>Ga0137429_1000037_pt1 | contig 73629 bp, 42 predicted proteins | sample EasRivERMZT736_2_FD_102304 | JGI IMG/M metagenome (GOLD analysis project Ga0137429, IMG submission 102304) | Soil microbial communities from meander-bound floodplain in the East River, Colorado, USA - East River MetaG ERMZT736_2 | ecosystem: Environmental > Terrestrial > Soil > Floodplain ...
CCAGGCCTGGAGCCGCTACGAAGGCGCCTGCATCCATCTGATCCCGGACGCGAGCGTCGAGGACGCCTGTGGAGAGCTCGCGGTGGCGCTCGGCATGGGGCGCCTCGAGTGCCATTACTTCGTCAACGACTGCTTCCTGGAGCCGGGGCAGATCCTGCGCGATCTCGCCCGCATCCGCCAGCTTCCGGCGGTGATCGTCCAGGGGCGCTATGACATCTGCTGTCCGCCGCAGACGGCCTGGAGCCTGCACGATGCGTGGCCCGAGGCCACGTTCCGGATCGTCCCCGACGCCGGGCACAGCGCCTTCGAGACCGGGATCACCAGGGAGTTGGTAGCCGCGCTGGATCGCTTCAAGACCTCCCGCCATTTCGATCGCTGAGGCCGGCCGGCCGATGCGAGTCGGGATCATCGGCGGAGGTGCGGCTGGGCTCGCCACCGCGTGGCTGCTCGACCAGACTCACGACGTCGTCCTCCTCGAGAGGGAGAACCGCCTGGGCGGGCACGCCAACACCCTCGAGATCGATCGCGGCGACGGGCCCGTGGCGATCGAGGCGGGGTTCGAGTTCTACTCGGAGACGATGTTCCCCATCTTCCACCGGCTGCTGCAGATCCTCCAGATCGAGCACGATCCCTTCCCGATGACGATCACGCTCTACCGTCCGGACGGCACCGACACGATCGGCCTGCCGCCGGTGCGCGGCGGCCGTGTCCACTGGCCCTCGTTCCGCCCGCGACAGCTCGCGGATCTGGTCCGCTTCCGGCAGGTGCTCGAGGGGGCCGGCGCGATCATGCGCGCGGAGGATCGCGCCACCACTCTGCAGCACTATCTGGACGACATCGGCGCGCCCGAGGCATTCCGGGAACGCTTCCTCTACCCCTTCCTGCAGGCGAGCTGGTGCGTGGAGCGCGCCGACCTCGAGCAGTTCGTCGCCTACAACGCGCTGCGCTACGCCTGGCTGCACCGGCGGACCGGGCTCACCTCGGCGCCGTGGCTGGAGGTGCGAGGAGGAGCGCGGTCGTACGTGCAGGCGCTGGCGCGGCAACTCACGCGAACCACGGTGCGCACCGGCGCGGCGATCGCGCGGCTCACCCGGGCGGGCGGAGCGTACCGCGTGGAGGAGCCCGGCGGCCGCGCGCACGATGTCGATCACCTGGTGCTGGCCACGAACGCGGAGCAGGCCTCCGAGCTGCTGGCGGGGCTGCCGGCGGCGACGGCGTTGCGCGGGCTGCTGTCCCAGGTCGAGTACTTCCCCACGACGATCTCGATCCACGGCGACCGCCGCCTCATGCCGCCGCGGCGGAGCGACTGGGCGACGATCAACATGCGCCACGACGGCACCCACAGCCAGGCGACGGTGTGGAAAGGGTGGAAGAGCGAGGCTCCGATCTTCCGGAGCTGGACCACCTTCGACCGCGTGGCGCCTGATCCCCTCTACGCGGCGGCGCGCTACCGGCACGGGAAGGTCAACCGCGCCTACTTCCGGGTGCAACGGGAGCTGCCGCGCTTCCAAGGGGTGGACAACCTCTGGGTTGCGGGTCTCTACACGCATGACGTGGACTGTCACGAGAGCGCGGTCATGTCGGGGATCAAGATCGCGGAGAGGCTGGCGCCGGGATCGCCCCGGCTGCGCCGGCTGCTTGGAGACCAGGCGGAGGTCACCGTTGACAGTCTTCCCTCCGCGGGATAGAAAGGACGCGACCCTCACCGCCTGCCTGTCGCGCCCATGGTGCCGGCACGGAGAACGGCCGCATGCCGCACGACCTCGTCGTCAACCCCGACATCCTCGAGATGGAGTACGCCGTCCGCGGGCCGATCCCGCTGCGAGGGGCGGAGCTGAGCAGGGAAGGGCGGCGGATCATCCCGTGCAACATCGGCAACCCGCAGGCCCTCGGGCAGCTGCCGATCTCGTTCTCGCGGCAGGTGCTGAGCCTCGTCGAGGATCGCTCGCGCATCGCGCGCGAGCGGCGCCTGCGGACCCTCTTCGCCTCGGCAGCCGCCCCGGTGGGGCTGCGGGAGGACGACCTTCAGGCCGACGACGTCCTCGAGCGGGCCGAGACGATCCTCACGCAGCTCCCCGCCGGGATGGGGGCGTACACCGAGAGCAAGGGACCGTTGTTCATCCGGGAGGCGATCGCGCGCTTCATCGATCGACGCGATCTCCGCGACGGCGCCTCCCCTGGCGTGCCGGCCGACCCGAGGAGCATCTTCCTGACGACCGGTGCGAGCGAGGGGGTCCGGTTCCTCCTCGAGCTGCTGATCACCGACCGGAGCGACGGGATCATGATCCCGATCCCGCAGTACCCGCTCTACTCCGCCACAATCACCAAGTGCGGCGGCACGCAAGTCAGCTACTACCCCGACGAGGACCACGACTGGAGCCTCGACGTCTCGATGCTGGAGTCGTCGATCGCGGAAGCGAAGCGGAAGGGGATCCGGGTCAAGGGGATCGTCGTGATCAACCCTGCGAACCCGACCGGCGCGATCCTCGACGCCGACGGGATCCGCGAGGTGATCGACTTCGCCGAGCGGCACGGCCTCGTGATCCTCGCCGACGAGGTGTACCAGGAGAACGTCTACGGGGCCGAGTTCGCCTCCTTCGCGCGGATGCTCGGGAAGCGATCCGTGCCGTTGTGCAGCCTGCACAGCATCTCGAAGGGGTTCTACGGGGAGTGCGGCCACCGCGGAGGGTATCTCGAGGTCCGCAATCCGCCTCGCATTCAGGGCGGGTCCGGGACCTTGGTCGACCTGCTGCTGAAGCAGGCCTCGGTCGCCCTTTGCTCCAGCACTCCGGGCCAGATCCTCACGTACCTCATGGTGACGCCCCCCGAGCCGGGTGGCGCATCGCACGAGAAGTTCGAGCGCGAGCGGCGAACGATCCTCGATGACCTGCGCGACAAGGCAGCCACGATCCGGGAAGCGTTCACCCGCATGGAGGGGGTGCGCTGCTTCGGGCGGACGGGCGCGATGTACCTCTTCCCGCGCCTGGAGAAACTGCCCCCCGGGACCACCGACTTCGACTACTGCATGGGCTTGCTGGAGAACACCGGCTGGTGCACCGTGGACGGCACCGGCTTCGGCCAGCGCGCCGGGACCAACCACCTCCGCGTCGCCTTCCTACCGCCGAAGGAGGTGCTGGCGGAGGGCCTCCCGCGCTGGATCGACTTTCACAACCGCTACGTCGGCGGGCGCTGAGCGAGTCCGCCTCGCTCAGGGGCAACCCGTGCTCAAGGCCCGCGGGTAGCAGCGTGTCGGTCCGGACGGGATCTCGAGACCCGAGCCCGACGTGCCATAGCGCCCCTCGTGATATCCCTGGTTCGGGACGACGAGGTAATAGGTGCTTCCCGCCGACGGGGTGATCGTCGCCGTCGTCGCCCCTCCAGTCGAGCAGAGCACCGGGACGTGCGCGGTGAAGTTGCCGATCGGTCCCTCGTACACGGCGTAATCGTCGTCGGTCCCCATGCAGGATGCGCCCCAGTCGAGCCGCACCGCGCCGCCGGCGAGGCTCGACAGCGTCAACAAGCCGCCGGGATCGCCCGCCGCACCGGTCGCGGCCTCGCCGCAGAAACCGGTGGAGAGGCTCGAGGCGACAAACAGCTCGTCGATGCTGACCGTGTCGATCTGACCGTGCCCCGCCTTGCGATCGAGATCACGCACCCCGATCCAGAGGGGTCCGGTGACATCCTCCGGGAAGGTGTAGGACTGCAAGGTGTCATTGTCGGCAGTCTTGGTGACCGTGAGCATGTTCGTCCAGTTGACATTGTCGCGGGAATACCCGAAGGCGAAGTCGTCCCCCTCCGAGTTTGGGGAGTGCCAGGCGTCCAGGTAGAAGATCTGGTAGGAGCCGAGTAGCACGTCGAGAAGCCAGGTGTGCTCGAGGCGCGTAGTGCGCGTGGCGGTGGTTCCGGCCGTGCGAAGCTCGGCGAGCACCTCCGCGACGTCGTTCTGCGTCTGCGTCGTGACGTACGTGCCCGAGGAGACGATCCCCGAGGGGGTCGATGCGTCGCTCGACGCCGGGGAGCGCGCGTTCCCCGCCGTGACCACGATCATCATCTGTACGAAGTCCGTCGCGCCGCTGTTGTCCGTCACCGTGAGCAGCGGGTAGTAGGTCCCCTCGGCGCCGTAGGTGTGCGACACGACCGGTCCCGATGCGGTGGCGCCGTCCCGGAACTCCCAGGCCCACGACGCGATCGACCCGTCCGGGTCGCGCGAGCCGCTCCCGTCGAACTGCACCAGGAGCGGGGCAGGCCCGTTCAGCACCGAGGGCACCATCTCCGCGATCGGTGGCGCGCCCGTGGTCGTCGCCGTGGAGATGTTCGAGTACGCCGAGGTGGCGGTCACGTTGAACGCCCGCACCCGGTAGCTGAACGTCGTTCCCGGCGGCAGGCCGGTGTCGCCGTGGTAGTCGATGTTGCGGCCGACCTGGGCGATCTCGGACCAGGCCGGCGGCGTCGCGGCACAGAACGCCTGCGTCCCCTGGCAGCGCTCGACCCTGAAGCCGTCCTCGTTGTTCGAGACGTCCTGCCAGGTCATGTTGATCCAATCGCTCGTGAACGCGATCGCCAGCAGGCCGGCCGGCGCCGCCGGCGCCAGCGGCGGGCCCACTGTGACGCTGACGGTCGCCGTGCCTGTTCCTCCCCGCGCATCGTACACGGTCAGCGTCGCCTGCACGGGACCCGTCTCGTAGAAGGTGTAGTAGGCGGGCGAGCCCCAGGACTCGCCGCCGCTGCTGAACTCCCAGTGGATGTTGCCGATGAACCCGTCCGGATCGTACGAGCCGGCGGCGTCGAAGATCACGTCCAGCGGCGTCGGACCCTGGATCGTGTCCGACGTCGCGATTGCAAGCGGCGGCACGTTCGGCTCGACCGCCTCGACCAGGATCTCCTGCATCGCCTGCGCGCCGCCGTTGTCGGTCAGCGTCAGCGTCGCGACGTAGGGACCGCCGACTGTGTAGAGGTGCGTCGGGTCAGCCTCGGTGGACGTCGCTCCGTCGCCGAAGTCCCAGGCGTAGGCGGCCACCGACCCGCCGGGGTCGGTGCTGCCGGCCGAGCTGAAGGCGACGGACAGGGGCACGTCCCCGCCCGCCGTGGAGGACGAGGCGACCGGCACCGGCCATGGGTTCCCTCCCGTGCCGAGCAGCTCGTAGCCGATCCGGTAGTTCGCCAGCGGAGAGAGGTTCCGCACGAACGAGCCCGCGATCAGCGTCTTGCCCCCGAAGCCCGCGACGTTCGGATACGCCTCGCCGCTCGGGCTGTTCGCGAAGACGAACCCCTGCGGGTCGAGCACGACGCCCGTCGGGGAGATTCGCATCCCCATCAGGTCGCTGCGCGCGTCGAGGGGATCGAGCCCCCAGTCGCCGTCGAGCGCCACCCGCTGGTCCTGCCACACGACGACGAACTGCGAGCCGTTCCACGCCACGCGCGGGCGGTACTGGTCCCCCGCCCACGGCGTGAGGTTGACGTATGGGTGCACCGTCCCGTCCGGGTCGATGAGCCGGGCGAGGAGGTCGGTCTCGACGCCGGAGGTCAGCTCCTGCGACTGGGCCATGAGCGCGACGCCGCCGCTCGACGCCAGTCCGAGGCTGAAGATGCCGTTGCCGCCGCAGCTCGAGTAGTAGTCGTGGACGACGAACTCGGGCGCCTTGAGGCCCGCGGCGTCGACGAAGGTCCCGAGCGTGCTCGCCACGCATTCGTCGTGGGTGGCGTTGGCCTGCCAGACGACGAGCCAGCGCCCGCCGAGGACGGCGAGCCGGGGATTGCTACAGAACGTGCCGCCCATGGAGATCGGCGACGCATCCAGGACGACGGCGTCGGACCCTCGCACGCGCGCCGCGATCGGGAAGATGTACTGGCAGTTGATGCCGCAGCGCAGACCGACCACGAGAAAGTCGCCGCCCAACGCCTCGACGTCCGCGGGGCCGAAGCCCGGGCTCATGACGAGGAAGGGTGCCGGGTCAACCGGCGTCCCGTTCGCGAGCAGCCGCCGCGCGACGACGCCGCTGGCGTTGTTCCAGACCACCAGGTACATCGAGCCGTTCCAGGCCACAGCGGGGAGGCCGGGGTAGTTGGCCGAGTCCGCGGCATCCACCTCCGTTGGCTCCGCCGTCGTGGGGTTGCCGGCGCTGTCCAGCGGCTGCGCCAGCACGCGGGTGCGGTTCGCGATGCTGCTCCGGTAGGCCAGCATGGTGCCGCTGGCGCTGGTGGCGATATCCGCGCGCAGCTGCGAGGGCGCCCCGACGGACAGGGTGCGGCTCGGCCCGGAGACATTCGCGGCGCTGAGGTAGCTGCTCGACACCTCGTAGCTGCTGGTCACGAAGTCCGACCGGACCGCCTGCACGCTACCGTTGCCGGCACTCGCGGTGAGCCCGGTCTGGGCGCCCGCGACCAGGATTCCCCCCGGGTCGAGCACCTGGCCCGCGGCGTTGACTCGCGCGACGCGGGTGCCGGTGGGCCCGCCCCAGGTTACCTTCCAGTTCGCCCCGTCCCAAGCGACGCTCGTCGTCGTGTAGGCCTGCGGCGCGTTGGGTCCGGAGATGATCACCCCATTGCCGTCGAGCTTCTGGCCGTTCGTGCCGATGCGGCTCCCCTTCACGACTGCGCTGAAGTCGGGCAACTGGTCGTTCCAGACGGCGTAGATGCCGCTGCCGTTCGAGACCAGGCTGGCGAGCGGGACGCCCGCCAGGTTGTAGGGGGCGGAATCCAGCAGGTTGAGCGCGGCATCGAAGCGAATCGCACTGGTCGGGTCGTATCCGGTCATCGACTCTTCGTAGGCGAGGAGGAAGACACCCCCGGCGTACGCGAGATGGAGTCCGCCGCGCGAATAGTAGGTGGCCGGCACCAGACTGCGGGGGGCCGCGTCGAGGAGAACACCGGCTGAGGAGACTCGCAGGGCGACGAGGTCGCCGTTGACCGAGGTCCCCTGGTTGACGACCACCCAGTCGGTCCCGTCGGAGGCGATCGCCCAGGTCGCGCCGATCGGGGTGACGTTGAAGATCTTGATCGGCTTCGAATCCAGGACCTGACCGCCCGGGCTCACCCGCACGGCCTCCATGGACTTCTGGTAGTACCCCGTGCCGGAGACGTCGTAGCTCTCGTACACCACGAGCCAGTTCGTTCCGTTCCACGCGGCCCGCGGGTTCTCCTGCGCCGCCTTCCCGGCGGTGACCACGAAGGGCACCGGCTCGAGCGGCGTCCCCGCGGCGTCGAACCGCATCCCGTAAATGTCCTCAGAGGTCTCCCCTTCATACCCTCCGGTGCTGTTCGCGCGGTCGTCGGACCACACCGCGAGCAGCGTCGCTCCCCCCTGCGACAGGTACGGCGCCGCCTGGTTGTTCGCCGCCGCGGAGATCGCGAGGTCGCCGGGGACGAAGCGGGAGGGAAGCCGGACGGTCTGCGCCTTCGCGGGAAGGTTGCCGAGAGCGATCAGTGCCAGACCCAGCGCAAGCGTGAGGTGTGTCCGCGAACAGCGGTATGGGCGCATGAGGGACCCCCCGAGGTGAGCCGATCTCGTCGGTGACGGAAATCAGGCTCACGATCTCATACCTGAGCCTGCCTCGGAGGTCTATGAGGTGGATCACTGAGTGAGGCTCGAGCACGCACCGGGGCGGGCCAGGCAGAGGACTCACGGTGCAAATCCCGAACCGGTCACAGCCGCGAGCCTCAATCACCGCATCGGGGGATGTTTCTCCCCTGTTCAGGCGGCTTCGGGGCCGTACGACGATGGCAAGGTGTGCGTTCTGGCGCTGGGCGGATTACTCCTGAGTGCGCCGCCACCCTGCCTGCCTGAGGGTGGCCTCAGGAGTCCTGCGGGAGCCTCAGAAGCTGTAGCGGGTCCAGATGCCGAAGGTGCGCGGTTGGTTCGTCACGTACCCGATGCGTGCCAGCGTCCCCCGCTCGCGGTCGAACGAGAGCAGGGCCAGCTCGTCCGTGACGTTGTTGACGTACAGCGCGACGTCCCACTGGTCGCGGCGCAGCCCTAAGCGCAGATTGACCACGTCGTAGGCCGGCAGCTCCGGCTCGTAGGTGAAGGTGGTCTGGGTCAGGGGGCCTCCGATGGTATTCGGCATGGCCGGGGACGGGGTGAGATCGAGCGTGCCGAGGTCCTCGTCCCCGACCTGCGTGAAGCGCGAGCCGACATGCTGGTAGGAGCCGGTGAGGTACAACTGCGCGCTGTTCATCACCTCCCACTGGTAGGTCGCGTAGGCTGCGACCTGCAGGTTGGGCACGGTCGGCAGCCGCCTCCCCTCCTCGATGCCCGACACGACGGTGACGTTGCCGAGCGCATCGCTCGAGGTGAGGGTCGAGTCGAGCTCGGAGTCGTTGAAGCTGCCTGAGACGGAGAAGTCGAAGTGGGAGGTCGGCGCCATCTCGAGCTCGAGCTCGATACCCTGGCTATGGGCCTGCGGCACGTTGAAGACCACGCGCGACGTGCAGGTGCCCGCCGTCACCGTGGTCTGCAAGTCGTCGATGTCGATGTAGAACACGGAGGCGTCGAGCGAGCCCTTGCCGCCCAGCAGGTTCGACTTGAACCCGACCTCGTAGTTCCAGACTGTCTCGTCCTCCCAGCTTTCGTGGCCACCGAAGGTGTCCAGGTCCGTAGGCGAGCACAGCGCCTCGTTGAGCGGATCGTTGATGCCGCCCAGGCGGAAGCCGCGCGAGGCCTGCGCATTGAAGATCGCGTCGTCCGACACCTTGAAGGTCGCGATCAGGCGCGGCGCGTAGCCGTCGGAATCGGTGGAGCCGGGCGTCGACAACACGCTGGTACCCAGTGCGGGGGGGGGGTTGTTGATGACGCCGTCGACGAACGCTTCCTTGTCCTCGCTGAAATTGTAGTAGCGCAGACCGCCCGTCAAGTCGAAGTGGCTGGTCAGCGACCAGGTCGCCTCGCCGAACAGGGCGAACTGATCGAGCTCGTAGCTCAGGTCGGAGAAGTACAGGCTGTCTGCGGGGGCGAGCAATCCCGGGGGCGCCCCGATTCCGGGGACCGAGACGTCCTGCCCATAGTCGCGCTGCGCGCTGCTGTAGAAGGCGCCGACCAGCCACTTCAGCCGGTCCGCGTCGCCGGACAGGCGGAGCTCCTGCGTCCACATCTCCATTAGGGTGGCGTCGTACAGCGGCGAGTCGAGGCTGTAGATCGGCTCCGGGGCCCCCTGGCTGCCGCCGGTGAAGCTGGCCGTCAGCGCGGTCGTGTCACGGACCACCAGGATGTCGCGGTGGAGGTACGACGTGATCGACGTGAGGGCCAGGTGGTTGCCGAACTCGTACCGGAGGGTGAGGTCGGCAAGCCAGAAATCGTCGGTGTAGTCCTCGTCCATCTGCGTGAACTCCTGGCGGTCCTCGAGATCGACCGCCGGCCGCGAGGTGGTGAAAGGATTGCCGAGGATGTTGTAGATATCCTCCCGGTTCCAGCCGTTGGCGATGACCCGCTGGAAGACGACGCGCGGCGTGATGGTCAGGTTGTCGGTCGGGGCGAACATGAAGGCCAGCCGCCCGCCCGTGCGGTAGCCGTCATTGGTGTCCTCCTGCACGCTGAGGTCGGGCTGAATCGAGTCGGTGAACCCGGGGAGGTGGGTGTAATACCCGGCGTAGCGCATCGCCGCCTTGTCGCCCAGTGGCACGTTGACGCCGGCCTTGAGGCTGCCGGTCTCGCTCCCACCGTCGACGAGGCCTCCCCCGAGCTCGACGAACCCGTCGGTCACCCCCAGCGCGGGCTGGTTCGTGACGTAGCGCACGGTCCCGGTGACCGAGCCGGCGCCGAACAGGGTCCCCTGCGGGCCGCGCAGCACCTCCACGCGATTCACGTCGACCAGATCCAGGTCCGGCGTGTAGAGCGAGAAGGAGACGGACGACTCGTCCAGGTAGATGCCGACCTGTTCCTTCACTCCGGGCTGGTCGCGCGCGATCTGGCCGGCCGAGACGCCGCGCATCGCCACCTGGCTCTGGCCGGGGCCCAGGCTCTGCACCGTGAAGCCCACCACGTTCGCCGCCACGCCCTCGATGTTGTCCGCACCGCGCTCCCGCAGCTCGTGCTCCGAGAGAGCCGCCACCGAGAAGGGCACGTCGATCGGAGCCGTCTCGCGCTTCATGGCCGTGACGGTGACCACCTCTCCCAGCGTCGTGTTCAGCCAGAGATCGAGCCGGCTCGGACCGCCGGCTGCGACCTCGACCGGGAGCGTCTCCCCCCAGAAGCCGAACGCCGACGCCTTCACGCTGTAAGAGCCCGGCGCGAGGGAAAGCGAGTAGGTGCCGTCGGCTCCCGTGGTCGTCGTCTGCGCCGCCTTGGTCGCCTCGTTCGTGGCGGTGACGGTGACGCCGGCGAGCGGAGCCTTCGCCGCATCACGCACGACGCCGCTGAGGGTGGCAGCCGCGGACTGCGCCCGCGCCGGCACGGCGAAGAGGGCAGCGACCAGGGCGATGGGGAGCAAGAGCGACTGCCGCTGGAACATGGTGTCGAATCTCCGTGCTGGATAGGGGCGAAGCGGTCGTGGTGTCGGGAACTCCGAGGTCCGGAGGCCACTAGCGAGGTGCGTGCCAGGGAGGTGTGAGACGAGGAGAACGCCACACGCCGGTCCCATCTGATTGCAGCGGCTTCCTTTGCGCTGACGCCGCCGCCCCTCGGACGGCGCGGAGTCGCGAAGGCGGTTGGTCAACTGCAGCCGCAATCGTACGAACCTCCAGTCGGGACCCGGGGTCAACTCGTTGAAACCAAGGCGAGAAGCCGCGACTGGTCAGGAATTGACCGGGGGCTCGATTCCTGGTCAGCGGGAGATCCCGAGACTCGGGTGGCGCTTCCGCCAAACGTACGCCGCCGCTAGTCCCGCCCAACCCCGAGCGCATCGGCGACACGGTTGATGTAGTTGAACCACGAGGCAATCAACGTGATCTGCAGGATGCCGCGGTCGTCGAAGCCGGCGGCGCGCAGCTTCTCGTGGTCCTCCTTCCCGATGCGCGTCGCGTCCTTGGTGAGCGCCTCGACGTAATCGAGCATCACACGGTCCTGCGCGGAGATGGCGGCGGTCCGGAAGTCCACCCGGAGCGACTCCACCAGCTTCTCGTCCATGGTCACGCGACGCAGAAACTCTGCGTGGGAGTCCAGTCAGTAGTGGCACCGGTTCGTCGCGGACACGACCGTCGTGATCATCTCGTGTTGGCGCCGCGTCAGCGGCAGGTCGGGCGACAACAGGACGCCGAACGTCGCGAAGGCGTGATGAAGCGCGGCGGGGATGAGCGTGTGCGTCGCGACGATGCTCGTCGCGCCGTCGTCGTCGGCATCCCGCGCGTACTCCTTCGGGTAGAGCTTGTGCTGAGCCTCGAGGGCGGCCCGCAGCGCCTCGTCGGCCTGGGTGAACGGAATCGTCTTGATCCATGCCATCAGATCTTCTCCTCGGCAGGCCGCACCCGCGGCGCCACCACGAATCGATAGACGGGATACCCCAGCGCGACCACGGTCGTTCCCAGCGCGGCCTCGAACGGCCGCCCCGCGGCAAGCAGTGCCATGAGCGTGACGAGCAGCGCGAGAAAGGCGAGGGGGGTCACCGGGTAACCGGGGACGCGGAACATCTCGCCGGTCGGCCGTGGCAGCCGGTAGATTCCCGCGACGGTAAGGGCGACGAACCCCACTGTCACGAAGATGAAGTAGGCGACAATCGCATCGAAGGTGGCCACGGCCACCACGAGGCAGGCGAGCGCCGCCTGGAGAGCAATGCCCCGGACCGGGGTCCCGAAGCGGGGGTGGAGCTGGCCCACCACACGCAGGAAGAGGCCGTCCCGCGCCATCGCGTAGTAGACCCGAGGGGCGGTCAGCACAAAGGCGGCGAGGCTCCCCCAGATCGTGATCAGGACTACCGCGGCGAGCACCCGCCCGCCCGCCGCGCCGAACAGCGCGACGCCGGCCTGGGCGGCGAACGCGGGTCCGGAGTCCACCGCCGCGATCGGCACCAGGTAGATGAAGACGCCGCTCGTAAGGATGTAGATCAGCGTCGCGGCGCCGACGCCGAGCGCGAGGGCGCGGGGCAGCGTCCGCGACGGGTCCCGCACCTCTCCCCCGATCTTGGCCACGTCCCAGAAGCCACCGAAGGAGAAGAAGGCTCCGACGAGACCGCCGGCCAGGCCGGCGAGGAGCGGCGCCGAACCCGGGCGCGGCTCCAGGAACGGCTGGAAGTTCGACCAGGCGCCGCGCCCCGAGCCGAAACCCCAGGCGACGATCGCACCGAGGAGCAGCAGCTTCAGCGCCGCGAGCAAGCGCACCACACTGGCCCCCAGACGCACCCCGAAGGCGTTGGTCAGTGCGAGTTGGAGGATCACAGCGATTGCGACCGCCTTCTGCCCAAGGTCCCCGAGCGGCACGAGCGCCGCTGCATAGCCAGCGAGCCCCGCTGCCAGAGCCGCGGTGAGGCCCGGATCCATCACCAGCAGGCTCTTCCATCCGTAGAGGAAGGCAACGCCGGGGCCCCAGGCCTCGCGCAGGTACACATAGCCACCGCCAGCCTCTGGAAAGCGTGCGGCCAGCTCACCGTAGCACAGGGAGCCGCAAAGCGCCGTCACTCCCACCACCAGCCACACCGTCAGCAGCCAGAAGGGAGAGCCCAAACCCTTGGTCATCTCGGCAGGCGTGAGAAAGATCCCCACGCCGATGACTTCCCCCAGCACCAGCGCCACCGCCGAGTCGAGTCCGAGCGTGCGCGCCGCCATCGGTCTTCCCATCCCGGTCATCCCCCCAGCCGAGCCGATTAGGAGCGGGAGTGCGTGCGCTTCGCGGACTTCTTTCCGCCAGAAGTATTGAAAGCGACGGCCGCGCGGATGAGCGCCTTGAACGCGTTCGCATCGATCTGCTTGCCCTCGTGAATGTCGATGGCGCGCCTGGTGCTCCCGTCAAGGCTCGAGTTGAAGAGCCTGGCAGGGTCTTTCAGGGAAGCGCCCTTGAGGAAGGTCAGCTTCACTACCGACTTGTACGACTCTCCCGTGCAGATGCCCCCGCCATGGGACCATACCGGGGTCCCCATCCACTTCCACTCTTCCACAACCTCGGGGTCGGCCTCCTTGATGAGGGCGCGCATCCTTCCCAGCGTCTCGCCTCTCCAGCCGCCCAACCCGGCAATCCTCTCGCTGATGAGTATGGAGGCCGCCTTGCCTGCTGCCTTTGGTTGGCTCTTCATCTTCCTGCCTTTCCTTGGGGATCGGGTCAGGCGCTCGCCGGCGCCAGTAGCAGCACCACTCCGATTACGATGGGCGCGAGACAGCCGCTCAGCGATAGAGCTGGATCGCGCGTGCTTCGCGCGCGAAGGAGGCGATCTCCCTCCGCCACGAGCCCGCCAGCGCGCGCAGGTCGGCGCCGGAGACGAGCGCCTCGCCCACGGCCGGATCTCCGGTGAGCACGTCGATCGGCAGGCGATCGGTCACGTACTCGTAGGGCGGCTTCTTCCACTCGACGCAATCGGGGTGCTCGGCGACGATGTCCTGGAGGAGGGCCAGCGTCGTGAAGTACGGGCGGAAGGCGGCGCGGTCGGTCACCTGGATCTGGAAGCCGCGACAGACCTGTCCCGCGTACTTGTGGAACGTCGGCTCGAAGGCGTGGTCGCGCAGCGTCAGGCCGCGCAGCCGGCGCTTGTCGAACCGCTTGCGCACGGCCGGCAGGTCGAGCCACGGCGCCCCGAAGATCTCGAACGGCCGGGTGGTCCCCCGCCCCTCCGAGATATTCGTCCCCTCGAGGAGCACCTGCCCGGGGTAGACGAGCGCCGTGTCGAACGTCGGCATGTTCGGCGACGGCAGGACCCACGGCAGACCCGTCTCCGGGAATAACATCCGGCGGCGCCAGCGCTCCATGGGCACGACGGTCAGCGCGGCGAGGCCCGGGCAGCGCCAACCGACTCCGTCGCGCCGCCGTACCGGGCGCGCCGACGCCGCGCGCGACCGCGCCTGCTCGCCGCTCAGGCGGAGGTTCACGAGCGCGGCAAGCTCGCCTAGCGTCAGCCCGTGCCGCATCGGGACGGGGGTGAGGCCGACGAACGACGTGTACCCCGGGCGGATCAGGTTTCCCTCGACGGCGATCCCCCCGAGGGGATTCGGCCGATCGAGGACCACCACCTCGCAGCCGCTGCGGGCACAACTCTCGAGCGCGAGCGCGGTCGTCCACTCGAAGGTGTAGACCCGGGTGCCCACGTCCTGGAGATCGACCAGCAGCAGATCGATTCCCTCGAGCATTGCGCGCGTCGGGGATCGCGTCTCGGAGTAGAGGGAGTAGATCGGGATGGCGAGGCCGGGATCGGTCCCGTGCCCCGACTCGATCATGTTGTCCTGCTTCTCGCCGGCGAAGCCATGCTGCGGCCCGAACAGAGCGCACAGCTTCGCGCCCGCCAGGCGGAGCACCACGTCGCGCGCCGAGACGAAACCGGAGGTCACCGACGCGGGGTGCATGAGCAGCCCGACGCGGCGCCCCTTGAGCCACTGCGGGCGCTCGCGCGCCAGCACCTCGAGCCCGGTCGAAACCCTCATCGTCATGTTGGCGGCGCGCACACCCCCGCGCCGTCCCTCCTCCCCACTGCCGCGCCCGTCACTGCACCGGGCGCTTCGGCTTGACCGGGTCTGCCGGCCGCTTTGGCAGATCGTGCGGGTCCTTGGCGAGCTGCTTCATGATCTCGGCGATGGCGCGGTCCAGCTGCGCGTCCTTTCCCGCGATCTCTGAGGCCGGGTCGTTATCGACCTCGATGTCGGGGGAGACCCCCACCCCTTCCACGACATGCTCCCCCTCGCGGGACATGTTGCTGAACTCCGGGACCGAGACCTGCCCGCCGTCGATGAGGGGACCGTGCCCTGAGATGCCGACGACCCCGCCCCAGGTGCGCTTCCCGATCAACGGACCTAGACCCGACAGCCGGAACATGTACGGGAAGATGTCGCCGTCCGAGGCGCTCGTCTCGCTGATCAGGCACGCCATCGGGCCGCGCATGACGCGGTCAGGGTAGGTGGACGCGTCCTCCGCGGTGCGGGCGTAACCGAGCCCCAGCAGCTTGCGGCTCAGCCGCTCGATGATCCACTGGGAGACGTTCCCGCCGCCGTTCGAGCGCTCGTCCACCACGAGCCCGTTCTTCCAGGCCTGCGGATAGAACCACTTGAGGAACTCGCGCGACCCATCCGACCCCATGTCGGGGATGTGGAGGTAGCCGACCTTGCCGCCCGTCGCCTCGTCCACGTAGACGCGGTTCCGCTCGGTCCAGTCGAGATAGATGAGGGCGCTCTCGGAGGTCACCGGGGTGACCTTGACCTTCCGCGTCGTCTTGACGTTGTCCTTGGCGGCCAGCGTCAGCGTGATCGGGTTTGCGGCGCGGTTGACCAGGAGGCGGAACGGGTCCTCGTTCCCCTTCAACTCCTCGCCGTCGATCGCCAGCAGGAACTCTCCCTCCTTGGCGTCCACGCCGATCTCGGTGAGCGGGCTACGGTAGCGCGGCTCCTCGTTCTGGCCGCGATAGATCTTCCCGAGGCGGTAGTGCCCCGCCTTCTCGTCCCAGTCGAGGCGCGCGCCCAGCAGCCCGACCGGCGCGCGGTCCGGCTGATCCCAGTCGCCGCCGGCGATGTAGGCGTGGCCGACGTTCAGCTCCGCGACCATCTCGCCGAGAACGTAGTTGAGGTCGGACCGGTGCGCGACATGCTCGACCAGCGGCGCGTACTGCTTCCTGAGCGCCTCCCAGTCGTACCCATGCATGTTCGGGGCGTAGAAGAAGTCGCGGTAGCGCCGCCAGACCTCGTTGAAGGCCTCGCGCCATTCCTCACGGGGAATCCGATCGACGACCAGCCCGTCGGTTCCCACCGCCTTCTTGGAGTCCTTCCCGGAGGGGGAGGCGTCGTACAGCGAGTAGCCGCCCCCCTGGCGGACCAGGAGCTTCTTGCCGTCGCCGGAGAGGGCATAGCCGCCCGACCCCTCGATCAGGGTGGTCTCCTTGCGCTTCTCGAGATCGTAGATCTGGATCCGCGGCTCCGCCTCCGAGTCGCGGCCATAGAACGGTGCCCCGGCACGCACGTAGATCAGCATCCCCTTCGCGGCCGAGAGACCGCGAAGGTTGTTCGCCTCGACCGGGACCCGCGAGACGCGCCCTCCGAGCCCCTCGAAGTCGATCTTGGTCGGCTCGACCGGCTTCTTTGCCTCGTCCTTCTTGTCGTCGCTCTTCTTGTCGTCGTCTTTCTTGTCGTCGTCCTTCTTCGCGTCGCCCTTCTTGTCGTCGTCGAGCTTCACCTCGTCGGACTGCGGCGCGAATGGGTCGCTGACGTCCTTGCGCAAGGCAAGCGCGTAGATCGACGTCATCCGATTCGCGGCGAAGTTCCATTCGATCTGCGAGATCTGCGGCGTGAACTCGCGCTCCGAGAGGAACCAGAGGTACTTCCCCTCGGGGTCCCATGCCGGGTCGTGCTCGTTGAAGAACCCCGTGGTCACCTGCCGGGTCTTGCCATCGGCGGCGCCCCAGACGTAGAGCGCGTAGTTCGTCGACGGCTGGGACAGGGAGAAAGCCAGCCACTGCCCGCACGGGGACCAGGCGTAGTCGGTCACCTGCCCGTTCCGCTCGTTCGCCACCTCGACGGGCTTCCCGCCGTCCGCCCCGACCACGAAGATGCGTCCCTCGCTGTCCGCGAAGGCGACCCGCTTCCCGTCCGGCGACCAGACCGGCCGGTAGAGCCGGGTCTTGTGCCCGCTGGTGAGCGCCGTCGGAGGCGTGCCGCCGTCTTGCGGCGCCACGAGGATCTCCTCCTCTCCCGACAGGTCCGAGATGAAGGCGATCCGCTTGCCATCGGGTGACCAGGCCGCGGCGCGATCGTGCGCGTTCGAGGTCCGGGTCAGGTTCCGCGTCGGGCCGTTCTCGATTGGCGCCGTGAAGACATCCCCCCTGGCGGAGAAGAGCGCCCGCTCCCCCTTCGGGGACAGGTCGAAGTTCTCGACGTTGTGCGCCGCGGAGATCCGCGACGGCCGATCCCAGAGCCCGTCGTCCGGGACGGCGATATCGATCTTCGTCTCGCGCCCGGACGCCACCTCGAAGACGTGCAACTCGCCGCCAGCCTCGAAGACGATGGTCCCCTGGTTGTCGGAGGACGCCCAACGCACATCCCAGGTGTCGCTCTTCGTGAGCTGGGTGATCGCCTCGGACTTCAGGTCATAGCGGAAGAGGTTGAGCGTGCCGGTGCGGTCGGAGACGAAGTAGATTCCGTCGCCGATCCACATCGGATCGCGCTCGGTGCGCTTGGTGGGCGCGAGGATCTTCGTCGCGTTCGTGGCGAGGTCGTAGAGGTACAGATCCTGTGCCCACCCCCCCTCGTATCGCTTCCAGGTGCGGAAGTCGCGCCACAGCGGGGAGTAGACCATCCGCTTGCCGTCCGGAGCGTAGTCGCCCGCGCCCGCGCGCGGCATCGGCAGCGGCACCGCGGGCCCACCCTCCTTCTTCACCGTGTAGAGGTGGCCGGGGTGTTCGGCGTACCCGTAGCGAATCGAACGGAAGAGCACGGAGGAGCCATCCGGGGTCCAGCCGTAGACGATGTTGTCGTACCCCCAGCGGGGCGGCAGCGGTCCCTCGGCCGGGTACCAGGTGAGCTTCTTCGGCTCGCCCCCGTTCGCGGGCATCACGTACACCTGTTCGTCACCGTCATATTGGCCGGTGAACGCAATCCACTTCCCGTCGGGAGAGAAGCGCGGGAACACCTCCATGCCCGCATGGGCGGTCAGCCGGACGGCGCCTCCGCCCTGGATCGAGGCCTTCCAGATGTCCCCGCCGTAGCAGAAGACGACCTGGTCGCCGTACACGTCCGGGAAGCGCAGCAGGCGGGTGGGCGTCGGCGCGGCGACGCAGGGGAGGATGGCGAGCGCGGCCGCAGCCGCAAGCATGAGCCAGGATGAGCGACGGGTCATGGGTGGATCTCCGTGATGAGCGAAGCGCGAAGGGGCGGATTATTGCGCCAATCGCCTCCGCCTACAAGGCATCGCGCACCGTGGGTGCAGGAGCCTGCTGGCGGCCGGGGTTCAGCGGCAAATGACGCACTGGGCGGCGCCAGGTCACGCCGACTCTGCGCCGCCCGGGGAGGACGAGGGTGTATCTACTGGATCGTCCATTGCATACAATGATGTCGGTCTGCCGCCGGGTACTCTCCCGGCCGTGGGGGGCGCTGCCGCTCCCCGGAGGAGGTCTACTGATGAAGCGAAGCACCTCGACCTGGATGTTCGTGATCGTTGGGCTGTGCTCGGGGATCGCGGTCGCGCAGCACCCGGGCAAGTCCGGATCCACCACGGCCACTCCGCCGTCGCTCGTGAGCACGTACAGCAGCCTGGCCGACACCATTCTCGGGGCGCGGGAGGCGGAGAAGAACCTGGTGCACGCGATTCTCGCCACGACGTACGGCCACGCCCAGGCAGCCCTCGCCGCCGCGAACACCAAGCTGCATGCGAAGCAGGATGCGCGCGCGGAGATCGAGAGCCTCGCCGCGCTCGTCGCCCAGCTCGGGAACGAGGGGGACGCCTCCGTCGCCGCGGTGCGCAAGCGGCTGGTCGACGCGGGGCATCATCATCACCACCACGCGGACGATCAGAACAAGGACGAGTACGACGAGGGATTCGTCCTGGTGACGAAGGCGGCCAAGAAAGCCTTCATCGACGCCAGCAAGGAGATCGGCAAGCTCGCCGCATCCCCGAGCGCTGCCGCGCTGGACGCTCAGTGGCAGAAGGTGGCGGCGCAGTTCCAGGCATCCTGCGAGGGGGCGAAGCACTGACCCTGCTGTTCGCCGCGGTCGTCCTGGACCTGGCCGGCGCCGCCGCCGGCCAGGCTCCACCTCTCAGTTTCGTCGACGTCGCCGCCGACTCCGGGATCTCCCGCGTCCTGCTGGCGGGACGTCCCGGCAAGGATCACTTGCTCGATTCCGCCGGCGCCGGCGCCGCCTGGCTCGACTACGACCAGGATGGCGACCTCGATGCCTACCTCGTCAATGGCTGGAGGCTGGACGGCGCGACGGTGGTGGAGAAGGGAAGGAACGCGCTCTACCGCAACCTCGGAAGCGGCCGTTTCGAGGACGCCACCGACCGCGCCGGGGTCGGTGGGGAGGGGGAGTGGGGAGCGGGCGTCGCCGTCGCCGACTACGACGGCGACTCCTGGCCGGATCTGTTCCTCTCCAGCTTCGGGAAGAACGTGCTGTACCGGAACCGCGGCGACGGCACGTTCGAGAATGTCGCGTCACGCGCCGGCGTCGAGTCACCGGGCTGGAACACCGGCGCTGCGTTTCTCGACTCCGACTCCGATGGCGACCTCGATCTGTACGTCGCCACCTACATCTCCCACTCCCTCGAGCAGGTGCTCCAGGCGCGGCCCGACCTCGACTGGAAGGGAATGGCGAAGGTCGCGGTCGGTCCGTTCGGGCTGCGCGGCGCGGCGGACCATTATTTCGAGTCGGACGGGAAGGGCGGATTCACGGACGCGACCGAACGGGCGGGGCTGAGCGACAAGCTCCTCGGGTACGGTTTCGCGGTGCGCGCGGCCGACCTCGACGTGGACGGGGACCAGGACCTCTACGTCGCGAACGACTCGGAGCCGAACTACCTCTATCGCGGCCGCAGTGACGGGACGTTCGAGGAGGTCGGCCTGTGGACCGGCGCCGCGCTGGACGGCGACGGGGCGGCTCAGGCCGGCATGGGGGTGACCGTCGGCGACGCGAACGCGGATGGGCTCCCGGACATCTTCGTCACCAACTTCCAGGACGACCATTGCACGCTCTACCTCGGCGAGGGGGGCGGCTTCTTCCGCGACGCCAGCGACGAGACCGGCGTCGCGGCGCCCACCTATCCTCTCCTGTCGTGGGGCACGGCGTTCGTCGATCTCGACCAGGACGGCGACCAGGATCTGGTGGTCGCGAACGGGCACATCTACCCGCAGGTGGACGCCCATCCCGACTCCGGAACGTCGTACCGGCAGCGGAACCTGCTCCTGCGGAACGATGGCGCCGGGCGGTTCACCGACGTCACCGCGGACGCCGGCCCCGGGTTCAAGCCGGCAAAGTCGAACCGCGGCCTTGCCACCGGAGACTTCGACGACGACGGCGATCCGGACCTCCTGATCACCGCGCTCGACGACCGGCCCAACCTGCTGCGCAACGACACGGCCGGGGGGGCCTGGCTGAGCGTCCTCCTCGACCCGGCCCCCATCGCCGGGCCCGCGATCGGCGCCAAGGTGACGGTGCGAACGGGAACCCGCACCCAGTGGCGGGATCTCGCCAGCAGCGACTCATTCCTCTCCTCCCACGACCCGCGCCTCCATTTCGGCCTTGGCGCCGCCACCACCGCCGACCGGTTGGAGATCCGCTGGCCGGACGGAAACCGCCAAGCGTACGAGGGGATCCCGGTCAACCTCAGGCTCGTGGTCCCGCGCCGGCTCCCAGACCGGCCGCGGACCGGCGGTTGACGGCGCCAGCCCTTCGTCGTACCTTCCGATTTTCCAGCCCCCGCGCATGGAGGAAAACCCGATGCCCCGCGAGCGAACCCGCGTCCCGAAGTCCAAGCAGGAGCCGCCCGAGGCCGGACCCACGGTAGCGGGCGTCGGCGGAGTTGCGGCCCCGAAGACCCGTCGCGCCTTCCTTGGCCAGCTGGCCGGAGCCGCTGCGGCGGCAGCGGCGGCCGACCTGGTGCTGGCCTCAGCCAGCAGCGCTGCCCAGCCATCCAATGCGCCAGGCGTGACGGCGGCGGAGGCGGCCACCACCAGGAAGCCCCCGTCCGGGACCTTCGCTCCTCTCAGTACCGGCGAGCTGCACCGGCGACGCAATGCCGCATTCTCCCTCCGCGTGAGGCGCGCGCAACGCTGGCATCAGCTTCCGATGCACACGCCGCTCGCGAACGACGACGAGAGGCGCTACCCCGACGGCTGGGCGAACTTCAGCAAGTCGCTCCCCCACGACGGGCTCGGCCACCCCGATCCCGAGGCGTACCGGTCGCTGGTGGAGGCATGCACCAGCGGCAACCCCGACGACTTCGCCGCCATTCCGCTCGGCGGCGTGCAGCCGCTCCGCAACCCGCAGGGGGGGTTGTCGTTCGAGTTCTGCGGCTACGACTCGAACCAGACGATCGTGCCGCCGGCGCCGGCGTTCGCAAGCGCGTGGCGAGCCGGCGAGATGGTCGAGGTCTACTGGGCGTCGCTGCTGCGCGATCTCCCCTTCCTGGATTACGACTCGGACGCGGGGGTCGCGGCGGCGTGCGCGGATCTGTCGGCGCTGAGCGACTTCCGTGGCCAGACGGGGAACGCGACGGTCACCCCGGGGACGATCTTCCGGGGGACGTACGCGGGATGCGAGGTGGGACCGTACGTCTCGCAGTTCCTGCTCAAGGACATCGCGTTCGGGGTGCAGGTCAACACGCAGCAGGTGCGGACCTTCCTTCCGGGGCTGGACTACATGACCGCCTACGCCGACTGGCTCGCCCGGCAGAACGGCGCGCCGTTCGGCCCGCGCGTCTACGACCCGACACCGCGTTACTTGCGGAACCTGCGCGACCTCGCCGCGTGGGTGGACGCCGATCCGCCGCTGCAGGCGGGGTATCACGCTCTGTCGATCCTCCTCCAGATGCACGCGCCGCTCGACCCGCGGAACCCGTACCTTTCCCAGATCACCAACCAGGACGCCTTCACCACCTTCGGTCCGGTCGAGTGGTTCGACATGGTCGGGCGCGCTCCGCGTCCCGCGCACGAGGCGGTCTGGTTCCAGAAGTGGCGCATCCATCGCTCTCTGCGCCCGGAGGAGTTCGGCGGGCGGGTGCACAACCAGCTGATCGGCGCCTTCGACTACCCACTGCACCCGGACGTGCTCGGGTCGCAGGCGGTCCAGGAGACGTTCGCGCGCTACGGGACCTACCTGTGCGCCCAGGCGTATCCCGACGGAGCCCCGACCCACACGGCGTATCCCTCCGGTCACTCCGTGGGGGCGGGCTCCACGGTGACCATGCTGAAGGGGATCTTCGACGAGACGTTCGTCATCCCGGATCCGGTGGAACCGACTGCGGACGGTCTGGCGCTGCAGCCGTACGTCGGCCCACCGCTGACCGTGGGGGGTGAGCTGAACAAGCTGGCGTTCAACATCGGCATGGCCCGCGTGACGGCCGGCATCCACTGGCGCAGCGACGTGGTGGAGGGGAACCGCCTGGGGGAGGCCGTCTCGCTCTCGATCCTCGACGACACGAAGCCGTCGTACAACGAGCCGTTCGACGGCTACACGCTGACCCGGTTCGACGGCACGCCGGTCGGGGCCTAACGCAGCTCTCCCGCCGAGGCGACCCTTCGCATGCCGATCCGTGTGCGCACCGTGGACCAGGTGCAGATTGTCGAGCTGACCGGTGATTTCACGATCGGCGGGAGCGCGCTCGCCAGGCCGCTCGACCTTCGGGGGCGGCCGCTGGACGACCTCGGTGTCGTGCTCGCGGAGCTGTTCGACCGCGGACAGCGTCGCATCCTCCTCGACCTCAGGCACGTCACCTTCATCGACAGCGCCGGGCTCGGGGAGCTCGTCGCGTCGAAGAAGCGGGCGCTCGAGCGCGGCGGCGACATCAAGCTCCTGCAGCCCGCCAAGCGGGTCCGGGAGCTGCTGGTGATGACGCTGCTCACCCGGATCTTCGAGATCCACGAGGACGAGGCGACCGCGGTCAGCTCGTTCTGAGGGGTGGCTTCCTGCCAGCCTCGGCCTGCCGCGCCGGCGGCCAGGGGAATAACCGCGACGTGCGCTGCTGATACTCGGCATAGGCTGGGTACCTTCGCGCGGACAGCGACTCGGTGAGACGAGTGGATCCCTGGAAGAGCGCCGTCAGGGCGACGGGCCCCGCGAGCGACGGGTTGAGCCACCCCCCTCCGGCAGCGACGCCGAAGAGGTAGAACCCCCACCAGATCCCCTGCTCACAGAAGAAGTTCGGGTGGCGCGAGTAGCGAAATAACCCCGTCGTGATGAACCCCGGCTCGACCGCCTCGCCGCGCGCCCGCCGCGCTCGCTTGTCCGACTGGAATCGCCACTGCTGCTGATCCGCGACCGTCTCGCCGGCGAGGCACAGGACGACCAGCGCCGCCGCGGTGGCGTCGAGCGCGCCGATCGGCGCTCGCGGGCGCCGCGCTGCGACCCACGCGGGGAGCGCGATGGCGAGCAGCAGCAGGTTCTGGATGACGCTCACGAAGGCCAGGTTGAATACCTGGAACCAGGCCGGCGGAACGCGCTTGCGCACCTCGGCCCAGCGATAGTCCTCCCCTCCCGGCGCGTACCCCCCCTTGCGCCAGAAGTTGAAGGTGAGGCGCACGCCCCATGCCACCGCCAGAAACGCCATCAGGTTCAGGCGCGGGTCATGCCAGCCGCCCAGGCGGGCGAACCAGGCGATGTAGACCACCGGGAGAATCGACCAGAGCCGATCGACCCACGACAGCTCCCGCGTCAGGAGCGAGAGCACCCAGCAGACCAGCATGCTGGCGCCACAGATCCAGAGCGGCATGACGAGTTGCCCCAGGATCATCAGTACCCCTCGCGTTCCCCTGCGGCGAGCGCTTTGCCGCGGTGCAAACGGAACAGGAGCACGAAGTAGCCGATCGCGAGCGGGAACCCGATCACCCACCAGCCGAGGGCGGTCCGCAGGCCGGCGGGGTCATTGCTGCCGTTGAACGCGGTGATCGAGAGGCCGGCGTCGGGAAGGGCGCGGAGCATCACCGGGAAGATCGAGACGGCGGTGGTCAGCAGCATCCCGGCCAGAAACGAGGCCGAGCCCAGGAACGCGCGCAGCTCCCGGCCTCCCCTCATGCCGGTGAAGGCCGCGCCGAGGCCGCCCAGCGCGAGCGCCGCGGTCAGCCAGGCGAGCGGGCGCGCGCTGAACCGATCCCAGATGCCGGCGTTGACCGCGAAGGTGCTCCAGGTCAGCAGCGGCCAGGCGACGGCGACCGCGATCCAGAGCCGGCGCGCCGCGCGACGCGCGCGTTCCTGGACCGCGCCGTCGGTCTTCCAGGCGAGATAGAGCGCGCCATGCAGCATCAAGGAGGCCAGCGCAAAGCCGCCCGCGGCGACCGTGTACCAGTCGAGGATCCCCACCGGGGGCCGCGCCGAGAAGTCGGTGAAGAACGCGAGCCCGAACCAGCCGTTCGCGTCGAGCGGAAGCCCGCGGATCAGATTCCCGAGCGCCGCGCCGAAGCAGACGGCGAGAAGCGCGCTGGCCAGGCCGAAGATCGCATCCCACCAGGCGCGCCACATCGGATCCTCGACGTGCCCCCGGAACTCGATGGCGATGCCGCGCAGGAGCAGGCACCAGAGGACGAGGAAGATCGCCAGATAGAAGCCGGACAGGCCCGAGGCGAGCACGCCCGGGAAGGCGACGAAGAGCGCGCCACCGGTGGCGATGAGCCAGACCTCGTTCGCATCCCAGTACGGGCCGATGGCCGCCAGGACCTGGCGTCGCTCGGCGTCGCCACGCGCCACCAAGAGGTGCAGCGAGCCCGCCCCGAGGTCGAACCCGTCGAGCACGACGTAGGCGGCCAGCATCGCCGCGACGATCCCGTACCAGAGCTCAACCATGGGGGACCTCCGCCGGCACCGGACCGTGCGACAGCTCGCGTCCAACCAGGAACAGGAAGAGCAACCCCAGGACGAAGTAGAGGCCGCAGAAGCCGATGAGGGTGAACAGCACCGTGCCGGAGTGGACCATGGGGCTCGCCCCCTGCGCGGTCCGGAAGAGCCCGTAGACGAGCCAGGGCTGGCGCCCGAGCTCCGCCGTCATCCAGCCGGCGATGGTCGCGATGTAGGGAAACGGGAACGCGAGCAGTAGGGCCCAGAGCAGCCTGCGGTTTCGCAGCAGCCGCCCCCGCGCCAGCGAGACCGCCGCGAGGCCCATCAGCAGGATCATGAGGGTGCCGAGCCCGGCCATGACATGGAACGCGTAGTAGAGAAGCTCGATGTTGTCCGGCCAATCGCTCTCGGGAAAGTCGCTCAGCCCCGGCACATCGCTGTGAAACGTGCCGAACGCCAGCAAGCTGAGCATGCCGGGGACGCGGATGGCATTGTCCAGACGTCGCATCCGCACGTTCGGCTGGCCGATCATGGTGATGCCGGCCATGGGACCCGATTCGAAGCGTCCCTCCATCGCCGCGAGGCTCGCCGGCTGGTGCCTCGCGACCAGCTTGGCGTGGTAGTCGCCCGTGGGGAACGCCACCAGCACGCTGGCGACGAGGCCGGTCCCGACGCCGGTCTTCAGGAAGCGGGCAGCCGCTGGCAAGTGCATCTGGCGCAGCGCGTACCAGGCGCCGGCCGCCGCCACCACGAACGAGGCCACCGCCACGCTTGCCATCATGTTGTGCGCGTACTGCGCCAACGCCCACGGGTTCAGCAGGAACGCCGAAAAATCCACCAGCTGCAGCGTCCCGTCGGCGCCGACCTCATGGCCGACGGGGTGCTGCATGAAGGCGTTCGTCGCGATGATGAAGTACCCCGACAGCCAGGAACCGAGGAAGAGGGCCAGAGCGCAGGCGAAATGGCCGATCCTGCCGACCCGCTTCTCCCCCCACACCAGGAGCGCCAGGAAGCTCGACTCCAGGAAGAAGGCGAAGAGCCCCTCCATGGCCAGCGTGTGGCCGATCACCTTGCCGGCGTAGCGGGAGTACGCCCCCCAGTTGGTGCCGAACTGGAACTCCATCGGGATGCCGGTGACGACCCCGACCACGAAGTTGATGCCGAAGATCCGGATCCAGAAGCGGGCCGCCTCGTTCCACCCCTCGTCCCCCGTGCGTAGATACATCCCCTTCATCACGGCAACGAGGAGCGCCAGTCCCATCGTCAGCGCCGGGAACAGGTAGTGAAAGACGATCGTGAAGGCGAACTGGAGACGATGCCAGAACAGCGCGTCCTCGTTCATGCCTGCTCCTCGCGCCGGAGAGGAACTCCGATCCGTGCTCGTCCTGCAAACTCTGCGCGCATCATTCTACAGGCCGGCACGCGGAGGGTGGCGGCGGGCATGTATACTGCGGTGCGGCAGGCCCGGCTGGGCTCCCATCGCGGGCCACCGTCCCTTCTGCCCCTCTGGTCTCTCATGCCCCCGCCCGTGCTCCTTGGCTGCGAACGGATCACCAAGTCGTTCGGCGCCGCCCCGTTGTTCTCGAAACTGACATTCTCCCTGCGCGAAGGGGACCACGTCGGGCTGGTGGGACCGAACGGCGCCGGGAAGTCGACGCTGCTCAGGATCCTCGCCGGCATCGAGGACCCGGACTCGGGGACCTGTTCTCGCCGCCGCAACCTTCGGGTCGGGTACGTCCCGCAGGTCCCGGTCTTCGCGCCCGGCAGCTCCGCCGCGGCGGTGATCGCCGCGGCCATCCCCCCGGAGGCGAGGCTCGACGCGGCCGAGCGCCAGACCCGCATCGGCATGGCGCTCGCGCGGGCGGGGTTCACCGACTTCGACGTGCCCACCGAGGTGCTGTCGGGCGGCTGGCGCGCCCGGCTGGCGATCGCGCGGGAGCTGGTGCGCGAGCCCGAGATCCTGCTGATGGACGAGCCGACGAACCACCTCGATATCGACTCGATCCTGTGGCTCGAGGCGCTGCTGCGCAGCGAGTCGAAGGCGTTCATCGTGGTCAGCCACGATCGCTACTTCCTCGAGAACGTCGCGCTCCGCATGCTCGAGATCAGCCGCATCTACCCCGCCGGGCTGCTGCAGGTGGACGGCTCGTACGTGCGCTTCCTCGAGACGCGCGACGAGGTGCTGCGCAACGAGGCGGCGTATCAGGAGACCCTCGCGAACCTGGTCCGCCACGAGGTCGAGTGGCTGCGGCGAGGGGCGAAGGCCCGGACCTCGAAGTCGAAGGCGCGCATCCAGTCCGCCGAGCGCAGCATCGAGCGGCTCGCGGAGAGCCGCGCGCGCAGCGCCACGGCCACGCTGGGGCTCGAGTTCGCGGCCTCGGGCCGCAAGACCAGGCGTCTGTGGTCGGCAGCGGGGGTGCGCAAGACGTTCGGTGCGACCAGGCTCCTCGACGGGCTCGACCTGCTGCTCACTCCGGGAATGCGCCTGGGCGTCCTCGGGCCGAACGGCTCCGGCAAGTCGACGCTGCTGCGCATCATCGTGGGCGAGATCGAGCCGGACGCGGGGACGATCGAGCGCGCCGAGGGGCTGCGGGTGGTCTACTTCGACCAGTCGCGCACGACGCTCGACATGTCGCTGACCCTGCGGCGCGCTCTCGCGCCCGACGGCGACAGCGTCTGGTACGGCGGGCGCGCGATCCACGTCGCCTCCTGGGCGAAGCGCTTCCTGTTTCACGCCGGGCGCCTCGAGACCCCCGTGTCGAGCCTGTCGGGCGGCGAGCGGGCCCGGATCCTGCTCGCCCAGATGATGCTGAAGCCGGCGGACCTGCTGGTGCTCGACGAGCCGACCAACGACCTCGATATCCCGGCGCTCGACGTGCTCGAGGAGTCGCTGCTCGAGTTCGCCGGCGCGCTCGTGCTCGTGACCCACGACCGTCTGCTGCTCGACCGCGTGTCCACCCAGGTCCTCGCCCTCGACGGCCGCGGGGCGGCCGCCATCTTCGCCGATCTCGATCAGTGGCAGTCCAGCCGGGAGCCGCAGGCGGTCGAGAAGGCGATCAAGCCGCCGGTCGCGAGGCCGGCGGGCCCGCGCGGGAAGCGCCTGTCCTACCAGGATCAGCGCGAGTGGGACACGATGGAGGGAGCCGTGCTCGCCGCCGAGGAACGAGCCGAGGCGGCGCGGCTGAGAGTCGCGGACCCCGCGATTGCCACCGACGCCGCCGCGCTGAGGGTGCGGCTCGCGGAGCTCGAGGTGAGCGAGCGGGAGATCGAGCGCCTGTACACCCGCTGGGCCGAGCTCGAGAAGCTGCGGAAATGACCCCTGCCGGCCTTCCAGCTACCTTGCTGCCGCACTCGGTTCTTCACTAAGATGGCGGTCTCACTCACGGAGGCTCCATGAAAGGCGACGCGAAGGTCATCGCACTGCTCAACCAGGTGCTCCGCAAGGAGCTCACCGGGATCAATCAGTACTTCGTGCATGCGAAGATGTGCGCGAACTGGGGATACGACATGCTCGCCCGCCACGCCCGCCACGAGTCGATCGACGAGATGAAGCACGCCGACCGGGTCATCGAGCGGATCCTCTTCCTCGAGGGAACGCCGAACATGGCGGCGATGGACAAGATGACGATCGGCTCGGACGTCCGCGCCCAGCTCAGGAGCGATCTGGCGCTCGAGCTCGCGGCGCTGGCCGTGCTGCGGCCCGGCATCGAGACCTGCCTGGCGGCCGGCGACCATGCCACCCGCGAGCTGCTCGAGCAGATCCTCGCGGAGGAGGAGGCGCACATCGACTGGATCGAGGCGCAGCTCCATCAGATCGGCGAGATGGGGTACGAGAACTACCTCAGCACGACGGTCGGCGGCGGCGCCGAGAAAGCCTGACCGGAGGGGCCCCTACAGCGACGCTGCACCGTACCGCTCGAGGTACTGCCTCAGCCGCAGCTTGCGGCGCGTGCTCTCCGAGGTCATGTACCTGAGGTTGCCGTAGATCGGCCGCTCGGGCCCCCAGGCGCGATCGTACCGCCCCAGGACCCAGAAGATCCCGCTGACCGAGTTGGGGTCGCGCCCGTCCAGCGCGTAGCGGTCGTTGAGCTCCAGCATGATGGCAAGCGCCTCGCGCGGGGTGCCGGACCACTCGAGGATCTTCTTCCCCCACAGCATGCGCAGGTAGCTCTGGATGCGGCCCTCGCATCGCAGCTCGGCCTGGGCGGCGTTCCACAGCGGGTCGTGCGTGCGCCCTTCGTCGAAGGCCCGCAGGCCGTAGCGAGCAGGTCGTGGGTCGCTGGCGTGCTGCTCGAGGGTGCGGCGCGCCCACGGCGGCAGCGAGTCGAACTCGCGGTGGTCCGGGCGCAGCGCACACATGTTGAACCCGAGCTCGCGCCAGGTGACCAGCTGATCCAGGAACGCCTCCGCGGAGGCCGACACCTGCCACCATCCCGTGCGCCTGCCGTCGGTGCGGGTGCCGAGCCTGTCGATCTCCCAGCCCTCCACTTCCATCAGCCGCCGGAAGACCTCATGCGTGCCGAGGTGTCCAAAATGAAGGTACGGCGAGAGGCCGCTCGTCGCGTCGTGGTCCGGATGGTTGCGATCGTCGGCGTAGCGCGAGAGTCGCCCGCTCAGGAAGCGCTCGAGTAGAGTGCCGGCGGCTCGCGCTCCTCCGGTCAGCCCGGCCGGCGACACGCGATGATCGATCGGCAGGGCGGCGAGCGCGGCCGCGCCGGCCGCGAGCGTGGAGGCGGTGGCCCTGGGCCAGCGGCGAGTGATCGCGGCAGGCAGCCGCGCCGCCGCGAGGCGTCGCCGTCCGATCGGGTCGGGCCGTGGCAACTCCGCCAGATGCGGCCGCAGCGACTTCTGGAGGTGCCGGCGGAACGCGTGCGCCGTGGGGAGGACCCGCTCGGCCGCCGCGATCGGCAGCAGGCCGTTCGAATCGATCTGCTCGAGCCGCCCCGGGATGCCGCGCGCGGCGGCAGCGACCATGGCGGGGAGGAAGAACGCGGGGTAGAGGTCGGTCACGGTCAGGCAGGCGTGCGCCGCCAGCGCCCCCAGCAGCCCCCGGCCGGCACCCGGCGCTGGCTCGACGTACGGGTAGTACGTCACCGCGGTCGCCGCCAGCCGCGCCGCGTTGTCAGCCATCCCTTGCAGCACGAAGCGGTGCAGACGATCGCTGGCCCAAGGGTAGCCGCAGCGCAACGCCTCGAGGACCACGAGCGGCTTGCCCAGCTCGACGGCCCAGTCGACCGCGCGCTGGAGCCCGAAGTTCGAGTGGGTCCGCCGCGCGGAGATCATCCAGTAGAGGACGAAGTCCCCCTTGCGGGGGGGCTCGTCCCGGAGGAGATGAAGCCGCAGAGCCGGGAAGCGTTCCATGGAGACGGCGGCCGGCGCCTAGGCCCAGGTGCCGAGCATCAGCTCACGCATTTCGGCTGCCGGTAGTAATGAGGGTCAGGTTCCGGCCGGATCGTAAACGCCGGACCGGACCGAACCCAAGGGCGCGGCGCGGGCTTACTTCTCGTCGACGTCGTAGTCGAAGATCTTGTCCCAGTCCGGCTGCGGCTCCTGCGCCGCGAACTTCTCCTGCCACACCGCCTGGCGGCGTTCCAGATCCTCCCCGCGCTCGATCTCCTCGGGGCTGCGGGGAAGGGCGAGGCTCTCCACCGACTGTCCCGCGATCTTCTCGAGGTCCTTCTTGTTGAAGTCCATGATCAGGACGACCCGAGACTGGTCGCTGTCGCTCCAGACCTCGTGGGAGTAGGTGTCGTCGAACATGAAGACGCTTCGGTCGGCCCACTCGCGCGTCACGCCATTGACGTGGATGATACAGCCGGGGGGGACGATCACCCCGAGATGGCAGCGCAGCACGGTGTGGTCGATCCCCTTGTGGGGGTGGATCCGGGTGCGCGGAGCGAGGCGCGAGAACCCTGCGGTCACCAGCCCCGGGAACCCGCCGACCACCTCGACCGTGTGGGGGAAGTTCCGGCTGTTTCGTTCGATCTCCTCATCGACACCCGCGACCCCGTGCTGCGCCATGCGGCCGCGATCGATCAGCCCGAGCAGCGTCCATTCGTTGGTGTAGACGAATCGCTGCGGCCAGGGGCGCGCGTCCCGCGCATCGAAATGCTGCAGGAACTCCTCGCGAATGCTGGGCCACTCGGCCTTCAGCGTCGCGGCGAACGGGAATGGATCCGTGCGATAGAACACGCGTCAACCCTCCAGCACTTCGGCCTCGTGGTCAGGCGCGCTTCCGCGCCAGGATGATCAACTCGTACTCGGCGTGCACCAGGCGCTCGACCGCGGAGAGCGCGTGCATCACCACCTTCGTCGCGGGGGAGATGCGTCCCCGCGAGATCGGGATCGGCTTCGTCTTGAGCGCGATCAGGTCGAACCCCGCCTGTCCGAACAGCGGCGCCAACGTCCCCGCGCTGAAGTAGTACAGGTGATAGTGATGATACAGCCGGTTCACGGGCGCCTGGAGCCTCCCGCCGGTCCCATGGTACAGGAACCTGGCGACCCGGCGGGTGAGCGAATCCTCGTTCGGGGTGTTGACGAGGAGCAGGCCCGCCGGCCTCAGCAGCGCTCCCGCCTTGCGCAGCGCCGTGACGGGATCGGGAAGATGCTCCAGCAGATCCCACATGGTGACGACGTCGAACGTCCCATTCGCGAATGGCGCATGCTCAAATGGCCCGTTGGACACCTCGCACCCGGTCCGCTCGCGCGCCTGGGCCGCGGCGAAGCTCGAGACCTCGACCCCGCGGCACTCCCAGCCGGTCTGCTTCGCCAGGCTGAGGAAGCTGCCGGTCGCACACCCGACGTCGAGCAGCTGCCCCGGGGGCCGGACGTGGCCCGCGATCAGCTCGAGCCCGAGGCGAAAGTCCTCGATATGCGGACTTTCGTGGCCGCTGCCATCGGCCACGCCGTCGTGGAAGAAGTACCCTTCACGCTCGGTGAAGTAGTCCTGCGAGTACAGCGCATCCGCCTGCTTCGACTCCTGCTCCTCGGGGGACAGGAAGACCACGCGGCAGGTTCGGCACTGCAACACCGTGCCCACGCTGGCGCGCAGATAGCGGTCCAGATCGGCGGATCCACACGTCCTGCAGCTCATGCTCTGGCGGGGCCCTGGGCTGACATGCTCAAGAAGGGTCGGCATCATAGCAGAGTGTCCACGACCGTCGTCGGGCCGAGTCGACGGAATTCCGTTGCAGGCGGCGGGGAAGCCACGCCCCGAACGGCGCCAGCCGCTGGCGCCACGTCTTACAAGATGCGGCGACCGGGACATCCGCGCCAGCACCGCGACCTTCCGGCCCGGGGCGCCGCACTGAAGGCGCGAGGAGACCCCCCCGACGCCGGCACTCCCGCCCCTCCCCCTCCATGCCGGCTGCGGGGTCGGGACGCACCCCAAAGCCAGCCCCTTCAACAGATTGAGTGACCGCGGGAGGCTTACCCGTCCCGCGTACGAAAAGAAAGCAGCCCGCCCGGGCGCCGCGCGGGGGATCCGGGCCGCGCCACCTTCCGGAGGGGTTCCGACGGCGCTCATTTGACTGCGCAAACCCTTGGACATAATATGAGTTGAGTGAATTCGGCCGGTCAGATGTCGAGAGGTCGTAGCGATCTCCTCCGCGGCGGCACGGGGCGTTAGCGGGGGCGAAAGCTCGCCTTCCCGGCGGTTGCCGTAGAACTTCCGCAGGTTGCCGCCGACACCGGGGGGCGGCGTTCCGTCTCCGTCATTGATGGCTGCCAGGAGCGCCGGGGCGCGCGCTCGTCTCCGGTGAGCCGTTGCTCGCAGATCGAGGTCCAGGGTGCATGTCGCGTCCGTCTGAGTTCATCTGGATCGTGGTTGCTCCCGGCGGGCCCGCGAACGCCGCGCTCGCGTGGGAGGCAGCCGCCGCGGGCGCCTGGGGATTCATCGACCTCGAGGGGTTGCGCAGCTCCGACGAGATCGCCCGGTCGCTGCGCGACATCCGCAAGGGCCCGGACCGCAAGATCGGGATAAAGCTCGACGCCTCCGCCGACGGAATCTGGCGCGAGGCGGTGGAGTCCTTGCCGCCCCAGGTGGATCGCGTCCTCCTGTCGCGCCCCGCGCGATCCCTCCCCGCGCTGACCGATCAAGTTGCTGCGCTGCGCCGCCGCGGTCTCGCGGTCCTGATCGAGGTGGTCGGCGTGGACGAAGCCGCCAGGGCCGAGCAGGCCGGCGCGGACGGCATCGTCGCCAAGGGGAGTGAAGCGGGGGGGCGGATCGGAGACGAGACCCTCTTCCTGCTGCTGCAGCGCCTCTCCGGCCGCATCTCGACGCCGATCTACGCCCAGGGGGGAGTCGGACTGCACACCGCCGCGGCCTGCCTGGTGGCGGGGGCGCGCGGCGCGGTCCTCGACTGGCAGGTCTGCCTGGTGGAGGAATCGAACCTCCCCGGCCGGCTGAAGCAGCAGCTGTCGCGACTCGACGGCAGCGAGACCACGGCCGTCGGGCTGCGCCTCGGCGATGGGTACCGCCTGTTCACAGGGCCGCAGCGCGCCCTGGTGCAGGAGCTCCAGAGGGAGGAGCACCGGCTGCTGGGCGACCCCGCGCTCACGGACGAGGAGCGCATCGCGCGGTGGCGGACCCTGATCGATGAGACGCTCACCCGCCGCGCCGGCGAAGTGCGCAGGCTCGGGATGGACGTCTCCTTCGCCGCGCGCCTGGCGTCGGAGTTCCCGACGGTGTCGGCCGCCATCGGCGGCCTCGATCGCAGCATGCGTTTCCATCTGGCGCGCGCTCGCGAGGTCCATCCCCTCGGCCCCGGCAAGGGGGTGGCGCGGCTGCTCGGGATCAAATTCCCGATCGTCCAGGGGCCGATGAGCCGGGTGAGCGACACCCCCGCCTTCGCGGCCGCGGTGGCGGACGGAGGCGGCCTGCCGGTGATGGCGGTCGCGACGATGCGCGAGGACGAGCTCGAGCCGATGCTGCGCGACACGCGCGATCGCCTCGGCGCCGCTCCCTGGAGCGTGGGGCTGCTCGGCTTCATCCCGCCCGACCTCTACGACAAGCAGATGGCGCTGGTGAAGAAGTATCGACCGCCGACCGTGGTGATCGCGGGAGGACGGCCGGCGCAGGCGCAGCAGATCGAAAGCGAGGGAATCCGCACCTGGATCCACGTCCCGTCCCACAGGCTGCTCGACCTCTACCTCGGCGACGGCACGCGCAACATGATCTTCGAGGGGCTCGAGTGCGGAGGCCACATCGGCCGCTACTCCGGGTTCGTGCTCTGGGAGAACTCCATCCAGGTGCTCCTGGATCATCTCCCCGCGTCGGTTCCCGCCGGCAAGTTCAGCGCCCTGTTCGCGGGTGGGATCAGCACACCGCTCTCCGCGGCCATGGTCTCGACGGTCGTCGCCCTGCTCGCGGATCGGGGTGTGGACGTGGGGGTGCTGCTGGGGACCGCGTACCTCTTCACCCGCGAGGCGGTCGCCTGCGGGGCGATCCAGCCCGCGTTCCAGAACGCCATGGTCGAGGCCCGCCAGACCGCCATCCTGGATTGCGGCGGGGGGTACCAGATCCGCGCCGCTCCTAGTCCCTTCGTCGGCACCTTCGAGGAAGAGAAGCAGCGCCTGATCAGCGAGGGGCTCCCCGCCGAGGAAGTGCGGATGACGCTGGAGCACCTCACGCTGGGCCGCCTGCGCATGGCCGCGAAGGGGCTGCGGTTCAACGAGAAGTACCGCGAGGACAAGTCGCAGCCCGTCACTCTCCGGGTGGAGGAGGCAGACCAGCAGCGGGACGGCGTCTACATGGCCGGGCAGGCGATCCTGCTGCACGACACCGTGTTCACCGTCGAGGAGCTGCACCGGCGGATCTCGGAGGAGAGCGCACAGGTGCTCGCCGACGCGGCGCCGGAGCGCGTGCGGGTGACGGCCGGCGAGCCGGAGACGGGGAACGACGCGGTCGCCCTCATCGGCGTGAGCGCGCTCTTCCCCGGCGCCGATGGCGCCTCCGCCTACTGGGAGAACATCTTCGGCAAGAAGTACTCGATCACCGAGGTGCCTCCCGAGCAGTGGAGCCAGGCGACCTACTTCGACGCCGATCCGAGGATGCGCGACAAGATCTACTCGCGGTGGGGCGGGTTCCTCGACCCGGTTGCTTTCGATCCGGTCCGCTACGGCATGCCGCCGAAATCGGTGCGCGCCATCGACCCGTGCCAGCTGCTGACGCTCGAGATGGTGGATCGGGCGCTGCGCGACGCCCGCTACGACACCCGGGAGTTCGACCGCGAGCGGACCTCCGTCTTCGTCGGCGAGGGCGGGGGGATGGGGAACCTCGGCCAGCTCTACTCGCTGCGCTCCCTGCTGCCGATGTTCCTGGAGAATGTCCCGGAGGAGGTGCTGTCGCAGCTGCCGGACTGGACCGAGGACTCGTTCCCCGGCCTGCTGCCGAACGTCATTGCCGGCCGCATCACGAACCAGTACGACCTCGGCGGGACGAATCTGTCCACCTCCGCCGCCTGTGCGGCCGGGCTCGCGGCGCTCTCGCTCGGAATCGACGAGCTGCGCACCCGCAAGAGCTCGATGTCGATCGTGGCGGCCGTCGATCTGCAGCAGAACCCGTTCATGTACCTCTGTTTCTCCAAGACCCATGCGCTCTCCCCCACCGGCACGCCGCGCTGCTTCGACGCGACGAGCGACGGCATCGTCATCAGCCAGGGGATCGGAGTCGTCATCCTGAAGCGGCTCGAGGATGCCGAGCGCGACGGCGACAACGTCTACGCCGTGCTGCGCGGCATCGGCAGCTCCAGCGACGGCCGGGGGAAGAGCCTCACCTCCCCCACGGCCCACGGGCAGATCCTGGCGATGGGACGCGCCTACGGCCAGGCGGGCTTCGGCCTCGACACCGTGGAGCTGATCGAGGCGCACGGCACCGGGACCGTCCTCGGCGACCGCACCGAGGCGGAGAGCATCCGGCACGCGCTGCAGGTCGCCGGGGCGCCGGCTCGCGGCTGTGCCGTCGGCACCGTGAAGTCGATGATCGGCCACACCAAGGGGTGCGCGGGGATCGCCGGCCTCATCAAGGTCGCGCTCGCACTGCACCACAAGGTGCTGCCGCCGACGCTGGGGGTGACCCGGCCCGCCGCGGACGACCTGTGGACGGCGGACAACCCCGCGTATCTCAACACCGAGACGCGGCCATGGATCGGCCGCGGTCACCCGCGCCGCGCGTCGGTCAGCTCCTTCGGCTTCGGCGGCACGAACTTCCACGCCGCGGTCGAGGAGTACCTCCCGCACCGCGAGGAGCTCTCGCGGTTCCCGATCACCGCCCTGCCGGCGGAGCTCCTCACCTTCCGCGCGCCGACGGTCGAGCTGCTGCTGGCCGACCTCGAGGCCCTGGACGCGGAAGCAGCGGGAGCGGACAAGCTGCCCGACCTCGCCCATCGGCGCTTCGAGCGCAGCCGCGATCCGCGCCCCGACGAGGCGGGCAACGAGCTGCGTCTCGCGATCGTGGCGGAGTCGGTCGCGGACCTGAGGAAGAAGATCGCCCAGGCCCGCACCCGCCTCGAGGCGCGGCCGGGCTCGATCCACGATCCGTCCGGCACCTACTTCCACGCCACGCCCCTCGCGCCCGCGGGGAAGATCGCCTTCGTCTTCCCCGGCCAGGGGTCGCAGCGGCTCGACATGCTGAAGGACCTGACGCTGCTGTTCGGCGAGCTGCGCGACGCCTTCGCCCGGGCCGACCGGACGCTGCGGTCGCGCCTGCCGCAACCGCTCAGCCAGTACGTCTTTCCGCCCCCCGTCTTCACGGAGGCGGAGCAGGCCGCGCAGATGGAGGCGCTGACCCGGACGGACATCACCCAGCCGGCGCTGGGGGCCGCCGGGTTCGGGATGCAGGCAATCCTGCGCGCCTTCGGCCTCGCGCCGGATATGGCCGCCGGCCACAGCATGGGGGAGTACGTCGCGCTGTGCGCGGCAGGGGTCTTCCCCGAGGAGTCGCTCTATCCGCTGCTCTGGGCTCGCGGCTCGCGCATGCTCGAGGCGGGCGGAGACGACACCGGCACGATGATGGCGGTGCGCGGTCCGCTGGAGGCACTCAACGCATTGATCCGCGGGCGTCAGGACGTCTTCACCGCGAACTTCAACGCCCCGCTGCAGACGGTACTCTCGGGCCGGCGCGAAACGCTCCAGGATCTGCTCGCCGCGATGCAGGGGACCGAGATGCAGGGGCGCTTCATCCCGGTCGGCTGCGGGTTCCACTCCCCATTCGTGGCCAAGGCCGGCGAGGCGTTCGCCCGGGATCTGGCGTTGGTCCGCTACGCCCCGGCGGCGGTGACCGTGTACTCGAACCACCTGGCCGCCCCGTACCCGGAGGGAGAGGACGCGGTCCGCAACGTGCTGGCCGCCCATCTGAGCCAGCCGGTGCGGTTCGCCGACGAGATCCGCAGGATGCACGCCGACGGCGCCCGGATATTCGTCGAGGTAGGGCCGGGACGCGTCTGCACGAGCCTGATCGCCGAGATCCTCGAGGGGCAGCCGCACGCGGCCATCGCCTGCGACGGCGCCGCCTCGCGGGTCGGCACCGTGCGCTTCCTGCACGCGCTGGGGCAGCTGTTCGCCGACGGTGCGACGCTGCGCCTCGATCCGCTGTACACGCGGCGCAGCTTCGACAGCTACGCGGTGGCGGGCGTCGCGGCGGCGGCAAAGCCTCCCGGAAAACCGCAGGTCACCTGGATGGTCTCACCGGAGATGAGCTGGCCGGCCACCGAGCCTCGCCCGCAGATCCGGCCCGTGTGGACGACCTCGGAGCGGACGCCGCAGCCGGTCGCACCTTCCGCGAACCTCACGGCGATCAGCGCCGGAAAGGACATGGCGATGCCCACCCCCCCCGCCCCTCCCGAGGAGACCGGCGCCGGTTCATCCGCGACCCGGCCGGCGGTGGCGGCGCCGCCCGCTCCGGCGGCTTCCTGGCTTGCACCGCCGCCCGTCGCCGGCGCCGCGAGCGGCAGCCAGCCCCACGCCACCCGAACCCCGGCCGCGATCTCGGCGGTGAGACCCGTGACGATCTCCGCGACCCCGATCGCGGCGGCGCCGAGCCCTGGGGCCCGCGACCTGCCGGCCTCGGGCCCGCTGGCGGATGTGGTGATCCGCCACCAGAAGATGATGACCGCGTTCCTGGAGCAGCAGAAGGAGGTGATGCTCGCCTACCTCGGCGGCCAGCCGGCTGCTACCGCATCTCCCGTCTCGACCGGAGCGGCAGCGCCAGCCGTGATCACCCCTCAGCCGCCGGCCCTCACGGCGGTGGTGCGAAGCGTCCCCGCGATCCCCGCCACGCCTGCGCGCGCGGTGAGCGCTCCTCCGGCGGTTGTCGCCCCCGTGGTCGCAAGCGTCGGACCCGCCGCGCCGCTGCGCCCCGCGGCACCCGTCGTCCCGCAGCTCGGTCGCAAGGAGATCGAGGAGCGGCTGGTCGCGCTGGTCTCGGATCGGACCGGCTACCCGGTGGAGATGCTGACCCCGGACCAGGACATGGAGGCGGATCTTGGGATCGACTCGATCAAGCGCGTCGAGATCCTGACCTCCTTCGCGCGACAGTTCCCCGAGCTTCCGCCTGCCGCCGGCGAGCCGCTGCGCGCCGCGCGCACGCTGGCCGATGTCGTGACGATCGTGGGGCAGCACCTCGCGCCGGGCGTCGCCGTGGCCCCGCAAGCGGTGGCGACGCCGGCGCCGATTGCCGTCCCGGCCCCGGTCCCCGCGCCCGCGCCACCCCCCGTGGCGCAGGCGGCGGTGAGCGTCCCGACGGCGCCCGCGGCCGTCCCCGCAGCCGCCACCGCGGACGTGCTCGCGCAACTCGTGACGCTCGTCTCGGAGCGCACCGGGTATCCGCCGGAGATGCTCACGCCCGACCAGGACATGGAGGCCGATCTCGGGATCGACTCGATCAAACGCGTCGAGATCCTGACCTCGTTCGCGCGGCAATTCCCGCAGCTTCCGCCAGCCGTCGGTGAGCCGCTGCGCGCCGCGCGCACCCTGTCCGATGTCGCCGCGATCGTGCGCGACGCGCTCACGGCGGAGGGAGGCGCGGTTGCCGCCGCAACGGCGCCCACGGTGGCGCCCGAGCCGGCGCCCGCGGGCCGACCTCAACCCCAGCCGATCCCGGCCCCGCCCGTCCAGGCGGCGCCCGCCCCGGGGCCGGTCGCAGCCGTTGCGGTTCCCGCGCGGGAGCTGATGGCCGCCTTCGTGGCGCTCGTCTCCGAGCGCACCGGGTATCCCGCCGAGATGCTCACGCCGGAGCAGGACATGGAGGCCGACCTCGGGATCGACTCGATCAAGCGGGTCGAGATCCTTACCTCCTTCGCGCGGCAGTTCCCGGACCTGGCACCGTCCGCCGGCGAAGAGCTCCGCGCCGCGCGCACGCTGCAGGACGTGGTCAACGTGGTCGTGGCGAACTCGGGCGGCACGAGCGGCGCCGCTGCTGTGGCGGCAGGCCCATCGGCCGCCGCCGCCGCAACCGCCGCGAGTGGAGCCGGGCTGGATCGTTTCGTGATCCAGATGAAGGACTCCGTGCTGCCGGCGGCCGGTCCGCTGCGGATCCCGGCGGGTGCGCTGCTGGTCACCGACGACGGCGCCGGGTGCGCCGTGAGTCTTTGCGAGCGCCTGCGCGCGCAGGGGGGCCGGCCGATCCTCGTCCGGCTGGAAGGACCCGAGGCGCCCGCGCAGGGAATCTACGCCGAGGATCTGACCGACCCGGCCCGCGTGCAGGATCTGATCACGCGGATCCGGCGCGACCATGGAGCGATCGGGGGCGTGATCCACCTGCTCCCGCTGCGCCCGGTACCCGCCATGCAGGATCTGACGGCGCCGGCCTTCGATCGGCTGGTGGACCAGGAGGTGAAGGGGCTGTTCTACCTGCTCCGTTACGCGGCGGCCGACTTGAAGGGATCGCCGGGAGCCTGGGTCGCCGCCTGCCTCTCGTTCGGATCCGCCACCATCGACGGCGTGCTGCCGACGCCGGCGAACCCGTGGCGCGGCGGGGTCATCGGCGTCATCAAGACGGTGACCGTCGAGTGGCCGGAGGCGGTCGCGAAGAGTCTGGTGCTCGAGGAGCCGACGGTGGATCTCGCTCTCGCGCGCATCCTGGCCGAGCTTGGCGGCCCACGCGAGGAGCACGAGGCGTACTACCGCGCCGATCGGCGGCTGATCCCCGATCCGGTCGCCGCCCCCTTGCAGATGCAGCAGACGTTCGTCGACCTCACTCCCGACGACGTGGTCGTGCTGATCGGCGGGGCGCGCGGCATCACCTCGGAGATCGCGCGCGAGCTGGCGCGCCAGGCTCGGCCGAAGCTGATCCTCGTCGGCCGCTCGCCGTGGCCGGAGGCCGAGTCCGCCGCCACCGCGGGCGTCGCCGACGATCGCGATCTGCGCAAGGCGCTGTTCACCGAGCTGCAGGCGCAGGGGAGAAAGCCCGCTCCCGTGGAGATCGACACCGCGGCGCGGCGGATCCTGATGAACCGCGAGATGCGCGCCGCGCGCGCGGCAATGGAGGCCGCCGGTTCGACGGTCCACTACCACCAGGCGGACATCCGGGACGGGGAGTCGACGGCGGCGCTGTTCCAGCGGCTGTACCGCACGCATGGGCGAATCGACGGGGTCGTCTCGGGCGCCGGGATCATCGAGGACAAGCTGATCGAGGACAAGACGCCGGAGTCGTTCGACCGGGTCTTCGACACGAAGTCGCGCTCGATCTTCCACCTCGCCCGCTGCCTCGATCCCCAGCGGCTGAAGTTCTTCGTCATCTTCTCCTCGGTGGCCGGGTGGACCGGCAACCGCGGGCAGGTCGATTACGTCGCCGCGAACGAGGTGTTGAACCGCATGGCGCTGCACCTGAGCGCGCGCTGGAGCCGCCGCGTCGTCGCCATCGACTGGGGCCCGTGGGAAAAGGCCGGCATGGTGACCGCCGAGATCCGCCGCCAGTTCCTCGAGCGGGGCGTCGGGCTGGTCCCGCCGGAGGCGGGGCGCCGGTTCCTGATCGACGAGATCCGCTTCGGGACCGTCGGCCACCCGATCGTGGCGGCCATGGGAAAGCTCGACACCGCGGTCGACGCCACCGATGCATCCAGGGCCCCGCTGACCGGGGTCGCTGGCCGGTGAGGTTGATCGAGGACGATGTCGCCATCATCGGGATGGCCTGCCTGTTTCCCGGCTCTCCCGACCTGGCCACCTACTGGGAGAACATCGTCGCCGGACGGAGTTTCATCTCGGACCACCCCGATCCGCACGCGGTCAAGTTCCTCGACCCCGACGCCCACGTCTTCGAACGCGTCTACTCCCTGCGCGGCGGCTACCTCGGGGACCTGGCAACCTTCGACCCGATGAAGCATGGGGTGATGCCGGCCGATGTGAAGACCGGCGACCTCGATCAGTTCCTCTCCCTGCGAGTCGCCACCCGCGCCGTCGAGGACGCCGGGATCGACCTCGGGAAGATCGCGCGGGACCGGGTCGAGGTGATCCTCGGCCACAGCACCTACTTCACGCCGGGGAACATCAACTGGTTCCAGGTGGGGACGGCGCTCGACCAGACGGTCGAGGTGATTGCCCAGCTCCATCCGGAGATGTCGAAGCCCGAGCTCGAGACCCTGCGAGAGGGGCTCAAGAAGTCGCTCCCGGCGTTCACGCCGCAGACGCCGCCGACGCTGATCCCGAACATCATCGCCGGACGCATCGCGAACCGCATGGACCTGATGGGGGCGAGCTACATCCTCGACGCCGCCTGCGCCACCTCCCACATCGCGGTCAGCAACGGCGTGAAGGACCTGCTGACCGACGAGTGCGACTACGTCCTCGTGGGCGCGACGCAGGCGTCGCTCCTGATCCTGGAGCTGATGCTCTTCTGCGCCATCCAGGGGATGTCCCATCATCCGGAGCTGCGGCCGTTCGATCGCGCCGCCGACGGAACGATGCTCGGGGAAGGGGTCGGCGTGATGGTGCTGCGGCGCCTCGCGGACGCCGAGCGGGACGGGAACCGGATCTACGCGGTGATCCGCGGCATCGGCACGGCGAGCGACGGGCGGGCGCGCGCGCTCCTGGCGCCCCGCCTCGAGGGGCAGCAGCTCGCCATCCAGCGCGCCTACGATCGCGCCCGCGTGGACCCGCGCACGGTCGAGCTGGTCGAGGCGCATGGCACCGGGATCCCCCTCGGGGATGTGACGGAGATCCACGCGCTGGCGGGCGTGTTCGGGGCGCGCGAGGGTGGGCGTCCCTCCTGCGGCGTCGGGTCGATCAAGTCGATGATCGGCCACTGCCGCTCCGCGGCCGGGATCGCCGGGATGATCAAGGCGACGCTCGCGCTCCACCACAAGACGCTGCCGCCCACGCTCAACTGCGACGAGCCGAACCCGGACCTGGAGCTGGCGAGCACGCCCTTCTACATCAACACCAACAGCCGTCCCTGGATCCGGCCGCACGGCGGCACGCCGCGCCGCGCCGGAGTGAGTGCCATGGGATTTGGAGGGATCGATGCCCACTGCGTCCTCGAAGAGCACCCCGCCCGCTGAGACGCAGGCCAGGCTTGATCCCGCAGGACGCCTCCCCCGCCTCTTTCCGAGCGAGCTGTTCCTGATCACGGCGGAGTCGAGGGCCGGTCTGCGCGCGCGGCTCGGCGACGTCGTGGCCTACCTCGACCGGCCGCATCCCGCACCGCTGCACGACCTCGCCTTCACGCTGTCGCGTGCGTACACCTCGTCGCTCGAGTGCGTCGCCCTCGTCGCGTCCTCGCACGCGGACCTGCGGCTGAAGGCGGTGCAGGCGCGGGAGAAGCTGGGCGAAGATAGCTGCACGCGCATCCAGAACCAGAGCGGGATCTACTTCGCGCAGGAGCGGCTGGGCGGCGGCAAGGTGGCCTTCCTGTTCCCCGGCGAGAACGCCCAGTACGTGAACATGCTTTCGGGTCTGTGCATGAACTTCCCCGAGATGCGGCGGACCTTCGACGAGGCGGACGCCGCCTGCGCCGAGACCGGGGACGGCTTCCTCCCGAGCGCGCTCAACTTCCCGCCGCCGGGGACGAACGGCAGCCTGTCGGCCGAGGAGGAGATCGCCCAGTGGGAGAAAGCGGTCGTCCTCGTCCACACCGCGAACACGGCAATGTCGAAGCTGCTCGACCATCTCGAGCTGCGCCCGGACGCCGTGCTCGGCCACAGCTTCGGCGAGCTGTCGGCGCTCGAGATGGCGGGGGTCCTCCACCCCGGGGAGGAGGTTGCGGAGCGGGTGCGCTACAGCACCAGCGCCTACCTCCACCTGCGCCAGCTGTCGCGCGAGGCGGGCCTGCCCCATGGCCGCCTGCTCTCCGTGGGCGGCGCCGAGCGGGCGCACCTCGACGACATCCTCGCCCGCTTCCCCGACGCGCTGCGCATCGCCATGGAGAACTGCCCGCACCAGTACATCCTGGCCGCGGGCGGCCCGGAGATGGACGCGGTTATCGCTGAGGCGGATCGTTTCCTGACCAACGAAGGGGCGATCTGCGCCCGACTCCCTATTGAACGGCCGTACCACACGAGCTTCTTCGAGCCGGCCTACCCGCTGGAGCGGGCCTACTACGAAGGGATGGGCGTGCGCCCGCCACGGATCCAGACGTACTCCTGCTCCACCACGGAGCCGTTCCCGCAGGACCCCGAGGAGATCCTGGAGGTGGCGGCGCGAGCCTGGATGACACCCGTTCGGTTCCAGACGACGATCGAGAAGATGCACGCGCGCGGCTTCCGGGTCTTCGTGGACGTCGGGCCGCGCGGCAATCTGTGCGCCTTCGTCAGCGACATCCTGGGGAGCAAGCCGCATCTGGCGGTGGCGTTGAACCGCCCGCAGCGGCCCGACATCACCCAGCTGCAGCACGCTCTCGCGATCCTGGCAGCGCATGGCGTGGGGCTGAGCACGCACTACCTGCACGAGCGCTGGGGTTCCTCTGTGGTGACGCTCGGGGAGACGGACGGGGTCAAACTGCCCCCGCCGGCGCGGATGCTGCCGCTCCCGATCCTGCTGCCGCGGATCGACGCGACGGGAGTATCCCTGCCGCGGCGCCCTCCGAAGCCCGAGGTGTCGAGCACCGAGCCCCCTCCCCCGCCAGCGGTAGCAGAGCCATCCGCCCCCGACACCGCGGCGGAGGAGGGCCGGTCGGACGCCAGCACGGACATCGCCTCCGTCATGGTCTCCTACCTCTCGACCATGGAGCGCTTCCTCGAAACCGAGGCGCAGGTCGTGGTCTCCGCACTCGCTCCCGGCGTCGCGGAGCTGCTGGGGAGCGGCGGCGCCGACGAGCAGGACAGCCTGGCCGCCGCGTATCCTCTCCTCGGGTCTATCCTCGAGCACGTCCCGGGGGAGTCGCTCGTCTCGCAGCGCGTCTTCGACGTCGAGGAGGACCTCTACCTCAACGATCACACGCTGGGAACGCCCCCTTCCGCCGCGGATCCGACCCTCCGCGGCTTGCCGGTCATGCCCCTCCTCCTGAGCCTCGAGGTCGCCGCCGAGGCGGGCGCGGCGCTCCTCCCCGGCTACAAGGTGATCGCGCTCGTCGACATCCGCGCGCATCGCTGGATCATGTTCGAGCGGGGGCAGGTCACGCTGCGCGCCGTAGCGGCCCGCATCGAGGACGGACCGGATGGGCCTCAGGTCCGCGTCGCCATCCAGCAGGAGGGGGCGACGGGGAACCCGCTGCTCGCCCCCACCATGGTCGAGGCGACGGTGGTGCTCGCGACCGCCTACCCCGCCGCCCGCGCCTCGCGCGCCGGTGGCCTACCGCCGTCGATCGCCTGCGACTGGACCGGGAGCGCGATCTATCCCCGGCGGACGTTCCACGGGCCGCTCTTCCAGGGGATTCGCGGGATCACCCGCTACTCGGAGGAGGGGTTGGACGGGATGCTCGAGGTCCTGCCGCACACTGGCCTGCTGAGGGGCCGCCCCGACGCGGCGCTGCAGTACGACCCGATCCTGGCGGATTCTCTAGGCCAGGCGGTCTGGCTCTGGGGATCGAAGGAGCCCTTCCTCGGCATCTCGTACCTGCCGTACGCGGTGAACGCCATGCGGTTCTATGGCCCCGTATTGCCGCCGGGAACCGGGCTCGATCTGCGCCTGCGCGTGCGCCGCCGCGATGCGGAGAGCGTCGTCGCGGACCTCGAGGCGGTCGACGACGCCGGAAAGGTCCAGCTCGCGATCGAAGGGCTCTCGGACCGAGCCTTCGAGATCTCGGCGCCGCTGCACCGGCTGATGCTGGAGCCGCTCGAGCACTTCTTCGCAGACGTCCGCGGCCTCGACCTGGAGACCCCGGAGCACGGGGAGTGCCGCATCTCCTTCGGGGTGATCGCCGGCTTCCCACCGGGCATCCTGGAGAGCGCCTTCGGCGTGTGGCGCAAGGCGCTCGGCTTCCTCATCCTCTCGCCGCCGGAGCGCCAGGAGTGGCAGGCGCTGCAGGTGCCGCTGCGGCGCGAGGCGCAGTGGCTGCTGGGGCGAGCGGCCGCCAAGGATGTGGTGCGCAACGAGATCGAGGAGCGATCCGGTCGCCGCTTCGCGGCGGCGGAGATCCGGATCGAAAACGACGCCACGGGACGGCCCGTCGTGGCGGGAGGGTGGTGGACCGATCTGCCGCAGACGCCACAGCTATCGATCAGCCACACCGACGGGATGGTCGCCGCGGTCGCCGCGACCCTCGCGCCAGGCCTGCGGCTCGGCGTGGACACCGAGAAGATCCGGACCCCCAGCCAGGACCTGCTCGACGGCGCGTTCACCGAAGGGGAGCTGGCGCTGTTGCCGCCCGGGCTCGGCGAGGCGGAACGCCCGGAGTGGATCTTCCGCTTCTGGTGCGCGAAGGAGGCGGTCGGCAAGGCGCTCGGCTCCGGCGTGCCGCTCGATCCGCGGGAGCTGAACGTGACACGCGTCGAGGCGGGGTCCGGGTGGATCCGGCTACGGTTTCGCGCGTCCGAGTCCGGCGAGCTCACCGCGCTGACGTTTCGGCGTGGGGAGCATGTGTTTGCGGTAGCAGTGGCGCGCGACGCGGGGTAGGTCCAGCCCCCCTACTCGTCCGCCGGGGAACGCAGCCCAAGCGCCCCCGGCCGAGTCAGAACCCGCAGGCGGTCATCCGGTCCGCGCCTATGCTCACGGCAAGCACCCAGGTCCCGTCGCCGCAGCCGGAGGGCAGGTCCTGCGCCTCGCACTGCGCGCCGTCGCCCGGCGCCACGACGATGTTGCGCTCTGTCAGCTCCAGCTCCGGGCACCAGGAGTACGGCCCGGAACACTGATCGCCGAAGACGCTCTCGTCGAAGGTTGGCTGGGGGCCGGTCCACGCCTCGCCTTCGTGTCGGTACCAGATGTCCCAGCCCTCGGAAATCGCCCACCCTCCGGTCGCCGCGAACTGCAGGTAGCCACTCCGATAGAAGTCGGCTCGCTGCGCGCACCACTCGTACCCCTGCACGCCGCCGCCGCTGCTCGACACGTGGATATAGTCCGTCGGAAGCGCCGGAGTGGAGGCGAAGAAGTCCGCGAGCGCCGTCGCCGGGGCGTCGTCGGCCGCGGTGTCGAGCAGGTGGAAGCCGTCGCAGTCGCCGGAGCGCTCGCTGCCGGCGGAGTCGGCGCCCCAGCTCCCCACCAGGGGCGCGATGGCGCGGACGAGGTAGTGGAACCGCCCCCGCGCTCGGGGCGTGAGCGGGTCGCTCCAGCACGGCCCCGGGACGCTCTGCCAGGTGCAGCCGGCGGCGAGGTCGCCGCGGGTCGAGCGCAGCACCTCGTAGCGCGTCGCCCCCAGCTGTGCCTCCCAGCAGAATTCGGACGGGACCGCGAGGCCCGCGGACCCCGAGACCTCGTCCACCAGCCCGAACCCAATGTCCCCCGCGCACTGGTTGTCGAGCCCGTCGTTCGCCTCGGGGGCGTCGGGGTAGGTCACCGGGTACGCGGCGTCGCAGTCCCCACAGTCGCTCGTCCCATCGTGATCGCTGTCGACCTCGCCCGGCGGCACCGAACCGTCGCAATCGTCGTCGATCCCATTGCACGCTTCGGGCGCGGGCAGGCCGGGAACGCAGGAATCGACTCCGGCGTTGCAGGTGCCCGTGGCCGCGCAGGGACCGACGCCGCACGCGGTGGGGAAGGCGTCGAGCCCGTTGCCGTCGCAGTCGTCGTCCGCGTTGTTGCACCGCTCCGGGGCGCCCGGGAAGGCCAGCGGGTCGCCGTCGTTGCAGTCGAGGGAGTTCCACACGACGCCTGGATCGTCGCATTGCAGTGAGGCGCCGGGAGCGCCGAAGCCGTCGCCGTCCAGGTCGGCGTAGCAGGGGCCGTTGCCCGGCATGCAGTAGGCGAAGCCGAGGTGGTTGGCCACATCCCACCACATGACCTGCTGTCCGTTCCAGACGCCGTGGGTGGTGGGGTTGTGGAACGGCGGCGCGTTGATCGACGACGTCGCGACCCACGCATCCGCCACGGGGTCGTAGCGCGCTCCCGTCATGGAGACGGTGCTGCATCCGGTTCCCGTCCAGCCCCCCCACCAGAGGAGCTGCGTACCCGAGGAGGCCACGAGGCCTGCGCACTTGGGGTCGGGCCCGCCGGCGGAAACCGGAGACCACGTATCGGTCACCGGGTCGTAGCGGGCGCTCGAGTCCTGCGTTCCGAGGACCACGAATCGGCCGGCGGCGTACGCCTCCGCCATCGAGGAAGTCGGTGATCCGGCCGTTTCGGCTTGCGTCCAAGTGTCGGTTTCGGGGTGATAGAGATAGGCGCCCGTGGACTGCGCCTCCCAGAGCAACACGCCGTAATCGGTCCGATAGCCAGTGGCCGACGACGCCGCCGGCCCACGGACGGGGCCACCCGATTCCGAGATCAGTTGCCATGCGTTCGCCACGGGATCGTATTTCCATGCCGGTGGATAGAGCGTGACGTATTGGCAGGGTGGTTCCCACGCGCCGCCCCAGACGACGACCTCCCCTCCGGTCCATACCATCGTGTGACCGCCTCGCCCCTCGGGACCACTCGCGAGGGTGGTCCACGTGTCGGCGAGGGGATCATAGGAGTTTACCCCCGAGGGGAAGAACGGGTATGGCCGGATTAGTTGACAGCAACAGGCGCTCTGGGTGCCTCCAAACGTGATCATCCGGGTTCCGGTCCAGACGGCATCGACGTATTGGGCCACGACCCACGGCGGAGGCGTCACCAGGCTCCATGAGTCGGTGGCCGGGTCGTAGCGTCCGCCATTGCTGGGGCCAGAATACCCGTCGTTCCAGAGCAGAAACTCGTTGCCCGTCCAGAACGTGTGCTGGGAATTGAGGGGTGGCTGAGTCAGGGGTGGCTGCGAACCCCGCGACGTGGGCGTCCAGGAGTCCGAGACGGGATCGTAACGACCGCCGCTGTTGATCAAGGTGTCGCTGTAGGTGATCCCCCCCCATACGACCATGCGGGCCCCGGTCCACACTGCCACGTGTCCGAAGCGCGCCTGCACATTGCCGCCGCCGAACTGCGTCGGGGACCATGCGTCGGCCACGGGATCGTAGCGCCCACCATCCGCGGGAAAGGTGGGGTCCCCGGCGGGCCCTCCCAGCCCTCCCCACACGATCATGTTCGTGCCCGACCACACTGTGGTGTGGCCGTTTCTACCGGTCGGTGCGTTCACCGTCGCCGTGCTGGACCACCCGCCGGCAGGGTCGTATCTCGCGCCGGTATTGAGACGCACCCCCGTCGCGTCGGAGCCGCCCCAGACGATCATCGTCGTCCCGGTCCAGACGGCGGTGTGCCTGCCTCGCGCGGTCGGGGCTCCAGCCGGCAGCTGCGACCATTTGTTGACGGCAGGATCGTAACTCGCGCCGTCGTCATGGCACGAGCCCGTGGCATCGCAACCGCCCCAGACGATCATCTCGTCCCCAGTCCAGACTGCGGTGTGATCCGCGCGCCGGGATCCCGCAGGCAACGACTTCGTCGCGGTCCACTGATCGAGGGACGGGTCGTACACCCCACCCGTGGCGGTCGCCGCCCCCGCGACGAGACCGCCCCAGACGATCATCTTCGTCCCGGTCCAGACGGCGGTGTGGCCCTGGCGCGCCGAGGGAGCGGCTACGGTCGAGGTAGGGGTCCAGGTGTCACCAATCGGGTCATAGGCCCCGCCCGTATTGACCGCTCCGACGCCAGTTCGCGACCCGCCCCACACGATCATCCGGGTCCCGGTCCATACTGCGGAGGGCGCCGCCGCGAGCGGTGGCGCGCCGGCCGTGCCCATCGGGGACCACGTATCGATGGCCGGGTCATAACGCCAACCCGGTCCCGAAGCGTGGGTGCCACCCCAGATCAGCATCAGGTTTCCGGTCCACACGGCACGGGCGTCACGGAGCACATCCGGGGCGCCACCGTGGAGGACGGACCAGGTATCGGGGGCGCATGCTCCGACCTCGAGCTGCGCCAGGTCGGGCGCAGGGCCGGGCGCAGTGGTCGCGGGCGTGTCCAGGGTCTCGACCTCGAAGCGAGCGCGGTTGGCATCCCACCACTCGACCCACGGCTGCTTCGCGATGGCGTACCGCGCCACCAGCAGCCGACCCGCGCGCGGCTCGAGCGCGACCTCGATCACGAGCCGGCCTTCTTCATCCTCGATCGGCCCGGGTATCCCGAGCCCCGGGTGCCTCGCAGTCGCCGCTCCACCCTGGTCAGCCGCGGTGACACGGGTCTCGACTTCGATCTCGTCCCGACCGGTGCGAGGGGCGCGCGGGTCGAGTAGCCCATTGGAGAGTCGCCGCAGGAGCTCCTCCGCCTCGCTCCACGCCGCGGCGTGAATGCGCCTGTCCGAGGCGAAGAACGTCCGGCTCAGGCGGTCGGCCAGGATCGGGCGAGCCACTACCTCCTGGATCAGCGCCGGATCGTCGCCCAGCGCAGCGAACCGCTCGCGCAGGCGTCCCGGCATCACCGAACTGCGCATCATCCGCTGGACCTCGGCCTCGAGCATCTCCCGGGTGATCGGCGTGTTCCACAAGGTGGCGAGCGCCACGCTCTCGGCGAGCGTCTGCCGAACCTGTCTCTGGACCGCCTCGCGCGGCACCGGCGTCAGCGCTTCTCCGTCCGGAACCGTCTGGTGGGCGGCCATCACTCGCAGGACGGCCTCCCTGGCGAGAACACGCTCCGCGAAGCCGAGTGGCGCTGTCGGGCGGTAGGGGGCGGCAGCGGACTCCGACGCGAGCCCGAGCCCGGGGAGGGCGAACAGGACGGCGATGCCCAGGATGCCTCGCATCGTTGCACCTCCAGGCCCCGAGCCGCGCTCGAGCGCGGCTACGGGGATTGACAGCTGAGACTAGGACTTGCCTCCCGGTAGCACGCCTGGTTGTCAAGGAGCGTGTGACCGATGATACGCCCAACTCGGTCTTTGGTCCACGTCATGCCGGATGGCGGCGGACTCCCGGACCGGCGAGGGCGGTCACGCGCAAGTTCCGCACGCCGCGTGTGTACGACAAGACGGTCACGCTGAGCGGATGCTCGCTTCGCCAGGCGCATGCGCGGTTACGCCGAGGCACAGGCGCGGCAGATGTTCCGCGGCCTCGTCGATATGCCCGCGGAGGTTGCCGTCACGCCCGGGGAGGTGCGCGTCCACCTCCATCGGCGCGCCCACTTGCCCATCCTCCTCGCCTCGGGCATTCTCGCAAAGCCTGTCGCCGTCCTCTGGGTGGGGCGGCGCAAGGCCTGAGTTGACCGCGTAGCGCACCAGGCCGCCCGACGACCTCGTGTCAGGTGAATTGGCCGCCGTGGAAATCCAGGCTAGTTCCACCCTGGGCGACCTGGACGAACGGCCACCAGACCGCGGATGGCCAGTGTACTCGTCGAAAGTGCATATGCAAACAGGAGGGCTCCAACCCATAGGTCAGAAACCGCTTCAATGAGGAAGGCGATGACGGATCCGAACAGCACCAGCAACGCCCAGAGAATCCAGACGGATACCTGACGCCAGAGCACCACCGCGTGGGTGGCGGCCACGACGACAGCGATGAGCAGCGGCAAGACTCCATAAATACCGACCAGGGTCACCGCCGCCTGCATTTCGGCCGGTGGCCTCGGCACCGTCACAGCCGCCAACATTGCGGCGACGAACCCCGCCATGAAGAGAAACGCCCAGTACACCCTCCTGAGCCGGGCACGGGTCAGATCATCGGCCTGATGAGCCCATTTCGCGATCCTCGTCCTTCGCACGAAGATGATCGCGCCGAGAGCTACGAGGATCGCCAGCCCAATCAGGAGGAGCTGAGAGGCTCCGACATGGTCCATTCGCACCTCCATTGCTGCCGACGGACCCTGCCGTGACTGGTGGCTAGCGGGGCTCCAGGTGGGCTCGATGTGAGCTTTCTCTCACTAACGCACAAGTGCATCCTTCCCGACCTTGTACTCCAACCTGACAGTGCAGCGGTCGGTGGCCGCGGTAAGGCTCGCCGTTCCGCGATCACCCTTCCCGAAAAGCACTGGAAATGCCAGTTCCCCAGATTGAGATGCTGCCTTCGTACTGCCGGTGTTTTCCTTCTTGTACTGAGACTGAATCTGCACGGTTTCTCCTGGGAGGAACCCCTTGACGCTGATGAGAAAAAGGAGACCGGATTCGGATTGCAGTTCCGCGGAAACCGAACACCCCCCTGCCCCGTCCGCCCGGAGCGGAATGGGCACCACCTTCGCGTGAGCTCGCTTGCCAAGATCCCTGGAGGCCAGCACGACGTCCAGCGGATGCCCCTCCGCAAAGCCCGCAAGCAGCAGGCCCTTGGCTCCTCCCTCTCCGGGTGTGAAGACTGCGAATCCTTGATCGCGGACGTATGCCATGACGACGAAGGCGCCAAAAGTGTCGTGTCCCAGCTTGAACTGAACGAGGCCTTGATCGGTCACCGTGGCGTTGAACTTGAAGTACTTGAGGCCTCGCTTCACCCACAACGAGAGCGACTCGCCCGATGCGAAGCCGGTGGCCTTGACCTGGTAGAAGACGGCTTGATGCGTGCTGGCCCTTGGCGGACGATTGGTCTCCTCGAGTGTGAGAGTGGTGTCGGCGCCGGCAAGCGTCGCGTCCCACTCGAACGGGGGTTTCTGCTGCGGTTCCTGGGCCTGCACTGCGTTCCACGCGGTCACGCAGCACGTCAACGCCGCCGTCATCGCCAGGTATTCGAGAACCGTACGTCGCATCATGATATGGCTCTCCGTTGGGGCGGTCGCAGCATGCCCCGCTGAGATCAAGCCGCTGGCCCGGTCGCGCCGGCCAACCTGCTGCCGCGTCCCGCACAGCACCGAGCGACAGCGACGGCCAGCACGATAGGCGGTTCAAGCTGGGCCCCAGGCGATTATGGGGCCGATAAGCCTCGATCTGTCAACCTGGGGCAGAGTGCGCGGACCGGTAAGGGGAGCGGGTGGATCAAGCGCTCCGGCTGCGCTGAGCAGCGGGCGGCCGCGCCGCGCCCTTCCGCGCGACATCGAGGTTTGCCCGCGACCCGGAATCACCGTATATAGTCCGAAACTGGGTGGTTTCGACAGTATAAGGAGGACGTCATGCGAACGCTCCAAGCGCACCGGCGCATCTTTGCAGCGCTCCTTGGTTGTTCGATCCTCCTGGTGCCGCTCCCGGGACCCGCCGCCGAACCGGCCGGCGAGGCGACGAGCGAGGCCGCAGAGCCGGGTTGGCAGAGCGCGGTGCGGGCCGATCTCGCCGCGCGCGAGTACCACATCACGTGGCAGGACCATCCCATCCCGACGGACCTCGCGGGAGTGTGGCACGCGCCGAATCGGGCCCATGGCTTCCGGACCTACTTCACCGAGCGGGGCATCCGCGTCCTGCCCCGCACCGAGGCGACTCCGTCGTGGGAGTGGGGCCTGTCGTGGATCGGCTACGGTCGGGGCGGGAGATCGTGGAGCGTGCCGGCACCCACGTTCTCTCCCGACGAGAACCGCATCACCTACCGGCGCGGAGCTTTCGAGGAGTTCTACGAGAACGACGCCCGCGGCCTGAAGCAGGGGTTCGTGCTGCCGGTCCCGCCGGAGGCGCTGGCGGCCGCGGGGCCTCTCACCGAGGCGGCAGTCCAGGGACGGGACACTGCGGCGCCGGTGCACCTGGACCTGGCGCTCTCGGGGAGCTTGTCGCCGCGTATCGCCGAGGACGGGCAGGCGGTGGACTTCGTGACGGCGGCGGGGATCCGTGCGCTGCGCTACACCGAGCTGCGTGTGACAGATGCGCGGGGCGTCGAGGTGCGGGCGTGGATGGAGGGGTTCTCGCACGACGGCCTGCGCGGGCTGCGCTTGGTCCTGGACCCGCGGGAGGCAGTCTACCCCGTCACGATCGACCCCCTGGCGACGAATCCCGCCTGGACGGCCGAGAGTGACCAGGTGAGCTCCACCTTCGCCTACACGGTGGCGACGGCGGGGGACGTCAACGGCGACGGCTACGCCGATGTCGTCGTCGGGGCATATCTCTACGACAACGGCCAGGCGGACGAGGGGCGCGCCTTCTCCTACCACGGCTCGGCCGCGGGCCTGGCGACGAGTCCCGCCTGGACGGCCGAGAGCGACCAGGCGACCGCCAGGTTCGGCAGGTCGGTGGCGACGGCGGGGGACGTCAACGGCGACGGCTACGCCGACATCCTGGTCGGGGCATATCAGTACGACAACGGCCAAGCGGACGAGGGGCGCGCCTTCGCCTACCACGGCTCGGCCGCGGGCCTGGCGGCGAGCCCCGCCTGGACGGCTGAAGCAGACCAGGCGAACGCCCTCTTCGGCAACTCGGTGGCGGCGGCGGGGGACGTGAACGGCGACGGCTACGCCGACGTCCTGGTCGGAGCGCACCAGTACGACAACGGCCAGACAGACGAGGGGCGCGCCTTCGCCTACCACGGCTCGGCCGCGGGTCTGGCGACGAGCCCAGCGTGGACGGCCGAGAGCGACCAGGCGACCGCCTTCTTCGGCTACTCGGTGGGGACGGCGGGGGACGTGACCGGCGACGGCTACGCCGATGTCATCGTCGGGGCGATTCTGTACGACAACGGCGAGTCGGAGGAGGGGCGCGCCTTCGCCTACCACGGCTCGGTCGCGGGCCTCGCGGCGAGCCCCGCGTGGACGAGCGAGAGCGACCAGGTGACCGCACTCTTCGGCGGCTCGGTCGGGACGGCGGGGGACGTCAACGGCGACGGCTACGCCGACGTCATCGTCGGGGCGGACTCCTACGACAACGGCCACGCGGAGGAGGGGCGCGCGTCCGTCTACCACGGCTCGGCCACTGGCCTGGCGACGAGCCCCGCGTGGACGGCCGAGAGCGATCAGACGCTCGCCAACTTCGGCCTCTCGGTGGCGACCGGCGGGGACGTCAACGGCGACGGCTACGCCGACGTCATCGTCGGCGCGCATCGGTACGACAACGATCAGGCGGACGAAGGGAGGGCCTTCGCCTACCTCGGCTCGGCCGCGGGCCTCGCGACGGACCCCGCCTGGACGGCCGAGAGCAACCAAGTCGGCGCCTCGTTCGGCGCTTCGGTAGCAACGGCGGGGGATGTCAACGGCGACGGCTACGCGGACGTCCTGGTCGGGGCATATACCTACGACAACGGCCAGACGAACGAGGGGCGGGCCTTCACCTACTACGGCTCGGCCGCGGGTCTGGCGACGAGCGCAGGCTGGACGGCCGAGAGCGGCCAGGCGAGCGCCGAGTTCGGCCTCTCGGTGGCGGCGGCGGGGGACGTGAATGGCGACGGCTACGCCGATGTTGTCGTCGGGGCGCTTCGCTACGACAACGGCCAGGCGGACGAGGGGAGGGCCTTCGCCTACCACGGCTCGGCCGCGGGCATGGCGACGAGCCCCGCCTGGACGGCCGAGAGCGATCAGGCCGGCGCCCGGTTCGCGTCCGTGACGACGGCGGGAGACGTGAACGGCGACGGCTACGCCGACGTCGTCGTCGGGGCCTTGTGGTACGACAACGGCCAGACCGACGAGGGCCGCGTCTTCGCCTACCACGGCTCGGCCACGGGTCTCGCGACGAGCCCCGCCTGGACGGCCGAGAGCGACCAAGCGGGCGCGGAGTTCGGCTTGTCGGTGGCGACGGCGGGGGACGTGAACGGCGATGGCTACGCCGACGTCCTAGTTGGAGCGCATCTCTACGACAATGGCGAGACCGACGAGGGGCGCGCCTTCGCCTACCACGGCTCGGCTGCGGGCCTGGCGACGACTCCTGCCTGGACGGCCGAGAGCGATCAGGACGCCGCCGGCTTCGCCGTCTCGGTCGCGACGGCGGGGGATGTGAACGGTGACGGCTATGCCGACGTCGTGGTCGGTGCGTATACCTACGACAACGGCCAGACGGACGAGGGCCGCGCCTTCGCATATCACGGCTCGGTCGCGGGCCTCTCGGGGAGCCCCGCCTGGACGGCCGAGAGCAACCAGGTCTCCGCCGAGTTTGGCATCTCGGTGGCGACGGCGGGGGACGTGAGCGGCGACGGTTACGCCGACGTCCTGGTCGGGGCGCATCTCTACGACAACGGCCAGGCGGACGAGGGACGGGCCTTCGCCTACCACGGATCGGTCGCGGGCCTCGCGGCGAGCCCCAACTGGACGGCCGAGAGCGACCAGGTGGGCGCGTTCTTCGGCGTCTCGGTCGCGACGGCGGGGGATGTGAATGGCGACGGCCACGCTGACGTCCTGGTCGGGGCGGAGTCCTACGACAACGGCCAGGCGGACGAGGGCCGCGCCTTCGTCTACCACGGCTCGGCCGCGGGGCTGGCTACGAGCCCCGGCTGGACGGCCGAGAGCGACCAGGCGGGCGCCATCTTCGGCGTCTCGGCGGCGACGGCTGGAGACGTGAACGGCGACGGGTACGCCGATGTCCTGGTCGGGGCCTATCACCACGACAACAACCAGGCGGACGAGGGCGCGGCGTTCCTGTACTACGGCAACGCGGGGCCGGGGCTGAGCCTGAACCCCCGGCAGCGGCGGGCGACCGACGTCGGTCCCATCGCGCACCTCGGGGCGTCCGACAGCCCCGACGGCTTCCGGCTCAACCTGCTTGGCCGCTCCCCCTTCGGCCGCGGACGGGCCTGGCTCGAGTGGGAGGTCAAGGAGCTCGGGAAGCCGCTCAACGGCATCAACACCAAGGTCGGCGTGCACGCGTACGACACCGGGTCCACAGGGGTGGAGCTGAGCGAGCTGGAGACCGGCCTCGTCGACCTGATGCCGTACCACTGGCGCGTCCGGCTGCGCTACGACCTGGCCACGACACCGTTTGCCCAGCGCAGCCGTTGGCTCACCGCACCGTGGAAGGGATGGCAGGAGACGATGCTGCTCACCGCAGACCCCTCGCCGGCGGGGAGCCTCTCCTGGCTCACGGTGAGCCACGCGGCGGGGGTGCAGCTCGCCTTGAGCTGGAATGGCTCGTGTCGCGCGACGGACACCGACTACGCAATCTACGAGGGCGTGCTGGGGGACTTCACGAGCCACGAGCCGCGGTACTGCGGCACGGGCGGGGGGACGACGAGGACGTTCACGCCTCTCGCGGGCTCCACCTACTACCTCGTCGTCCCGCTCAACGCGACGCGCGAGGGGTCGTACGGCACCAATAGCGCCGGCGTCGAGAGGCCGCAGGGACTCGACGCCTGCCTCCCCCAGCAGATCGGCACCTGCCCGTAGGCGTCGATCCCCGGCACCTACGACCGACCAGGAGCGGCACGGCTGTGCTGAGCGGCGGGATTGCCGCGCGCAGCGAGAGCGTCACGCCTCGACCGGCGCTCCAGCGCTTGCGGGGCGCCCTCCGGTTCGGAAAGTTGCGATGCACGGCACCCGCCCCGTTTTCGCATCCGGCACGGCGTGAGGATAAGGCGGTTCAAGCTGGGTCCCAGACGAGGCTGCGCCCGATAACGCCTGATCCGTCAACTTCCCACGGGGTGCCCGGACCCGGCGACGACGAGGCGTTCAAGGTGGAGGCGGAGGTCGCCAGCGTGAGCCGCGCACACGTCGGCCGGCGCAGCGGGTGTGGATCCCTGCGGGCGTCTCTAGAAGAGGTCGGAGAGAATCGGCCGGAGGCGCGGAGGCGGGCGCGAGTCCAGGCCAAGGCAGTTGAGGATCGCCCGGATGGCCTCGGGGTCTTGAATGGCGGCGAGCACGCGCAGCCTGCCACGGCACGCGGGGCACTCCAGCAGGTCTGAATCGAACAGGTGCCGCATCAGGTCAGCCCACGACCGGTTCTTGCGACGAGATTTCTTGACCGGCGCGCCCTCCCCCGAGCCGAGCAGGGGATGGTGCTCGAGGACCCCTCCGTCAACGGCCGCAGGTGAAGGTCGGCTACCACAAGCGTCGGACGCGACGCTGGCGGCCCCCAAGGCCGGATCCTCCTCCGTGCCGTGCATCGCTGCGCTGGGACCCACGCACCGACCACCCTGCCCTGCAGTCAGTTCGCCGAACAAGACCGAGCCCACGCCGCCCGGCGGATCGGGGACGACGCGGTCGCGCCAGCCGGCGCACGGGCCGAGCACGCCGTGGTACTTCACCAGGTGCGTCCGGGGAGCGGGGACGAGCGCGGCCAAACGCTCGAGCAGCTCGACCGGGTCGAACAGGATGTGAGTCGTGCCGTCGCGCCAGCGCTTCAGCCGATAGACGAGCGTGCCGTCGGGGAGCGCGGCAAGCCGCTCGCTCGCCAGCGGCGGGCGCGTGGCGTAGCGGCATAGGCGCTCCAGCCTCCGCCGGTCGCGAGCCGGGACCGCCACCGCGGCGTGGAGGGTGAAGCCGTCGAGCGCCGCCAGCCCGTCAACCGACCCCGACATCTCCTCGGGATCGACCTGGTCCCCCAAGCGGCGAGGCCGCAGGCCGGCGCGTGGCCCAGAAGCGGCCCGTCCCTGGACGTAGGCAGCGGCGAGCGACGACCGGCATCGGGGCCCACGGTATAACCTCGCTACCGGTGGACCCCGGCCGGGGTGACGGAGGGGGGGGAGGTGATGCGAACCCAGGCCGCAGCCTGCTACTCGAGGTACCCCAAGCTCTTCAGCCGCTCGGCGATCACCTCTTCGTCCTCCTCGGTGTAGCTCTCCTCCTGCTTGCTCGCGACCTCGGTGCCCCCCTCGGAGCGCTGCACCGCGTTCGCCCGGAAGTAGCTGTCGTCGAAGATCTGCGCGAGCACGCGGCCGTCCATCTCGTTCGGGACCGGCTCCTGCATGGCGTAGAGGACGGTCGGGGCGATGTCCATCAGGTTCGTGTCGGTGACGCGCGCGCCGGCCTTGATGGCGGGGCCGCGGGCGAACAGGATGCCGTGCATACGGTGGTCGCCGCTGATCACCTCGGGGTTCTCGCCGGGGATGTGCGTCCCTCCCCCCTGCCCGTTCTGCTTCAGCCCGGCAAGGCCGTTGATGCGGCGGTCCTCCCGCCAGCGGATCAAGATGTCGGGCGCCTTGCCGACATGCTCCCCCTTGTAGATGTCATTCTTCTCGAACACCTCGCCGACGACCGGCTCCCCCGTGACCGAGTCCTTGCAGTGCGCCAGGCGCTCGCGCAACCTGCGGATCGTCTCCTGGTACTTCGCCTCGGAGGGCGCGCCCTTGAACGGCCCCTCGGGGCGCCGGTTGACCCAGATCGTCGGGTAGAGGGTGTCGCTGTAAGCGACCGTCTTCTCCCAGTCGATCTGGGAGAAGCAGAGCTGGTACTGGACGATGTTCCGGAGGAAGGGCAGGAAGCGCCAGATCTTCTCCTTCGTCTTGCGGAACGTCCGCCCGACGACGGTCCGATACGCGGCGCCGAGCATCCGCACTCCCATCCCTTCGCGCCGGTAGGTCAGGAACCCCTCGGCCTCGAGCCAGCGGTTGAGCTGCGTCGTCGCCTGGTGCTTGGCGCCGAAGCCGTGGTCGGAGATCACGAAGACGCTGGTGTTCGCGTCGAGGCGATCGAGGATCTCCCCCAGGCACTTGTCCACCTTCTCGTACGCCTGCTGGATGACGGAGCCGTACTTCAGCGCCTCCGCCCTGTCGTGGTACGGGTGCTCCTTGTCCATGTGCTTCCAGAAGCAGTGCTGCACGGCGTCGAGGCTCCGGAAGACGACCACGAACAGCTCCCACTCCTTGTTCTCGGAGAGGTAGCGGACGACTTTCGCCTTCTGGTCGAGCTCCTTCCACAGCGTCTCGACCGCCCCGGCCGTATCGCCGGAGACGATGTGCCCGGTCAACCCCGGCTCGAGTACGTACTCCCCGAATTTCTGTTCCAGCTCGGCCAAGAGTTCGGGCGGATGGACGAAGCCGCGGCTCGTCCGGCCCGGCGCGTCGAGCCCGGCGATGCAGAAGCCGTTCACCGCCTCCGCGGGATACGTCATCGGGACGTTGATGATCCCGACCTTGCGGCCGGCCGCGCTCAGCATCCCCCACAGCGTGGCGCCGTCGCGGTCTCCCCCCTTCAGGAAGCGCAGGTTCTGGTGCCCCGACTCGTACTCGTAGAACTCGTAGATCCCGTGCTTGCCGGGGTTCTTGCCGGTCATGAACGAGGTCCAGGCCGCTGCGCTGCGCTGGTTCGGCACGGAAGCCAGCGGCCCGAAGACCCCCTCCTTCATCAGTCGGGCGAACGCGGGGAGCTTCCCCTGGTCGACCCATTTCTGGATCAGGTCCGGGGAGCCGCCGTCGATCCCCACGATGAACGCGCGCTTCTTTCCAGGCATCGAATCGTCTCGTCGGTTAAGAGGGGTTGGAGGGTGGGCCGCTTACCCTTGAGTTCGCAGGCCCAGCCCGTAGTAGTCCTTCATCAGGTATCGCAGGATGCTGCGAACGTGGATTCCAATCTTGTTGTGGAAGAGCCCCTTGCGTTCCCGCTGCAGGAAGTGGGTGACGATCGCCGCGGGGTTGTAGAGGATCTTGAAGCCGCTCTGCTTCGCCCGGAAGCAGAGGTCGATGTCCTCGTACAGGTAGAAGAACGCCTCGTCGAACAGGCCGAACTTGTCGAGCGCGGTCTTGCGGATGATGAGGGCGGCGCCGTACATCCAGTCCACCTCCCGCATCTGCTGGTGGTCCCAGTCGGAGAGCGTGTACTCCCGCACGAAGCGGCTGCGCGGGAACCAGTCGCGCAGGAAGGTCCCCTCGATCAGGATGTAGCTCGGCTTCGGAAACGGACGGCAGGAGTGCTGCAGCTGCCCGTCGCCGTACACCAGCTTGGGGCCGGTGATCGCCGCATCGGGGTGCGCTTCCATCGTCTCGACCAACGTGTCGAGCGAGCCCGGGTGGACCTCCGTGTCGACGTCCAGGATGATCACGTATTTCGCGGTGGCCATGCGGAAGATCTGGTTGCGCGCGGGGGCGACGCCGCGGTTCTCGGTGTTCTTCACCAGCCGCACGGACGGGTAGTCGCGCTCGACCATCTGGATGGTGTCGTCGGACGAGGCGTTGTCCACGACGACGATCTCGTACTGATTCTTCCACTCCACCCGCAGGATCGAATCGAGCAGCCCCTTGAGGAGCTGCTTGGAGTGGTAGGTCAGGATGCCGATCGTCGCGATCACCGGCCGCTTGTCCGTCATGGGCAAAACTCTTCCTTCCTGGGAAATCCCGTGGAGACTCTGGGCGATGGCGCCGGATCCGGTCGCAGCGAGACCGCCGGCCCCCTAAAAGTCTGCGGATTGCAGCGCGAAGTCAAGCCATCCGCACGTCGCCCGGCAAGAGACGCGCCGCCCCTGAGACCATGCGGCGCGACTGCGGGAAGGTCCTGCTGGGGCGTGAGTATCGCACTGTCGGAGGGCGCAGATCGAGGCTCGGGGTCGGGCGCCGCGCTCCCCTTGGGTATTGGAGGGGCGTACGAGTTCCGTACACATTGCTTGGGTGTGTCATCCGCCCCACTCCGGCGTCGATCAGGGCAGCCGCAAGCCCCCTGGGAAGCCCCCTTCCTTGACCGGGAAATTGTTGGGACATAACATTTTGGTAGACTGACCCGCGCACCTTCCGCACCGTCGCCAGACTGTCTCGAGTGGGACCCGATGTCATCCACCAGCCGACCCGCCGCCCACTCCCTTCGCCAGCTCGACAGCGAGGTGATCCTGCTGACCGCGCCCAGCCGCGAGCAGGTACGGGGCCGGGTGCAGTCGCTGCTGGCTGCTCTGCGACGCCACCCCGGGTTGCCGCTCCGCGACATCGCATTTTCGGTCGGCCGCGACGCCGACCCCCGGCAGGAATGCTTGTCGCTCGTCGCCGCGACCGTCTCCGATCTGGTCCGCAAGCTGGAGCGCGCCGGACAGAAGCTGGCGGACCCTGCCTGCCTGAGCATTCACGACAAGGCAGGCGTCTACTACGCTACGGAGCGGCTCGGCCGTCGGGGAAAGGTCGCCTGGATGTTCCCGGGTGAAGGGGCACAGTACCCGAACATGCTCCGCGACCTCACGATCCAGTTTCCGGAGGTGCGCGCCCGGTTCGACCTGGTCGATCGCGCCTGCCGCGAGGAGAACGCCCGATTCCTCCCCAGCCAGTACGTCTTCCCACCGCCGGGAGGGGCGCTGCCGTCCGAGGGGGAGGACCTGCAGGCATGGGACGCCGCCGTGATGGCCGTGATCGCGGCGAACAGCGGGGTGGCAACGCTCCTGCACGCGCTCGAGGTGAGACCGGACGCGACCGTCGGCCACAGCTTCGGCGACTTCGCCGCCCTCGAGCTGGGGGGAATCCTCCGCGGCGACGAGGCGGACCGCCTCCCCTTGATCCGGCTCGCGTACCGGCAGATCCAGGAGATCTCGACCTTCCCCGACATCCCTCCCGCCGTGCTCCTGAACGTCGGGGGTGCCGAGCGCGCGACCATCGACGCGCTGCTGGCGCGCCACGCCGCCGCCATCGAGATCGCCATGGCGAACTGCCCGCATCAGTACATCCTCTGCGTGACCGGGCCGGAGCGCGAGGCGGTGGCGCAGGGGGCGGTGCAGTTCCTGGCGGCGGAGGGGGCCTTCGCGGCGCCGCTGCCGTTCCACCGCCCCTACCATACGGCCCGCTTCGCGCCGGCGATGGTGGTGGAGCGGGCGTTCTACACCCATGCCGGTGTCCACCCGCCGACGCTCGACGTCTACTCCTGCTGCACCGCGGACAAGTTCCCGAGCGACGCGGAAACGATCATCGACATCGCGACGCGCCACTGGGCGAGTCCGATCCGCTTCGAGGAAACGGTCGAGCGGATGTACCAGGACGGCGTGCGGATCTTCGTGGAGGCCGGCGCGCGGGGCAACCTGTCCGCGTTCGTGGGAGACATCCTGCGGGATCGGCCGCATCTGGCTGCTCCGGTCGATCGGGAGATCGGCAGCAGCGTCACCCACCTGCACCACGCGCTGGCGATGCTGGCGGCGCATGGCGTGCATCTGCGCATCGACCGGTTGCACCGCGACCGCGGCTCGCGAGCGCTGGACCTCGAGGCCGGCACCCTGCCGGTCGATGCGGCCCGGGCGCGCACGATGCCGATGGGAGTGCAGTGTCCGCCGATCGACGCCGCGCGCTATCTCGAGGAGGTGGGGCCGCTGTCGAAGATCCTGTGGGCACGGGAGGCTGGGCAAACGGCGCTGGCGGTTCAGGGCGCCCAGGTCGCCGCGGGGGTTCTCGTCACCGCCGCGGCACCGGCCCCGGCCGGAGCGCAGCCGTTCGAGCCGAGCAGCCACCCGGTGATTGCCGCCTACCAGGAGACGATGAGCCGCTTCCTGTCGGTACAGGAGGAGATCGCCTCGCGCCTGCGCGGCAGAGTGCTGGCGGCGGCCGCGGCACCGGGCCGGGCGCCTCAGGCCGACCCTGCCCCCGCCTGGCCGCTGCTCGGGACCATCGTCTCGCTGCAACCGGGGGAAGCGCTCGAGGCCGTGGCGCTCTTCGACGTGGAGGAGCATCGCTTCCTGCTCGACCACACGCTGGGGCGGGGGATCTCCGCGTTCGATCCGGGGCTGCAGGGGGTGCCGGTGATGCCGCTGCTCTTCGCCACCGAGTTGATGGCGGAGGCCGCGATGCACCTGATCGGGCCGGGCCGGGTGGTCATCTCGATCGACGACGTGCGCGCCAATCGCGCCATCCTCTTCGAGCGCGGACGGACGCACGTGCGCACGACGGCCAAGGTCATCCCGTCGCCTGACGACTACCAGCGGGTTCGCGTCGAGATTCGCGAGGACGACCCCGCCGATGGCTCTGCAGCAGGCGCCAGCATCGCCGGAACCGGCGCTCGCTTTCGCCCCAGCTCGATGGAAGCGACCATCGTCCTCGCGGAGCACTACCCCGAACCACCCGCCCACGCCCCACTCCCCCTGCAGGCGGCCGAGCCGTGCGGCTGGTCCCCGGCGGAGATCTACCGGAGGACGTTTCACGGACCGAGCCTCCAGGGGATCCGCGGTGTCGACTCGATCGCCGCGAACGGGCTGATTGGCCGGATGGAGGTGATGCCGCGCCACACGTACCTGCGTTCGAACCCGGCGCCCGCGATGACCTACGACCCCGTTCTGGCCGACTCGATGGGGCAGACGGTGCGGGTCTGGGCGAATCGCATTCCTGACGTGCCACGGTTCTATCTCCCCTTCCACACCGACGCGCTCAGCCTGTACACGCCGCCGCTCCCACCCGGAACGCCGCTGCGGGTGAACCTGGAGATCCACGCCGACGCCGACGGCGTCATCCGCTCGAGCATCACCGCACTGGACGAGCGCGGGACCACCTGCGTGCGAATGACCAACCTTCGCGACCGCGCGTTCGAGATCCCGCCGGCGTTGAAACGAATGCTACTCGCACCGCAGGCGCACGCCTTCAGCGACGTCTGGACGCCCCCCCCGACGGTCGGCCCCGCGCTTCCCCCCTCGATCGTATTCACGCGCCTCGCCGGATTCCCCCGTGCGGATCTGCTGAGCGGCTACGCGATCTGGCTGCGGGTCTGGGCCTTCCTGGTCCTGAGCCCGCCGGAGCGCAGCACCTGGATCGGCCTCGGTCCCGTCTCGCGACGGATCGACTGGCTGTGGGCGCGAACGGCGGCGAAAGACGCGGTGCGGGAGCTCTGCCGGGCCGGGGGCGGTCCCATCCTCGGGGCGGCCGACATCGTCCTCGAGGATGACGCCGAAGGCGCACTGCTCGTCGCGGGCGGCTGGAAGGGACGGCTCCCGGTCCACCCGCGGCTCGCGATTGCTGCGAGCGGTGATCTCACGCTGGCGATGGCATGGGACGCGCCGGCGGAGAGGGCCCCGGGGTTTGACGCAAAGAGGATTCTCGACAATGCGCTGGCACTCTGCCAGTCTGCGACCGGAGAGACTGATGAACGATACCGTTGACGCCGTCTGGACCCGCGACCGGATTCTCGCCGACATCCTGGCGATCCTCCGCGAGAAGGTGAAGAAGCTGGATGCCGATTTTTCCGGCGATCTCAATGAGACGACGCGCATCGTGGGGGATCTCAACTTCGAGTCCGTGACGATCGTCGAGTTCTGCATGGCGATCGGGAAGCACTTCCGGAAGAAGCTGCCGTTCCAGACGCTGGTGTTCCGGAACGGGCGGTTCCAGGATTTCTCGGTGGGGGAGCTACTGGCGTTCGTGGAGAACGAGCTCAAGCCCTGATCAGGGCGAACAGGCGAGGTCGTCGATCACGGCGCGCCCGAAGCCGGGCGAGGCACAGGAGTTGCGCGAGCGGACGAGGTAGAAGGTCCCCTCCCGCGAAGGGGGCGAGGGGGACGCGTCGATATAGACCGGCGACGCGAGGTCGCCTCCGAGGCAAGCGGTCGCCGGACCCAGCCCCTCGGCACGCAGCGCGGAGAGGGTCCCGCGCGCCACGTCGTAGCGCACCCCCGGACCTGAGAGCAGCGCTTGGTCGCTCCAGGCCAAGGTCGTCGGGGGGCCCACCGCGACCGCGAGGTCCTCGACGGCCACGGCGGGAGACCAGGCCGCCCCATCCGCGGCGTTGCAGTCATCACCGTCCCGTACGGCGTCCTCGTCGCGATCTCCGCCGAGGCGGGGGCCGGATTCCAGCGGCGTGCAGAGGAAGTTGATCGGGCCGTCCGCCCCCGTCCGCAGCGCCGAGGTCAGGACGGTCGGCTCCCCCTCGACGTCCGGGATCCAGACCCCGCTCTCGAGCCGCCAGGCGCGCATTCTCCCGTTATCGAGGGCCGTGGCGATGAGCTCGCAGTGCCGCGTCGGCGAGGACGCGTCGCCTATCACCTTCAGCACCTGGAGCACATTCTCGTCGTTGTTGCTCCCGGTCGGCGGGGCGCCCTGGGGAAAGGTGAGCTGCCTGCCCACGGCCGGCCTGGTGCCGGTCGGGAAGAAGAAGAGGAACGCGGACACATCGCGCACCTGATCGGCGGTCATCGCGAACGTCCGCTGCGACAGGAACGTGCCCACCTCGGGCACGGCGCCATCGTGGTTGTAGCCGAAGCCGGTCTTGCGGTCCGGCGTGTTCTGCGGGGTACCATGCTGCGGACCGAATCGCTCGTAGATGTTCCGCAGGTGGGCCACCTCGACGTCGCTGTGCAGCGAGTTGTCGCCGTCGCCGCTGTGCAACGCCGTCGCGACCGCCGAGGTGGGCACCTGCGGCGCCACCCCCCCCTCCACGCCGCCGGCCGCTCCGAACGGGTGCTGATGACAGGAGTTGCATGAGACTCCCGTCACGCGGGTCGGCAGCGTATTGAATATCGTCTCTCCCGCCGCCGGGTTCCCGGAGAAGGGGGTCGACGGGACCGCGAACTGCGCCGAGGAAATCGTGTCGGTCACCGTCCGGTTCGGGTTCGGCTGGAAGTCGATGCCGAGGGCGAAGTCGCGAAACAGCCCCATGTCCGCGGCGGAGAGGCCCGCGGGAGACCCCTGGATCGGGCCGATGTCGCTCGTCCCCATCAAGTTGACGAACGCCGCGTTGAAGTCGAGGAAGGTCGCGCGATCGCCTCGCCAGTGCAACGGCTCCAGCATCCCGCGCAGCGTCTGCGTGGTCATCGGCCCCTTCTGCGGGTCGAACCCCGCATGGGAGGCGCACCCGTTCGGCCCAAGCGGCAGGCACGGCACGGGCGCCTGGGTCGCGACATCCGCCTCGACGAAACGCAGGTTGTTGTTCAAACGCAGGTACGAGACGAACTCCCCTTCGGGGTTCCCCAGATCCCACGCGAGCCCGTCGAGGTCGCCGGAGATGTGGCAGGAGGAGCAGGCCGCGTCGCCGTGCGCGGAGCTGTCGATTCCGTCGTACAGGAGGCGCCTGCCGGTGCGCACCTCCACAGGGCTGGGGTCGTGCAGCGAGGCCTCGCCGACCTTCAGAAGCGCGGCGGTATCGACCACCGCGATCGAGTTCGCGAAGCGCAGCATCACGTAGGCGCGCTGCGCCCCCTCCAGCAGCGCCACGCCGGTCGGTCCCTCGCCCACCACGACCGCGTCCGGCGCCGCGCGGCTCGGTCCGGCGATGCACGGCGCGGCGAGACACGCCCCGTCGATCCGGAACAGCTTGCGCGAGCCGATCGCGGTCATCCAGGCCCGCGCGCCATTCTGCTGCCACGCCATCATCCCCGGCTGCGAGACGCTCGCCTGCCGCTCCGCCAGATTCACGGCTGGATCGCTGGCCCGGTTGATGTGGGCGTTCAGGTCGATGCGGGTGACCGCGTTCCCCGCGGCCGGATCGACGACCGACAGGCGGTTGTCGACGAGATGGCCGCGGACCCCGAGCGGGTGCTCGAAGCGAACGTGGTTGCGCGCGTCGGTGTTCGGCACGTAGATCCTGCCGTTCGCCGGGTTCACCGAGACGTCGAACAGCGTCGTGCCCAGATGCGCCACCGCCGTCACCGCGAGCGTCGCCACGTCGATGATGAACAGGTCCTGGTCGGGGAGGCGGTACGGAAGGCAGTGGGTCCAGTCCTGCCCCGCGTCGTCCTCCCAGTGCTGCGTGGCGGGATTCCACTTGACGATCAACGAGAGCTGCGGCACCCCGCTCGGCGGATCGCTGAGGGCGGGATTGCGCGCGATGCCGGCGGGAAGCGGCGGGTAGGGGGGCGGGTTCCCGTCACACTGCACCGGGTTCAGGCCCAGCTGCCCGAGGCGAACCGGGTCGAGATCGGCGTCATTCCCGAAGGCGATGACGGCATGCACCGCGGTCGTCTGGTTGCCGGAGCGCAGGGCGACCGCGTACACCTTGCTCCCGCCCGGGGCGACGGCCAGCGCGCGGATGTCCCGGCTGAACAGCGGCACCACGACCGGGGGCTGGCCGAGGTCGAGGAGGTCGTACACCTTCACCGCGTCTTCCTTCCCCACCGCGACGAACGCCTTCCCCGCGGCGAAGGCCACGTCGGCCGGCTCATCGCCCACCCGCAGCGTGCGCAGGTTGGTGCCGGCAACGATGTCGACGATCGACACGGAGTCGGAAAGGCGATTGACCACCCACGCCTCCGTGTTGCTGCGCACGGTCACGCTCACCGGCTCGAGCCCCACCGGGATTGAACGCTCCGGCGACAGGCTCCCGTCCGCGGCCACCGCGAACACCTCGAGGCGCGCGTCCGGCGTGTTCACGGCCACCAGCCGAGAACCGGACGGGGTCAGAGCGAGCGGGTGAACGTGCGCGACCTCGTAGTTGGTGTACGACGCCGCCACCGGCAGGCCGGCGGCGGCGAGGATCACCAGCAACCACGAGGAATGACGCAGGTCCATGGCACCCCTCATCGAGTTTGGCCCGCTGCGGCTGCTAGCCCTTCCCGCCCTTCGCTCCGCTCCCACCCTGGCCACCGCCGCGCACCCGGGTCTGCTCGAACAGGTTCCAGAACTTCTGGTTCTGGGCCGGGGTCAGGATCGACTTGAACTCCGCCCAGTAGGTGACCTCGTGGCTGACCACCTCCGCGTGGACCTGATGGAAGGCTTTCAATCGCTCGTTGACCTGCCCCTTGTCAGGGCTCGTCTCCTGCATCAGCTTGACCACGTCCTCGTAGGCCGAGCGATACTTCGTCAGCAGGGCCTGCGACTCGCCGCGATAGCGCTCGTTCACCGCTTTCATCTGCGTCTTCTGTTCCTCGGTCATCTGCACCGTCGTCGCGATCTTCTTCTCCTGCTCCGCGGTCGGCGGCGCGAACACCTCGAGGATGTTGCGCGTCAGCCCCTTGCGGGCCTCTTGCGCCGCGGCCGGGGTCGCAACGGCGAGCAGGAGCCCAGCGGCTCCAATCCACACCATGAAACGGTTCATGTCGGTCCCTCCTTGGAAAAGCCGGGAGCCTACCACACCCGTTCGGCGGCGTGTCCACGCCCGCCTCGCCGGGGGCGCGCCGCGCGCCACCCGGCTAGAGCAGCGTGTCGAACCCCATCCTGCCCTGCACGAACTGGATCAGCTCGGTGGGGCGGCACGGTGCGTCCGAGAAGAGGCGCATGACTCGCCAGGCGGCGTCAACCGCCGCCCGCTTCAACCGCGGCACGTGGGTCGTGAACGAGCCGACCCCGACGCGCGGGTCGGGAAACACCGCCACGATGTTGACCGTCTGCTGCCCTCCGGGCACGGCCCGCCCGGCGATCAGGTCGAGCGCGCGGTTCGCCGCCTCGTGCCGCCGGACGAACGCCTCGGCGAGCGCGGCGCTGATCCGTCGCAGCCCCGCCGCCGCCACGCCGCGCTGCAGCAGCCCCGGCGCCGGCGCCCGCCGCGCCTTCGGCACGGTCAGGATCACCAGGATGTCGGTGCACCCGTCCGCAATGGCGCGCTCGATCGGGACCGCATCGACAACGCCCCCGTCCACGTAACGGCTGCCGTTCAATGCAATCGAGCGGCCGTAGAGCACCGGGACCGCCGCGCTGGCCTTGAGCGTGGCGAGGAGATCGAGCTTCGGGTCCTTGCTGCTGAAGACCGCCGCCGCGCCGGTGAGGATGTCGGTCGCCACCATGAAGAGCGGCGTCGGGTTGCGGCGGATCCGCTCGACGTCCACCCGGCTCCTCCCCCCAACGACGTCGTCGATGACGAAGTCCATGTCCATGACCTTCCGGGGTCTCAGGAAGTTGATGAACCTGCGGTTGGCGACGTCGCGATAGTAGACGGAGGCACCGAACGCCGCCTGCTCGGCCAGGAAGTACGCGCCGTTGATCGCCCCGGCGGAGGCGCCGTAGACCGCGTCGAACCCCTCGGTGAACCCGAGCGTCTCCATCGGGATCATGGCGCCCGCGCTGATCACCCCGCGCATCGCGCCCCCCTGGAGGACGACGGCGCTGCGGCGCCCCTCGGGGTTCGGTCTCCCCTCCAGCCGCTCGACGCGGCGGGCGTGGATTCCCGCGATTGCAGCCGCTGGCCGGATCCCACCCACGCAGGCGTCGAGTTCGGCAGAGGTGAACTGGTCGAGGCCCATTGGCTAGGTGAGACGTCCGGTATCGCCCGGCGCCGGCCTCACGTCGGCGGGGCGCCGGGTTCGCTCGCCCCCCCCGCGCCCGTGGGCACCGGGTAGAGGACGGCGTCGTCCTTCGCGATCTTCCCGCGCAGGAACGCCTCGCGCAGCGCCACGTGTTGAATCTTGCCGTTCGCGGTGCGGGGGATGACGCGCGGCTTCACCAGATAAACCTGGTTCGGGAAGAAGCCGATCCGATCCTTGATCGCCTGCCGGATCTTCAGGACGATCTGGGCGTAGTCGGCCGGCTTGAGCGTGGCGTCGCGCGCCTCGGCGAACACCAGGATCTGCTCGCTGCCGCCGTACTGCTCGATCTCGCAGCCGATGGCGGCGGAGTAGCGGATCTCCGGCACCGCGTCGGCCGCCTCCTCCAGCTCGCGCGGGGCGATGTTCTCGCCGCCGCGGATGATCAAGTTCTTGCTGCGCCCGACGATGAAGAGGTTCCCCTCCTCGTCGAGGTACCCCAGATCTCCGGTCTTCAGGAAGCCGTCGGAGGCGAACAGCGTCTCGTCGCCCGGCCGCCCCCAGTACCCGGTCGTGTTCGAGAGGGCGTGCACCTCGATCTCCCCCACCGCAGTCGGCGGCTGCGGGACGCCGTTCTGGACGATGCGCACCGTGGTCCCGGCGATCGGGCGGCCGACGCTGACGAAGCCGCGCGCGTCCTCGGCGACGCGCGTCCCAGGGTAGGCGGTCGCGACGCAGAGGCTGCTCTCCGCGAGCCCGTACGACGGGGCCACGACGTGGCCGAGGCCGAACTTCTCCTGGAACGCCCGCACCGTGCTGGCGCGCACCGGCTCCCCTCCCGAGTACGCGACGCGCAGGCTCGACAGGTCGATCCCGCCGGTGTCCGGCATCAGGTTGCAGAGGCGGTAGGCGAAGTCGGGGGCGCCCGTGAACTGCGCGCGGTGCTTCGAGATCGCCTGCAGCCAGACGATCGGGTTGCGCATGTCCGGGGCGAGCACGACCGCCTTCGAGGCGCTGTAGAGCGGGCAGAAGATGAAGCCGATCAGCCCCATGTCATGGTAGAGCGGGAGCCAGGTGACGCCCGTCTCGTCGGGGTGGTGCTGCATCCGCTCGATGATCGCGCGGATGTTGGCCAGCAGGTTGCCATGCGTGAGCTGGACCCCCTTGGGCTCCCCCGTGCTTCCCGAGGTGTACTGGAGAAAGGCGAGGTCGTCGGGGCCGATCGCCGGGAAGCCCGCCGGGTCCACGGGCAGGTCGCGGATCTCGGCGACGTCGATCACCGCGGTGCCGGGGCTGAGAGCCCGGATCTGCTCCTCGGCGCCGCCGAACATGCTCTTCATCCCGAACACCGCCCGGGCGCGGCAGTCCACGATGATCCTTCCGATGCGCGGCAGCGGCGAGTTGGGGTAGAGCGGCACCGGGATGGCGCCCAGGCGCTGGGCCCCGAAATAGGCGAACAGGAACTCCTTGCAGGTCGGGAGCAGGATCACGACGCGATCCCCCTGCTTCACGCCCCGCTCGCGAAAGTTCGCGGCATACCGATCGACGGCCTGCGCCAGCGCCTCGAAGGTGATCTCCTCCCCCAGCATCTCGAGAAAGACCTTCGAGCCGGTGGTCCGGCGGCGGAACTGCAGGAGGTCGATCATCGTCCGGACTTCGTGGAGTGCGCGCGGGGCGACCACCGTCATCAGGCCATCCTCTGTAGCCGCGCCTCCGACTCCGTCGCCTCCACCGGCGCGCGGTAGTCGGGGTGCTGAGCGGCGAACTCGGCCTTCGCGCGCGCGTCCTGCGCTTCGGTGAACCGCGGCGACAGCAGCCGGCTGGCGCGATAGTACCCGAACGGCACGACGTGCGCACCTCCCGCAATCAACTGCGCCTTCATCTCCGCGTGGAACGCCGGCAGGTCCGACCAGTGGACCTGTGGGTAGTCGTGGTGCTCCACGTGGTAGCCAATGTTGAACATCGTCAGGTTGAAGAACCGGGACAGATACGTGTTCGAGTGCCCGTACGGATCGCTCGCCGATTTCGGACGGCACCCCGCGTGCTGCGCGTACATCCCGGGGCCCATGATGAGCGCGTTGCCTATCCACTGCGGCACGACCCACAGCCACACCGCCATCCACGGGTCGATCCAGAACGGGATCGACCAGAGCGCCGCGAAGATTGCGAGTTCCACCACCGCCTGGCGCTGCACCTGCTTGCCGCCGCGGGCGCTTCTGAAATCGCGCCAGAGATGGGGGAAGTAGCGCCATGGCCAGTGCAGCAGTGAGTAGGAGTAGATCCCCTCGAACGAGCCATCTGCCTTGCGCTTCGGCAGCGTCCAGTCGGACGGGCCGAGCAGGTTCGAGTGGTGGACGATCACGTGCGAGTACCACCAGTAGTACGACGGCCACCCGCCGGAGAAGGTCCAGATCCGCCCGAACCAGCGGTTCAGCCATTCCGCCCGGAAGATCTTCTTGTGGGTGTGGTTGTGGAACACCACCCCCACGTCGATCCCCGAGATCCACCCCAGCATCAGCGCCGCCGCGGCGACGAAGGCCGCCCGCGACGCCGGTCCGCGGATGCCGGCGACCTCCGGGTGCAGGTAGAGCCAGAAGGCGGAGCCGAACGCCGCCAGTGACAGGAGGTGGTAGATCACCAGGTGGATGTCCTCGCGGTGAGCGAGGATGGCGCCTCGGGTCGACGCCTCGCTTTCCGTCCTCATGAGCGGCGATCTCCCAAGAAGGCGTTCTCGAGCGCGTCGATCGCGAACCAGAGCGCGGCGGTCAGCGCCAGGCTCACCCAGGGTCCCCACGCGACGGACCCCAGGATGACCACGAGCGTGGCGACCGGGAAGAACGATCGGATCGGAACCATCCCGAGACGCGCCACGGCGGTGCGACGATTCGCGAACGGGGCGGGTCCCACGATTGGGTGAGTGCTACGAGACCGTTCGGTGCTTTCCGAACGCATACGAACATTCCCCCGGGCGTCCAGAGAAGGCAGCGGATCGCCCCCTCGGCCGGCAAGCCCCGCGGCGACCGGCTGCGGCTCGACGCGCGGAGAAAGATGTGAGTTGTCGGGGGGAATTTACGCTTTCGGAGGCCCGAATGCCACCCCTCTACGGGGGATTCTGTGAAGGAGAGGTGGCTGCGGCTTGGCCGCGGGGCGGAGGGTCGGAACCCCACCACCCCCTAGAACGGGGGACCATCAGGCTCCCGGGTACTCCTCCAGGACGCAGTGGCTGTCGATGCCGCCGAACCCCAGGGCGTTGACCGCGGCGCGGCGGGGGATGTTCGGGTCGCCGTGCACCCAGGGTCGCGCCTCCATGCTGATGTAGAACGGCGTCTGCTCGAGCGCCAGGGCCGGATGGGGAGTATCGCAGTTCGCGGTCGGCGGGAGCACCTTGTGGTGGAGGGCGAGGATCGCCTTGACCAGCCCGGCGGCCGCGGCCGCTGGCCGGCAGTGCCCGATATTCGACTTCACCCCCCCCACCGCGACCGTCGGGTAGCGGCCGACCCGATTGCCGTAGCTCGTCCGCAGCGCGCCGATCTCGGTCTGGTCCCCGAGCGCGATCCCGGTTCCGTGCGCCTCGATCAACCCGACCGACGCCGGGGAGACGCCCGACTGCTCGTACGCCCGTCGCATGGCGAGCGCCCCTCCCTCCAGGCGCGGCGCCATCAGCGCGCGGGCCCGGCCGTCGCTCGCGGTACCGACCCCCTTCACGATCGCGTAGATCCGGTTGCCGTCGCGCTCGGCATCCTTGCGCCGCTTGAGGACCAGCACGGCGAGCCCCTCGCCGAGCATCGTGCCGTCGGCGTCCTTGTCGAAGGGGCGCAGCGCCTCGTGGTGCGACAATCCCTCGAGCGAGCAGAACAGCATCAGCTCGACGGCGGGGACGCAGGCCTGGACCCCTCCGGTGAGGACGAGATCGCAGCGGCCCAGCAGCAGGTCGGTCATCGCGTGATCGACGGCGATGAGGGTCGAGGCGCAGGCGCCGTCGATGATGTAGTTCGCGCCCATCAGGTTGAGGCGATTTGCAATGCGCCCGGCGATGATGTTCGGGATCAGCGTCGGCGGCGTCTGCGGCGTGATCGCCGGGAGGCTCTTGTCCAGGTAGCCGCGTAGCCGATCCGCTTCCCGGTCGTTCAGCTCGGGGATCAACTGCCGCATGATGCGCAGGGTCTGGTCGAGCGCCAGGCCGCGCTGGAACCAGACGGTGTTCCCGGTATTGAAGTAGCTGCCGTGCCCCAGGATCACCTCGGTCCGCTCGTTCGGAATCGACGCGGCGTCGAGGCCGGCATCCTCGAGCGCCTCGGTCGCCACCTGGATGCCGAGGAACTGGTCGGGGTCGCCGCTCGGCACGGTGTTCGGCAGGACGCCGTGGCGTCCCGGGTCGAAGCGGGCGAGGTCCTTCAGGAAGCCGCCGCGCAGGGAGTAGACCCGCTCGAAGGCGTCGGAGCCCGGGTCCAGCAGCTCGGCCGCATTCGGGTCCGGGTGATCCGAGATGCTGCAGCGCTTCGCCAGGATGTTCTCCCAGAATGTCCGGACATCCGGCGCCTCGGGGAACATCCCCGCCATCCCGATGATCGCGATGTCGTCGTCGATGACCTTCAAGGGTCGCTCCCTCGTCCCCGCGTCGCGGCGACCCGGGCGGGGACCCGCACCTTCGACAGCATCTCGTGGAGCTGGGACGCCGTCGGTGGTCCCCACTGGAGGAGCAGCACGTTTCCCTTCGCGTCGGTCACCAGCGTCGCGGGCACCCCTTCGGCCTTCAGGGCGCCGGTCACCATCGCCTGGACGGCGGCGGCGCGATCCGCGCCCAGGCCGATCAACAGCTCGTACGCCGGGTCGTTGGCGGCGAGCCAGGTGCGGAGCTTCTCGGGGGTGTCATTCGGGTCGACCGGCACCCCGAACATCCCCAGCCCCTGCGAGGTGAACCCGGAACGCAGGGTCTTGAGCACGGG
>Ga0137429_1000038_pt1 | contig 73371 bp, 60 predicted proteins | sample EasRivERMZT736_2_FD_102304 | JGI IMG/M metagenome (GOLD analysis project Ga0137429, IMG submission 102304) | Soil microbial communities from meander-bound floodplain in the East River, Colorado, USA - East River MetaG ERMZT736_2 | ecosystem: Environmental > Terrestrial > Soil > Floodplain ...
ATCATCAAAGAAATGCAGCGCTTGAGCCGACGCGTCCTTTTTGAAACCGTGCCTCATCCTCCTCGACGCAAGCGTTTGGGTAAAAAAGTTTTAGGGCTTATCTACAATAAGTGCCATTCCCCCAACGGGGACCCCAACGGGGTTTCGTCGCTTGTGAACACATACCGCGTGGCCGCAACCCCCTTTGGGGTTGTCATCTTTCTGCCTCATACCTTTCTGCCTCATACCCATGGTAGCTCGTTCCTCGCAACCCTGGGCTTGGCGGCAGAATCCCGTTGGGATTCACCGAAAAGATGTTCCTTCAAAGCTGATTTGCCCACGTTCTACAAACATCGATATGAGAAAGCTCACTGGCCGGATTTTCCATTCTCATTCAGCCGCCGTTCCAATTCACTCAGGCGTTGCATCAATTCAGGCAGCCGCTGGAGCCCAATCCACTGACGCTTCGTCTGCCGGTCCGGCTGGGCAGGGTAGCCGAACCACTTCTCGCCATCGGGGATGTTGTCCATGACTCCGGATTGAGCCGCAATCGTGACCCGGTTTCCGATCTTTAAATGGCCCGCCAGGCCAACCTGGCCGGCCAGCGTCACATAATTGCCAAGGATCGTGCTGCCGGCAATGCCCACCTGCGCGACGATCAAACAATGGTCGCCAATCACGACGTTGTGGGCAATCTGCACCAGATTGTCGATCTTGGTGCCCTTGCCAATCACGGTGGAACCCAGCGCGCCGCGGTCAATGGTGACATTGGCGCCGATCTCGACATCATCGTGGACAACCACGTTGCCCACCTGCGGCACTTTGCGGTGAATGCCTTGATCGAACACATAGCCGAAGCCGTCCGAACCGATGACCGTGCCTGCGTGAACGTTCACACGTTTGCCAAGCTGTGTCCGCGGATAAAGCGTGACGTTCGGAAAGAGGTGCGTCTCCTCGCCCAAGCGGCAATCGGCGCCGACGTGGTTGCCGCTCTCCAGCACAACCTTTGGACCCAGCCACACGCGTTCGCCAATCACGCACAAAGGCCCCACGTGCGCGGTGGGATCGATTTGAGCCGACGAATCCACAACGGCCGATGAATGGATGCCGGGCGCGAACGCGGGCGGCGCAAAAAACAGCGGCAACACCCTGGCAGAAGCCACGCGGGCGTTCGGAACTCGAATCAGAACTTTCCGTTCGGATTTGAACTGGCCCTCCACGAGGACAGCCGAGGCGGCGCTTTGTTCTGCGCGCGCGAAATAACGCTCGTTCTCGGCAAAGGTCAGATCGCCGGTCCTGGCTGAATCGGCGGGCGCAAAACCGGTTAAGGTCATGGACGAGTCGCCATCGACTTCTCCCCCGACCCATTTCGCAATTTCAGCAACCGTCAGCGGCATAAGGAAAGCGTGGAAGGCGGAACGCGGAACGAACCGCCCACGCTGGCGAAACTCAACACTCGAAACTCAAAACTCGGCATTCGATTATCTGCGCGGTGACCTGGAGCGCTGCCATCATGGCCCGAACTCATTTCCAGGATGCTGTCCAAGTCGCCCGTTGACTTGAGAATTGCTGCTAACTATAAAGGCCGCGAACTCGTATTCAATCACTACTTTGGCATGGATTGGCTGCAGAACCAGCCTTGAGGCCTTTTCGACATCTATGAGCAGAAAAATTCGTTACGGAATGGTCGGCGGCGGGCGGGGCGCCTTCATTGGGGCCGTGCATCGAATTGCAGCGGCCATGGACCAACAAATCGACCTCGTATGCGGCGCGTTCTCTTCGGATCCGGAACGCTCCCGCGCTTCGGGCGCCGACCTCTTTCTTCCGCCACAGCGCTGCTACGGCACGTTCGAGGAAATGATCAAGCGCGAGTCAAAGCTGCCGGACAGCGAACGCATGGACTTTCTGGCCATCGTCACGCCGAACCATGTGCATTTCCCTCCGGCGAAGCTGGCGCTGGAAAATGGTTTTCATGTCCTCAGTGACAAGCCTGCAACCTTCGATCTCGCCGAAGCCCGGAAGATCGCCGAACTGGTGAAAAAGACCGGCCTGCTCTACGGACTGACTCACAATTATACCGGATATCCTCTGGTGAAAGAAGCTCGCGACATGGTTCGGACAGGCAAACTCGGCGCCATTCGCAAAGTGGTCGTCGAGTATCCGCAAGGCTGGCTGGCCACGCGGATCGAAGCCACCGGGCAGAAGCAAGCCGGTTGGCGGACGGACCCGAAGCGCTCCGGCGCTGCCGGCAGCATGGGCGACATCGGCACGCATGCGGAGAACCTCGCCGAATACATTACGGGCCTGCAAATCGAAGAACTCGCCGCTGACATCACGGCCTTCGTCAAGGGGCGGAAGTTGGACGACGACGGCAACGTTCTTCTCCGCTTCAAAGGCGGGGCCAAGGGCGTGCTTCACTGCTCGCAAATCAGCGTCGGCGAAGAAAACAATTTGAACATCCGTGTCTATGGCGAGAAAGCCGGCATCGAATGGCACCAAAAGGAGCCCAATTCGATGCTCGTGAAATGGCCCGACCAGCCCATGCAGGTCTATCGCACGGCGAACGGCTACCTTGGCGCCGCCGCCAAATCCGCCACGCGCACGCCGCCCGCCCATCCCGAGGGCTACCTGGAAGGGTTCGCAAACATTTACCGGAACTTCGCCAACCACATCCGCGCCCGGCTCGAAGGCCGCAAATTGCCCAAGGATGATCCGGCTCTCGATTATCCGAAGATTGAAGACGGCGTTCGCGGCATGGCGTTCGTCGAAGCGGTGGTGAAGTCATCGAAGAAGAATGCAGCCTGGACGAAGCTGGACGTATAGGTCGGACTCTCCCCGTGAAAGCATCTCGCAGATCTTTGCGTCTTCACGATAGGATTTTAACGCCGAGGTCCCAGATGCCTTCGCAGAAGTTGCGCACAGAAGGCTCTTCCTCTGCGCCCTTTGCGAGAACCTCCGCGTCCTCTGCGTTAAAATTCAGCCGTCCTACATTTCAGCGCCCTCTCTTCAACGCAGAGGACGCAAAGGATCCCGCAGAGGGCCGCAGAGGAAATAACCTATGACCGAGGGCCTAATCATTAACTTCAACGTGGAACATTTGCGTGACGGCATTAAACGCGTGGTGTCCGCGTCCTCTGCGTTCAATAACAGGACTGCGACGGCTATTGCCGAACCATGACCTCGCTGAACTTTGCCATCGTCGGTTGCGGCAGTATCACGCTCCAAAATCACTTGCCGGGGCTGGCGCTGTGTCCTGAGACGAAAGTGGTCGCGCTATGCGACACGGATCAGGCCTGTCTGCAGCGCGCCAGTCAGCAGACCGGTGTCAAGGTCACGTCTGCTTCCTACGAAGAGATCGTTCGCCGGGACGATGTCCACGCCGTGATTATCGCGACGCCGAACTTCGTCCACGCGCCCATTGCGCTGGCAGCCATCAACGCCGGCAAGCACGTGATGTGCGAAAAGCCGCTCGCGATGAATTATGCCGAGGCCATGCAGATGTGCCGCGCCGCCGAAGCTAAAAACGTGCGCCACATGACGGCCTTCACCTATCGCTTCGTCCCCGCGATGCGGTACCTGGCGCATTTGGCAAAATCCGGCGCGCTCGGCCAGCCGTATCATTTCCGTTCCTGCCGCCTGCAGGATTGGGGGCAACGAAGCCTGGGCTGGCGGCAGGTCGCCAAGCTCGCGGGCGCGGGCGAACTCGGCGACATGCTTTCGCATCGAATTGATTTTTCGCTTTCGCTGATGGGGCGATGGACTCGCCTCGTGGCCGACACGCGTCGCTTCATTGACTCGCGTCAGGGACAAGTCTCGGACCTCGAAGATTGGGTTGCCATCCTCGCTGAGTTTGAGAGCGGCGCGACTGGCGTCCTTGAGAGCAGTAAACTGGCGACAGGCCGCAACGAAAGCTGGCGCAGCCGTGATTACGTCGAACTCAACGGCAGTGAAGCGTCGTATGTGTTCTTCACCGAGCGCTGGAATGAGTTGCAGGTGGGAAAACCGGGGGGCGGCGGCTTGGAGAAGATCTCCGTTCCGGAGGAATTCTGGAAAGTGCCTGGTTCACCACGCGATCCGCGGCAAGGCGATCCGCTGGTCACGTTCCGCTACGATCAGGCTTGGGAATTCGTCGATGCCATTCGTAATCAGCGGCCATGTTCGCCTTCCTTTCTCGATGGCGCACGCGCCCAGGCAGTCATGGATGCGGCGATGCTGTCGGCCAAAGAACGGCGCTGGGTGGATGTGACTGACCAGGTTTAAGCGCACAGATTATGCACGAGAACGAAGTCATTAACTTCAACGTCGAACATCTGCGTGATGGCATTAAACGCGCGTGGCGTGCGGCCTATGATTCTGCGTTCCTCTGCGTTAACCTTCGCGTCCTCTGCGTTAAAATTCAGCCGTCCTACATTTCAGCGCCCTTTCTTCAACGCAGAGAACGCAAAGGATCCCGCACAGGGCCGCAGAGGAAATAACATATGACCAAGACAGCCGTGATCACAGGTGCGGGCAGCGGTGTAGGCAAGTCCATCGCCCTGCTGCTGGCAAAAGACGCGTGGCGCGTGGCAATTATCGGACGGCGGGAGGCGACCCTCAGGGAAACAGTTTCCCTGGCGGGCAAGTCTTCATCCCAACTATTCGTCTGCCCTTGCGACATCGGCAACCTGGAGGCAGTGGAGCGAACAGCCGCGTCGGTCCTCAAGGAACTCGGAAGCGTCGAGGTGTTGGTGAATGCTGCCGGGACCAACGTCCCGCGCCGCAGTTTGGAGTTGGTCTCCCTGGACGACTATCATGAGATGATTAAGAGCAACCTGCACGGAGCTTACTATTGTGTGCAGGCCTTTCTGCCTGAGATGCGACGGCGAAAGTCGGGCACCATCGTCAACATTGTCTCCGAAGCAGGTCGTCGCGCCAGTCCCAAGTCGGGTGTGGGCTACGTGATTTCCAAGTTCGGCATGGCCGGCCTGACGCAATCGATCAACGCTGAAGAGAACGTCCATGGCATTCGCGCCTGCTCCATTTTCCCTGGCGACATCGATACACCGCTGTTGGATAAACGCCCGAACCCACCGCCGCCAGAGGCCAGGCGCACGATGCTGCAGTCCGAAGACGTGGCTCAATGTGTCCTGCTCGTCATCAATCTCCCCGAGCGCGCCGTCGTTGAAGAAATTGTCATTCGCCCCAGATAGAAACGCAGCCTTCCCAGGCTGCGCGATGAAGAGGGGAGGAACAACGAAGTAAGAACCGGCGCGGCCTGCCGCGAACCCAAAATCTCTTCGATCACCCTGCTTATGATCGCGCCGTCCAGGAAGACTGCGCTCCTGCTATTGAGTTCCTCGTTGAATCGGTGCGGTTGGGTTGATTAGGGTTCGCCATGCCGCTGGCCGATCTCTTTCGCGTCAAACCGCTGGACAAACTCCTGGCCCAGACGCAGGAGCCGGAGAAGCAACTCCGACGTGCGTTGGGCCCCGCCCAGCTCACTGGTCTGGGTATCGGCGCGATCATCGGGGCAGGCATTTTCTCGCTGGTGGGCACGGCAGCCGCTGGAGATGACGCGCACTTGGGCGCCGGACCTGCCTTGGTCCTTTCGTTCGTGCTGGTGGCGATTGCCTGCGGTTTCGCCGCCCTTTGCTATGCTGAATTCGCCGCCATGGTGCCGGTGGCAGGCTCAGCCTACACCTACGCGTATGCGACACTAGGCCAACTGGCCGCGTGGATCATCGGTTGGGACTTGATCCTCGAATACGCCGTCGGGAACATCGCCGTCGCGATCTCCTGGTCGGAATACTTCCAAACGCTCCTGCGCGGCTTCCATCTGGAATGGCCGGTCTGGCTTGGCACCGATTACCGAACCGCCTTCGACGCCGCCCACAAAGTCGCCGAAGCCACCGCTCAATATAAGGACCTCGGCACTCTCGGCGAATCCGTCCTCCGTGGCGCGCGCGCGGTGCAGGAAGCGCCGCGTCTCGGCCCTCTGCCCATCATCTTCAACCTTCCCGCCGTGCTGATTGTGGCGCTCATCACGTGGGTTTTGGTGCGCGGCATCCGTGAAAGCGCACGTTTCAATTCGGCGATGGTCATTCTGAAGGTCGCCATTGTTCTTTTTTTCATCGCCGTGGGAGCGGCCTACATGAATCCGGACAACTGGCAGCCTTTCGCGCCGAATGGATTCAAAGGCATTTCCAGCGCCGCGGCGGTAATCTTTTTCGCTTACATCGGGTTCGACGCCGTTTCGACGGCGGCCGAGGAAACGCGCCGCCCGCAACGTGACCTGCCCCTCGCGATGATCGCGAGCCTGGTCGTTTGCACGTTGATTTACATCGCCGTGGCGCTGGTGCTCACGGGCATGTTGCGCTACGACCAATTTGCCGGCGCGGCCGACCCGCTGGCCAAGGCCTTTTCCCAACGCGGCATGAAGTGGACCGCCACGATAATTTCCTTCGGCGCGGTGTTCGCAACGACCTCGGTCTTGCTCGTGTTCCAGCTTGGCCAGCCGCGAATCTTCTTCTCGATGGGACGCGATGGTCTGCTGCCGGCCTGGGCGGCGCGAGTGCATCCGAAATATCGCACGCCCTACATTCCCACCATTCTCACCGGCACGTTTGTGGCGGTCATGTCGGCCACGATGAGCATCAACGAAGCTGCCGACGTTTGCAGCATCGGCACGCTGTTCGCCTTCGTGGTGGTCGCCATCGGCATCCTCGTCCTGCGACGCATGGCGCCTGACCGGCCTCGGCCCTTTCGCACGCCGCTGGTTCCCTGGGTGCCTTTGGGCGCGATCGTCAGTTGCGGTTATTTAATGCTGAACTTGCCCTGGAAAGCATGGGCCCGTTTTGCCGGATGGCTGGTCTTTGGAGTCATCATCTACTTCGCCTACAGCCGCCGAAACGCGGCGCGCAACGAGAAGAACGCAACAGAGGCCAAATGACCAACCGGTTCGCCGGGGAAGTCGAATAACGGTCCAATGCAAAAGTCCACTCTCGACATCGCCGGTAAGATCGTCGCCCAAGCCATCGTCGAGGACGAACCTGCCGTTTCTCCCTGCCACTTCGGTTCGCCCGGCCTTCACCGAGTCCACTTGAGCGAGCGAGATCATCGGTGTCAGGCGGCGTGGACGCTCGCTACTCCGCATGGGGTCTTAACCCACTTTCGCGAATCTCAACGGTCGCGAATAGTATTCAGCCTGCTGCCTGCGCAGTGCATCTCTCGTCCGGCGGCCAGGCGCGCGCGTCGTTTCGCGGGGCGGGAATCTGCCCCAAGAAAGATGTCCTGAACGTTGCCGGTGGTTCGTCGTAGAAACGAAACAAAGTCACTGACGAAAACATTATGACCACAACAAAAAACAATCGCGTTGTCCAACCGTACCTCTTCTTCAATGGCCGTTGCGAAGAAGCGATCGAGTTCTATCGAAAAGCGCTCGGCGCACAAGTGGAGACCCTCATGCGCTTCAAGGACAGCCCGGATCCCAACGCGTGTGCGCCCGGTTCCGCGGACAAGGTGATGCACGCGAGCTCTCGCATTGGCGAGACCACGTTGATGGCCTCCGATGGGCGATGCGAGGGGAAGACGAGCTTTCAAGGCTTTTCGCTGTCGTTCACGGTGCCGACCGAGGCAGAAGCCGACCGCCTGTTCGCCAGCCTGAGCGACGACGGGCAGGTGCAAATGCCGCTGGCCAAAACGTTCTTCTCTTCGCGGTTCGGCATGGTCGCCGACCGCTTCGGCGTGTCGTGGATGATCTACGTGGCGCCTTGAGCGTCCTTGCTGCGGGTCGCAGACCCGCGCTCCGGAACGCGCCGTTGATCCTGTCTTCGATGCTGCCGCTTGTTCAGTGAGTAGTTGCAGGACCTGAAGAAAACACGATGACTATGAAAAATAATTTGCAAAACCCCGCCGAGCGTCCGTTCGTCTTCTCGCGCACCTTTGATGCGCCGCGTGACAGAGTGTGGCAGGCATGGACTCAACGCGACCGCCTCATGCATTGGTTCACGCCGAAAGGTTTCAAGATGACGACGGCCAAACTGGACTTGCGACCCGGTGGCATGTTCCACTACTGCTTACGCTCGCCGGAGCGCGCGGAAATGTGGGGCAAATTCGTTTACCGCCAAATCGTCGCGCCCCAGACGATCGTTCTAGTCAATTCCTTCTCGGATGAAGAGGGCGGCATGACGCGCATCCGATGAGTCCGACCTGGCCGCTGGAAATGCTTTCCACGTTCAGCCTCGCCGAGCAGGACGGCAAAACGACGGTCACGGTGCAGTGGATTCCCCTCAACGCGACGGAGGAGGAGGGAAAGACTTTTGACGCCGCGCACGAAGGAATGAAGCAGGGCTGGACCGGCACGTTCGATCAACTCGCCGCATACCTCGCGAAACAGCGCCCATTTGCAAAAGCCGAAATGCTCATCCGCAAACGCGTCGCGGAAGTATTTGAAGCCTTTGTCAATCCCGCCATCACGTCTCAGTTCTGGTTCACCAAAGGCAGCGGCAAGTTGGAGGCTGGCAAAGAGGTCAAGTGGGATTGGGAGATGTACGATTTTTCCGTGCAGGTGAAGGTGAAGGCCGTCGAAAAGAATGCTCGCATACTCATCGAATGGCCGGGCGAGGGCGCGCCCACGACCGTGGACTGGATCTTCGCGCCTCGACCGGACGGGACAACTTTCGTCAGCATTACGAACGCGGGTTTTTCCGGAGACCAGGACCAGGTTCTACGCCAGGCCATAGATTCGACCGAAGGATTCACGCTGGTGCTCGCAGGGTTGAAAGCGCTTCTTGAGCACAACATCAGATTGAACCTCGTGTCGGATCGCTTTCCGGATGCCGTCGGAAAACGCGGAAAGGAAGGAAAACCGTAACCGCTAAAGAGCACAATCGTTTCACAACAGAGCAGCACTATGCAAAAGATCACCCCATTCCTGTGGTTCGATAACCAGGCCGAGGAGGCCGTGAAGTTTTATACTTCCATCTTCAAGAATTCCAAGATCGGCAAAACGACCCGCTATGACAAAGCGGGCGAAAAGGCTTCCGGCCAGCCGGCGGGCTCGGTCATGACCGTTGCATTCCAGATTGCGGGACAGGAATTCGTGGCGCTCAACGGCGGTCCGCACTTCAAATTCACTGAAGCCATCTCGTTTGTCGTGAACTGCAAGACCCAGGCGGAGGTGGACAAATTTTGGAGGAAGCTCTCCGCCGGCGGCACAGAGGTTCAATGCGGCTGGCTCAAAGACAAATACGGCCTCTCCTGGCAGATCGTGCCCACCATTTTGGGCGAGCTGATGAGCGACAAGGACAAGGCCAAATCGCAACGCGTCATGGAAGCCATGCTCAAAATGGTCAAACTCGACATCCGGAAGTTGAAGCAGGCCGCGAAGGGGAAATAGACCGGACGCATCGTGCTACTCTAGCCTAATGCCTTTGGGGAATTCGCCGTCCCTCGTCCCGGAGAGGGACATAGTGAAAATAGCCCGGCGTTTCAACGCCGGGTGGTGCGGTTCAAAAACCACCGAGTCCCGCAGGGACGAAGGCAGATCAGACTTAAGAGTTGGATTCTCCGCCGTCCCTCCGGGACTTGTCCGTATTGTCGCTCGACCCCGGCGTTGAAACGCCGGGCTATTGTCGGATGTCCCTCCGGGACAACCCCCGTCACTTCACGGGGTACGGCTCTTCTCCAAATTTCTGAGCGTGGTATCCCTTGGACCCCACCGCCCGCGCCAGCGGACTGCGCGGGTCGGTCCCTGCTCTCAGGTTGTCGAGCACGTATCCGAAATCATATCGAGGGCGCAAGCCCAGATCGTTCCGGGCACGTTCATTGACATAGACTCTTTCGATGCAGGGAAACATCTTCCAGCCGCGGCGCGCATATTCCGGCTCAAAAGCCGGCACTCTTCGCTTCAAGACCAGCGGTGCGGTCGCGCGCAAGTCGAGCAGATCCTCACGCGTAAAGGGCGTAGTCGCACTGATGATGTAGCGGCCGAAGCCGATGGAGGGAGCCTTCTCCAGGGCCAGCAGATGAGCGCTCACGACGTCGTCGATATCCACGCGTCGGTAGAGAAATTCGTTCGCCTTGACGTTGCCATCGGCGTAGGTCTGCCGTATCTCTTTGCGATCGTCCTCTTCCGGAAAAAAGCGCGAGGTTCTCAAGATGAGACAGGCGATCCGGTGATTCCGGTGGAATAGCTCGCAAAGGTCTTCCGCTGCCATCTTGGTCACGCCATAGATATTTTGGGGAACAGGCCTGACATCCTCAGTCACCCATGCCGCTGGAGCATCCGCAGGCGGTGTCAGCGCGCCGCCGAAGACACTGGTCGTGCTGGTGAAGACAAATGTGCCTACACCAGCCGACACCGCCTCTTCCAGGAGATTGAGCGTGCCCGTGATATTCGTGTCCACGAAGCTCTGCCGGCTGTGAGTGATGACGTGAGGCTTGTGCAGAGTTGCCGCATGGACGACCGCATCCACGCCTGCTACGCATCGCCTGACATGATCCCGGTCCGTGATGGACCCGACCTTGTTGGTGAACTCGGAAGGAACGATATCCACGCCGATGGCCTCGTGGCTCGTGTTCTTGAGCGTGCGCATCAACCCTTCGCCCAAATGACCGGCGCTGCCTGTAACTAAGATCTTCACAAACGTCCACGATGCAGATTGCGCCGGAGAATATGCGCAAGCCAGGAAACGCGACAATGGATTTCTACTCCAGTCCGTCAGCCGTTGCGCGAACGATTCTCACTCACCAGGGAGGACGAATAACTTTCGCAGGAGAACGACGCGATCGCTCGGGCATCGTTGCCAATGGGCAAGCGCGGAAAAGCCTTTGACAGGACTGGTTTCTTGCGCCCATAGTCCGGCTCATAGCCCAACAAGAAAGGAAATCATGCCAATGAAAGCAACGAATTGGATTCTAACCGCAGGCCGTCAACGACGTGCTCACGCAGGTCCAGAAACAGTTGTCCGAGGCTGCGACCAAAGTCGGTAAAGAGGCGGAAAAAGCGGTTGGCGATCTGCAAAAGTCAATTCCCAAGCCGTAAGGCTGAGGGCAGGAGAACACATCCACTCCCAAACGACGCGTGATAGAAAGGAACAACTATGGGCATGCTCAAAGAATTCAAAGAGTTCGCCATGCGGGGCAACGTCGTGGATCTCGCTGTTGGAGTCATCATCGGCGCGGCCTTTGGCAAAATCGTCACCTCGATAGTGAATGACATCCTGATGCCCCCGATTGGCAAGGCCATGGGCGGCGTCAATTTTGCGGACTTGTTCATCAACCTCGATCCCGGCAAGACTTTGCCTGGCGGCGGGCCGATCACTTCGCTGAAACAGGCCAAGGACGCCGGCGCAGCGGTGATCGCCTATGGTCAGTTCATCAACACCATTCTGGACTTTATAATCGTGGCCGCGTGCATCTTCGCCGTCGTCAAAGGCATGAACACCTTGAAACGAAGGCTGGAATCCGCACCGCCCCCTCCGGCGCCGACTACCAAAGAATGTCCGGATTGCCTGAGCACGATTCCCATCAAAGCCAAACGTTGCTCACACTGTGGACAGCCGGTGTCGTAAAGCCGCATTCGCTGCGGTAGTGCCGAGGCTTCCCGTGTTCAAGTCTTTGACGGCTGGCTTGCCAGCGCACTCCGGTTGACGTCCTTGTAATAGATGTAGCTGGCCGGCGTTTTGCCCATGGCCGCAAACCACTGCGGACAATAAGGCGCCATCCAAATTACGTCGCCGGCCTGGACGGGATGCCAGTCATTGTCGAGCCGGTAAATTCCCTGGCCTGCCAGCATCATCAGTCCGTGCTCCATGACGTGACTCTCGACGAATGGGAGCGTCGCGCCGGGTAGGTAGGCAAAGATGTTTACGGCCATGTCAAAGGCCGGCTGCTCCGGCAGCAGCACTTGCAAGCGCGCGTCGGCATCACCGAGAAATGGTTGACCGCTGATATCGCTCGCTTTGCCAATCAAAAGCTGCGGCCCCGCCGCCGCTTCCAGGGCCGCATAGGTTTTCTCGAACAACAACAGGCGCGTCCCTGCTGTCGCTCCGCCGAAGAGATAGTCGCGTTGTGGTGGCACATAGACGTAGCTGTCTGTCGCGAGACTGCTTTTCTTCTGCCCGAAGGAGACCGTGCATTGGCCCTCCACCAGGTAAGCGAACAGTTCGCTCGTTCCGGTCTGGCCACCGCCGATGCTGGCGGGAGTCATGGTGACGAGCGTCTGGGAAAACCTCGCGCCCATGGCTGGAGAGATTTGCACGACGCAGACCGCATCGCTCCAGCCAGGCAGCGTGCTGGGAACGAAGCTTTCCAGAGTCAGAAGCGCGTAGCGCTCGCGGACGACCGTGCGGAGGGAGCCGAAAAGCTTTGTCATTCAGAAAGGTTTTACCAAACGACCACGCGGTTGGGAAATAATTCTACTTTCACGCCAGACCGCGTTTCCGCGCGCCGGCGGGCACGGGACCTCGCCTTGCAGTCGCCAGAGGTCATCCATCAGGTTGCCGGGCCAGCAAATCAAGGAAATCATTCATCACCGCGATGGCCACACGCACGTCGTCGGCCTGCACGGACTCGCCCGGATGATGGCTGACACCTTCCTTGCAGCGCACGAACAGCATGGCCACGGGTATGATCGTGGACAGCGCCGCAGCATCGTGTCCCGCGCCGCTGGGTAACACAGGGACGAAAACCTGGTGACGGCGCGCGGCCTCGATAAGAAGATCCGAGAGCTGGCACGCGCACGAGACGGACGCTGTGTTCTGAACCACATCCCAGTCGATCACCACCCCGCGCCTGGTGGTCATACTCCGCGCTTTGACGTGCAATTCTTCACACGCCGTCAGGCGCTTCTCATCGAGCGGATGTCGGACGTCCACACTCAACGTCACATCGCCCGGTATGACATTGCTGGCGCCGGGCAATGCTCGAATCTGCCCGACGGTAGCGACCAGTTCCGGATTGTCCCTGGCGATCTGCTCCGTCATCAGAATGAATTCGGCCGCCGCGACGAGGGCATCCTGGCGCAGATCCATGGGAGTGGTGCCCGCGTGACGCGCTTGACCCGTGAAGTGGGCCTGAATGCGCGTCTGCCCGCTAATCGCTGAGACGGCACCGACGGATATCCCGGCCTTGTCCAACACCGGTCCTTGTTCAATATGAACCTCGACGTAGCCAAGAAGGGTCTGCGGACCGCGACGTGCGTCTGACAGTGCCGCAGGGTCGCCTCGAAATGCGCGAATCGCTTCCACCATGCTGATGCCGGCCGCATCCACGCGCTTCAGATCTTCCGGATTGAATGTGCCTGCCAGAGCGCGGCTGCCGAGATAAGTGGTCTGGTAGCGGACACCTTCCTCGTCTGCGAAACCCACCACATCGAGCGCAAAGGGAAGGCGTTTGTTCCGCGCATTCAAATAGTCAACACACGCGACCGCCAACAGCACGCCCAGCGCGCCATCGAATTTGCCGGCATCGCGCACCGTATCGAGGTGCGAGCCCAGCAAGAGCGTCTTGGCCCTGGCCTCGGTTCGAGCACCGGGATAGTGGCCGATCAAATTGCCGATGGCATCTTCGCGCGTGGTCATGCCCGCCTCCCGCATCCAGCCCGCCACCCGATCGTTGGCCCGGCGCATGGCGGGCGAACCATACGTTCGCGTGAGACAGCCCGGCTCCTCTGTGACTCGCGCCAGGGCCTCAATGCGCTTCATCACTTGGGTGGCGAGTTCGGCTTCAGTCATGGGACAAGACACACGCGGGCGCGTCTTGAAGTGCGGCTGTCCACTGCGAAAGCGCCAGAGGACTGGCGCAGTCCAAAACCTTGCGGCAGATCGAATGCGGCGTCAGGCAGCGGAGGCTGAAGATCGTCTTCATCGGATCGTGTCGATCAACTGCCCCGATAGGTGCTGTAAGCCCAGGGCGAAACCAATAAAGGCACGTGATATGAATCCATTGGATCGCTGATGGAGAACCGCACGGGCACGCGGTCCAGAAAAGGGGGCTTGCTCAAGGCGACGCCCTTGGCCGCGAAGTAGTCGGCAACGAAAAAAATCAGTTCGTATGGGCCCGCTTTCACTTCCTCAGCGGACAGCAGGGGCGCATCCGTGCGTCCGTCGGCATTGGTGCGCACCGTTTTGAGCAACTTGGGCGGCGCCTGGGCGAGCGACCAAAGTTCGATGGTCATGCCGGCAGCCGGACGGCCGTGTGTGGTATCGAGAACATGAGTGCTTAGTTTGGCGGACATGGTGTTCGTTAAATCGTTGAAGCGTCAGGTCGCCTCGAGAAGGTCCTCAAGGCGCAGACGCGCAATCTTGTAGATTTCTTCCAATGCCGTGCGGCTCTCTTGTTCGCGCGAATTTGTCAGACGGGCGCGAAATGCGGCCAGAATGGACTCTTTCTGGTTCAGGCGCGCGCAAATGACAAACGGGAAGCCAAATCTTTCCAGGTACGCGTGGTTGAGTTCCGTGAAGGTGGCGAGCTCTTCCTCGCTCACGCGGTTCAGTCCGGCGCTGGCCTGTTCGCCCGCCGATTCAGCGGTGAGCGCGCGAGCCATGGCGGTTCGACCCGCCAAATCGGGATGAGCGCGGATCAGTCCGAGATGCTTCCGCCCGCCAGAGAGCGCGACTGTGTCGCAAAGCGCGCGATGAAGGTCATCCAGGTCCGCGAACGGTCGTCGTGCCCAGGTCACTTCAGCAACCCAGGGCGAGTGTTCGAAGGCAGGTCCGATCACGCGAACAAATTCCTCGCGGGTGAAGGCATTGATTTGCTCCAGCGTAAATCGGGCTTTGTTCATCGCTGCTGCCGGTTTATAACGCCGGGTATGGCTGCGGGCAAACTCATTCACCAGCACTACGGCAAGGCGCGCGTGCGCCTGCTCAAAGTTTTCCGCCACACCGACCGGCACGACATCAAAGAAGTGGACGTGAGTGTCCAACTCGAAGGGGACTTTGCCGCCGCCTACATCGATGCGGACAACCGCCTCGTCGTGCCCACCGACACAATGAAGAACAGCGTGCAGGTGCTGGCCCACGAACATCTCAGTGCCCAACTGGAGCGGTTCGGGGTGACCGTGGCACAGCATTTTCTGAAAAAGTATTCGCAAGTCAACCGAGCCAGTGTGACCGTCGCCGAACCCGAATGGCGCCGGCTGAACGTGGATGGGAGGCCGCACGAACATAGTTTCGTGAGCAGCAACAACGGGAGGCGATTTACGCATGTCGTGGCTTCGCCCAAAAGCGTTCGCGTTGAGTCCGGAATCGAAGACCTGGCCGTTCTGAAGTCCACCGGCTCGGGCTTTGCTGATTTCGCGCGAGACGAATTCACCACGCTGGCAGAAACGGGCGACCGCATCCTGGCGACACGACTGAGGGCAATGTGGGTCTTCGAGCAGGCACCTGCTGACTATACGCAGGCCAATGAGTCTATCCTGGCTGCGATGCTCAAGGTGTTTGCGGTCAACTACAGTCCCTCCGTGCAAGCGACGCTTTATCAGATGGCCGAGGCTGCGCTCGCTGTCGTTCCGGAAATTTCGCAAGTCACGCTGTCGATGCCCAACCTGCATTGCCTGCTGGCCAACTTGAAACCATTCGGACGAGACAACAGGAACGAGCTGTTCGTGCCTACAGAGGAACCGCACGGAATCATCGAAGCCACGGTTGCCCGAAAGAATCCGTGATTCCGGTTTCTGATCTGCCATAAGACCTATGAAACATGCTCCGCTTTTTTTGGCGTTGGCCGTTGCCGTTTTCACGGCGTTGCTAAATGGGTGCCGCACCTCCAGTAGCGATTTGCCGCGCGCAGACGCCCAGGTTCGATCCGTGCTCGAGCAGCAAGTGCGCGAGTGGAATGCCGGAAATCTGGCCGGTTTCATGGAGACTTACGCCAAATCCGAAGGCATACGATTTGCCTCCGGCGGCGATATCTCGCTGGGATGGCAAACGGTGTTTGATCGTTACCGTCAGAAGTATGGTGACCGCGCTGCCATGGGGAGACTGACATTCTCGAACCTTGAGATCACCGTGCTGGCACCCGATGCGGCTTTGGCTTTTGGACGCTGGCAATTGCAACGCGAGAGGGACCAACCGTCAGGCCTGTTCACCCTCATGCTCCGCAAGTTACCCGAAGGCTGGCGTATTGTTCACGATCACACCTCTGCGGCGACGAATTGATCGTCCCCGGTCCCGGAGGGACACGCGACAATAGCCCGGCGTTTCAACGCCGGGATTCGAATCCGGTTTGTATGAGTCCCGCAGGGACGGTTGAAACTCAGGCACGATTGGAAGCCAGCGCAGCCGTCCCTCCGGGACTTGTCTGTATTCTCGGCTCGACCCGGCGTTGAAACGCCGGGCTATTGTCGGATGTCCCTCCGGGACAAACCCCGTGTCTGAATTCCCGAGAGGCATCAGACTTAGCCTCCAATCTTCACGCGCACAAAAAGCAAGTAAACAAGCAACAACAAGCCGAGCAGACCCGATACCCAACTCACTTCGCGCACGCGGCCACTCAGGGCTTTGACCAACGGATAGCTGATAAAGCCCAGCGCCAATCCGTCCGCAATGGAGTAGGAGAGCGGAATGCCCAGCAGCAGCAGGAATGCGGGCACTGCCTCGCTGTGATCGCTCCAATCGATTTTCGTTACGTTGCGCATCATCATGGCGCCCACCAGCACGAGCGCCGGAGCGGTAATCGGCGGATAGCTGCCCACCATGGCCACGATCGGACTGAAGAACAGTGCCAAAACGAACAGCACGGCAACCGTCACCGCCGTGAGGCCCGTGCGCCCTCCCTGCTCGACGCCGGCTAGCAGCTCGGTGCGGACCGTAGTTTGGTTCTCTGCCAGGCGGAACATGCGCTCCAGCATGGCGGAGGAGCCTATGTCGGCCAAAGGACTTGTCGAGCAAGGAAGCTCAATGGAAAGGCAATCGGAGAAGCTGGCGCGGATGGAATTATGGAAACAAACGCTTCAACTTACGAATCGACGTTTCGAGATTGCGCCGCGCTTGTTGCTCATATTTGCCATGGAACCAGCCGGTCGCATAGATCTGTTCCCGCGCAAGAAAGTTCTCCAAAATCTTCGCACGCTTCGGAGCAAAAATGATTCGCGGAACCCAGCCGTATTCCTGCCGAATCTGGGCCTCATATTCCAGGAAGCGTTCCTCAGGTTGACCGAGAATACTGAGGTCCACATCAACGACCGCCGCTGCGTCGGCGTCCGTACTCACTTCGTGACTTTTTGTGGCCATCACGAGTTGGCTGACCCTGTCAGCAAAAGCGCCTGGGAGCGCCGCCTCAGCAAGACAGCGCTTCGCCAGCGCTGCGCTCCGCTCCTCATTGTCGCCGGCCCTCGGGTCATAGACCGCGTCATGAAACCAGAGTGCCATTTCCACCGCCTCCGGATTGCTGGCCAGATGCCGGGCGCCATCCAACTCAGCCAGACATTCGGCGATGTGCTGCTGATTGTGATAGTGCCGATGGGCTTCGGCGTAAGCCGCGGCCAGATGTCCATACCAGGGTAACGGATCGCCGGATGCGCCCACAGCTTTCCAAAGTGCCGCCCACCTCTCTCGATCCGGGTCTTTCACGAGTCAGACTTCAGAAACCTTGTTCGATCATCCACAAATGTCCCACCGTTAATGGGTCAAAGCTTCCCGCGTAAACACCGAGACGTTTCTTTGCGCGCACGGCAGGGATAGTAGCGAGCAAAGCAACGTTGTCAGGTGGCAAGATTCCGATGGCGAAGGCGCAGCTGACGTTGCGTTGAAAGCCCAGTTCACATGTTGCTGCCTGCGAGTCGGTTCATCCTTGCCGTCGGATGGACAGCCGGTGCGCCTGCCGGGCGCGGCAAAAAAAGAGACCGGAAGAAGATTCCGGTCTCTGTGCAAACAATTTGGCTATTTAATCAAGGACAGTTCGGCGGAGCAGCCTTGTATAACCGATAGAACCGATTCTGACCGGGAGTCACCGGTATGGTGACCCGCTTGTTACCGGCGCTATTCTGCGGAATTTCTGGCACCGGCGACCACGTGATCGTTGGACTCAACGATGGCGTGCTCTGCAGCCCAAAGAGGTTTCCTCCTCCAGCAATCGGCCAGGCGACGATGAGGTTCGCCCCCGACCGAGATGCGACGAGGGTCTTTGCCGTGCACGGAGGCGTGAAAGCTGGTGGGCCGCCACCGCCTGGCGACGCCGCGATTCCCGGCTCGGGCACAGGCGGATTGGCGTTGATGGGAATATACGTCGGCGCGGTAGTGTTGAGGTCCACCTGGTACCATTCCAGATCCGCTCCACCGTTCCCTTGCTCCCAGATCAGTCGGAAGGGATACAACCCAGGCTGGGCAACAAAGAAATCGAACAACGTTTCACCCCCTGGGAGTGCTCCTCCGCGCCCACCATTGAATGCGCCGATCGTAATGCTGTTCCCGGTGTCAGTCACGCTTGTGGCTGGCGAGACCCGGAAGCCGTCATCGCTATCAACGCCAAAGCGGTAAATGCCCAGGTCCAACTGCAGGTAAGTGACCAACTCCAGGGTCATGCTGTCCATGTTCGGAGTAGTGACCGTGTAGCCCGGGAAGTTAAACTCCGGACTGACCAGCCTGCCAATGGCCGCTCCCGTCGGCGCATAGCGATTGTAGTTGATAATGTTGGTCTCAAAAAAGATGGGCACCGGAGCAACATTCGTCGCGAACTGCCCGGCTGCATTAGTATATGTCCCTCCCAGCACCGCTTCGGTGATTTCATTGCCATTGGGCTTGGTGGGCGTGACATTAAGCTGCACCAGCCGCCCGGCAAAGCCGCGGTCGGTCAGTGAACCGACCGGCAACATCCCTGTGGTCGGCAATTGAAGAAGGTTGTTGGCGTCTCCGGGGAAGCTTTGAGCCCGGAAGTCCACCAAGGTCGGATCGGGATCGATTAAATTTCCAGTCCCATCCTGGATCTGCGTTCCACCCAGGCTAGCCGTGGAAACTCTCAACCGATAAATATTACCCAAGGTCATTGGAAATCCCGCAGAACTCAGGAATATATCCAGTCGCAAAGGATTGGTGGCGTTGATCACCACTTCACCAATTTGAACGTTCGCATCGTTGTCGATGGCATACGCCGTCGGATCCAGCGCCGTACTCAACGGGCCGGTCATCGGTTCGGTGAAAATGACGGCGATATTCGTGCTGTTGATGCCCAGCACGCGCGTCACTCGTGGCCGGGTCACATCCGGCGTGACCTTCAAGGTTGCTGTAGCACTGGTAACACTGGTTCCTATGACCGAGATCAGGACCCGATACGCATCGCCATCATCATCGGCCTCGGTCAAATACGGCGTGGTATAACTGGCCACGGTGGCCCCAGGAATATCAGCGAAAGGACCTCCATCGTCACTGCGTTGCCACTGATAGCAGATGGGCATGTTCATCACATTCGAAGCCACCGACGTGAACGTGGCTTGGGTATTGGCTTCGTTCGTCCGGCTGGCCGGCTGCTGGCTAATGGTAACGCCGCCCGCGGCATCCGGTGGAGCCAAGCTGCCCAGGAATAGACCCTGGATGGCCCCAGCCCCATCGGCTGGCGGATTTGCCTCGCTCGGCAATTGCACGGCCACCGCGCAGTTATCACCGCCGCCGCCTTCTTTGTAGAGCGCTTCTATGTAATAAAGGCGGCCAGCCTGCAAGTTGATGGGCGCGCTTCGCTTCCCACCCACTCCCAAAATGCTGCCGCCGCCGGAGGTAAGCCACTGTCTGGCGTTGCTCCAGGCCGATTCCCGAGCAACGAGCGCCTTCTGCGAAGGCCGTTCATCGGTGCTGAGCCAGAGTTCGCCATTGTCATCGGACGCAAAATAGAATGTGTGCGGACCGCTTTCGGGCGCGACAAACCAGCCCCGCAGACGGCCACCATAGTTTTCGCGCGCGTCCGTGTTGTAGAAGGTGGGATTGTTTGGATCACCTGGCCCCGGAACCGTGGCCGTACGGATGTCAAATGCGGACAGGGTGGTGCGGAAGTCGGGACTGTTCGGGAAGGTGGCATGGTTGGTCAGGGCCGAAATCGCAGTTCCGGCGCCCGTGTTGTAAGTTTCGAAGGTGACGCCCCCACAGCCTGCCACCCAGGCGCGGAATTGGGCCGTGCTGTTGGGGGGAAGAGGGTTGCCAGCCAGATCGCGAATACCTGTGAGAATGGTGACGGTATAAAGAGTGCCCGGTGTTTGCGGGCTTGCCGTTGTCAAAAGCACGCTAAGGCCACCTGCAGTGACGATCGCATTTGCGATGGTAAGCCCCCCATCGATCGAATAATTGGCTGGATTCGCCGCCGTACTCGGATCAATCGGTTCGTCGAAATCAAGGCTGACCGTTAAGAACGTCGGGCTGCCCGCAGCACGCACGAAGATGGGTGGGGTGACATCAGCCATGTAACCAACGGTCGCGGTGCGGCTATTGGTACTTCCCACGGGATTCGTTACGACCGCAAAGTAGTCTCCGGCGTCACCAGACGCCATATTGGAGATGACCAACGACGAGCTTGCAGCCGTCGCATTTACCCCAGGGTCAATCGCAGTCCCGTTTTTGAACCACTGATAAGTTGGAGCCGGGGAAGCATCAGCCACAACCGTCAAGATCGTGGGGCGGGTTTGCAATACGACCCGGTTCGTGGGCTGGGTCGGGTCAACGATGACTGGCCTGAACTCGACCACCCCATACATCCACATGCCAAAAACATCGTCGCTGCTGCCAGGTTGCCCCGCCGTGTGTTGCTGCAGTTGCACGGCGATGACGTTGTCGCCCGGAAGCAGGTTGACCACAACATTCGTCCTGTGGATGACAGGCTCGCCGCCCGGATTGGCGGTAAGCGGAAGCGTGGCGGTGTCCCACGGAAGCGGCCGGGCTGGCGGCGTGTTGAATTCGTAGATCTCAACCCCGTTCAGATACACAATCAAGCCGTCGTCTACATAATTGGTGGTGACTAGAGTCACACCCTGGGTGGCGGCGTTGGTCCAGTTGAAATGCACGCGGAAATAGGATGAGAAGGTGTCGGGGTCCGTGTTCGCGGGCGCCAAAATAAGGGTATTAATCGGGTACGGAAAGACGCCTGCTGTTTCCTGCCCGAACAATCCTCGGCTTGGCCCCAGCCAGGTGCTGTCTTCCACAAACCCTGGCGCAACCCACGCATCGGCCGGAGCATAACCGGGGTCGAAAGAATTGGTTTTGTACCTCCAAACTGTGTTGGTAGCGTCGAGCAATAGGACGCGCTGCGCGAAAAGCGCCTCGCCACTGAGCACGATGCCAAGGAAGAGCAGAACTGGTAAAAAGGTCTTTGAGTGAATTGTTCGCATATGCTGCCTTGCTATGTTTCACCGTTCGCGTGTAGGCACTCCTTACACAACACAACTCGCGCCGTGCTACCGACGCGATCTGCAAGCGAGGGTGTTTTGTTTTGCTGAGTTCGCCGTATTAACATCAGAGATGACTGAAAAATGCAACGACGAAAATGAACGAATTTTAATCTGACCGTAACCTGATTTTAATTCACTGCCTGAAGCGCATCCAAGAAGAGCGCCTGCCAGAGATCGCAAGTGGGATTTGTTGCTTGCGACGGCGTGGGGTTTTAAAAACTCTGCAAAGGACGTCAGCCATCGCTGGCCACGGCCGGGCAAGGTACCGCTACTGCAGCAGTGCACTTCATTAACAGTCCGCGCGCTGCAGAAAAGAAAAACCGGGAAGAGTCCCGGTTTTTCTGTGCATCAATGGGCTGCCTCGCTCACGGGCAGTTAGGTGGGGCCGCCTTGTATAACCGATAGAATTGGTTCTGCGATCCCAGCGGGATAATAACCCTCTTGTTGCCGGCAACATTTTGCGGGATTTGTGGCACGAACGACCACGCGATAGGCGGCGTCAACGACGGAGTTCCCTGGAGCGCAAATAAGTTGCCTCCGCCCGCAATCGGCCAGGTGATCACCAGGTTGTTGCCGGCGCGCGATACGGACATTGTCTTGCCAGTGCAGGGAGGTACAAACGCGGGCGGTCCACCACCGCCTTGAGCCGCCAACCCCGGCGCGGGCGGTGCAGGGGGGTTGGCGTTGATGGCAATCCTGGGAGCGGCAATATTGCCTAGATCCACTTCCCACCATTCCAAAGCGGCGCCAGCGTTGCCTTGTTCCCAAATGAGGCGGAACGGATACAAGCCTTCCCGGGCGACATAAAAGTCAAAGATCGTGTCGGCCACACCGCGTCCGCCATTGAACTCGCCGAGCGAGATGCTGTTGTTGACATCATCCACGTGGGCAGCCGGAGAAACGCGGAAACCGTCGTCGCTATTGACGCCAAACTGATAGATGCCTGGGTGCAGGTGCAGATAAGCGACCACTTCCATAACGATGTTTTCGTAGCCAGCGGTTTCCATGCCGGTTGGATTGGGCGGGAACCCCGGAAACTGACTGTCGGGCAGGAGAGATCCGACGGACGTGCCGGTCGGCATGTCCTTGTTGTAATTGATGGCATTGGTTTCGTAGAACACATGCGCGGGCGCGATGTTCAGCGCGGGCATACTCGTGCCCGGATCGATGAATGTGCCTGCCAGCACCGATTCGGTGACAGCATTACCATTCGGCTTCGCGGTCGCGACTTGCACGATGCGTCCGGCGAAGCCCCGCTCCGTAAGTGAACCCACCGGCAAAAGGCCCGTCGTGGGCAGCGTGATCAGGTTTTCCACGTTGCCCGAATAATTCTGCGCGCGAAAAGTCACGAAAGTGGGATCGGGGTTGAGCGGGTTCCCAGTATCGTCTGCAAGCGGAGTTGAATCCGTCGATACTCGCAACGTATAGGTGTTACCCAGCGTCAGCGGGAAACCCGCTTCGCTCAGGAACAGGTCCACGCGCAACGAATTGGCGGGGCTGATTAGAGCGCTGCCAACGGAGGCACTTGCTCCATCGTCGATCCGGTAGGTATCGGGATCGACTACGGACGTGCCGGTTGCGGACAACGGCTCGCTGAAAAATACGACGATATTGGTAGCGTTGATTGCCACCACACGGGTCACGCGCGGGTCCGTCGTATCCGCCCCCACGGTCAATCTTGCCACGGAGCTGACCGCGCTCTCACCAGGGATCCCAGCTATGACGCGGTACCGGTCGTTGTTGTCATCTGCCACAGTCAGGAAACCGGTGGTGTAGCTGGCTTTGGTGGCACCGGGAATGTCATTGAAATTCGCTCCGCCATCATCGCTGCGCTGCCATTGGTAACAAATGTAGGGCGCTTGTGGCGCGCTGATGACGATCGTGAAGGTGGCTCTCTCATTTGCCTGGGTGCTCACATCCGTCGGCTGCTGCACGACGGTGAAGGACCCGGCAATGCCGCGAGGCAGGTATGGGAAACCAATGAATGGACCGGAGATGGCATTCGCATCGATGTTCGTGTCCGGTGCGTCATTCGGCATTGGGGTATCCGTTCCCTCCAAACGCGCTGCCACCTTAATCACGTCAGTGCCTGTGCCCAAATCCGCCTGCTGCAGCGATTCAATGTAATAGGCTCTTCCAGCCCGCAGCGGGATAGGACCGGAGAGGATTTTGTTCCAGTTCCGCGGAGGGTTTCCCGTGAGCTCTTCCAACAAAAGTTGTTTGCCGGCGGGATCCAGACCGTTGGGGTTTATAAAGAACTGGCCGCGATCGAAGCAGCGCAGAAAGAATTTCCAATTCCCTGACAGGGGCGGGATGAACACCCCGCGAATGCGCGAACCGTAGCCGCCGTGCGAGTCATCCGGATACACCACCCGCGTGTCGAAGGCCCAGAGAGTGGTGCGGAAGGACGGATTGTCGGGGAAATTCGGGCTGCCGGTGAGGATGTCGACAGTCACACCCGCCCCGGTGTCGTAAGCCTCGAACAAGAGGCCGTTGCACGCCCCTTGCGCCCCGGTGCGGAACGGTATGGGAACGTTGATGATGTTGTTTCCTACCAGGTCCAGCACTCCCGATACATGCACCAGGTAGGGAAAGTCTGGCATCAAAGGAGCAGGGAATTTCAGGATCACGGCCCGGTTGTTGGTTACCGTAACCGCCACTGGGCCGACTGGGCCGCCGCCGCCCCCGGAGATGGAGTAATTGAACGGGTTACCTGCGCCCGCGGGCTGGACGGCTTCATTAAACTCGACCACGACTTGATCCAACGTCGCCACTTGAGTGGCCATGTCGAATGAGGGAAAGGACAGAGCTGTCTCTACGAACGGTGAATTCGTGTCCGCGAATACGTTCACGCGCGCCAACGTGCTGGTGACGCTGTTCAGCGGGTTATAGACCACGGCGAAGTAGTCACCGGAATCGCCCAAGGCTGCCTGAGCCACGGAATAGGTTCGCATGGTAGCTCCAGGGATCGGTCCCCCTCCCTGCTTGTGCCATTGGTAAAAGATCGGAGTCCCCGACGCGCTGACACTCAAACTGAACGGCCGGTTCTGCTCCACGGTGGTCAGGGGCGGAGGATTGGTCGTAATGGCCACTGCGGAGGTTTCGACCTCCGCCAGGAGAATGGCGCCGAATGAATAGCCGTAGTTGACGTCATTGGCAATGAGCCCGCCAGGAATGCTCCCCACGTATTGTGCGACGACGAGGGAAAAGCTGCCATCGGGCGCCGGGGAGATGAAATCCCAACCGACGACGGCGCCCTCGCGGTTATGACCGCTATTCCAGGCGGCCTGGCCGGGCCCCAGATTAGCGGGGAAATTGTTCGACGTGAGGACACCCGGGCCTCCGTTTCCGTTGATGTGGGCATCAATCCAATCAGTGGCGCCGGTCAAGGTGGCTACCGCCCATCGCAGCGCGTAATTGTTGCCCCGGCAGGAGGTGCCGCGAAAGAGGTACCGTTTGGCCGGGTTCAGGTTGTTAAATGTGAAAGTCACAGTATCGACTGTGGTATCCCCACCGCCAGGGAGACCGGCGTCAACACCGACGATGCCGTTATTGGAGAGATCGCAGATCCCAAAAAACAACGCCCCGCCCGGCGTGTTGGTGAGCATAGGTACGACGGTGGGGAAATCATCCGGATCGCCGGCGCTGGCTATAACAGACATCGTCACGGGCAACTGCTCGCCGGTGAGGAAATTGGTGAGGTTGACCCCCAGAACGTCAGTGGGAGCGCCCAGGTCGTAGGTGGTAACCCGGAGAGCAGTGCCCCAGCTCGTCGCGGTGGGGACGTGCGGCGGCCTGATGGGTCCGGCCCGATGATCGTTATAAGCCGCCCAGTTCGTTACGATTTGAGCGCTTGCCATCTGCGCCATGCCTGAACTGAGAAGAACCACCGCGAAGATTGAATGAATTCCACGCATAATTCACCTTTGACTTGCCTCGCCACAGACATCCCGTCGCGATGCATCTTATGCCGGGCCACCAGCATAATCCGCAGCCAGGGTAATGTTATTTGAAGGCGTTGAAGCGATTAAAACCGGGTATTGGGAAAAATGCAATCACGAACTTGGAAACGATTCGGTGACCAAGCCCGCCTGGATGTGGCGCGCTGCCCGTTTAGGGAAACAGCCCCCGCACTTGCTTTGCTTCCTGAACCCGCTTGACTCCCAAACTTAAGGCCGCAAGGCGCATTGAGATCTTCTGCTTGCGGCTCATGCTCAAGACTTGCGTGTAAGCGCTTTCGAGGATGCGGAACAACTTGTCCACCACCTCTGTCTCCGTCCAGAAGAAACTCTGCAGGTCCTGCACCCATTCGAAGTAGGAAACGATCACGCCGCCGGCATTGCAGAGGATGTCCGGAATCACAAAGATCTCCGGACGCTGCTCCAGGATCCTGTCCGCCTCGGGCGTGGTGGGCCCGTTGGCAGCCTCCGCCAGTATGCGGCATTGAATTTTACCGGCATTCTTCTCTGTGATTTGTCGCTCCAGCGCGGCCGGCACCAGGACGTCGCACGGCGTGGTCAGCAATTGCTCGTTGGTGATGGGTTGGGCTTCGGGAAATCCGGCCACAGTTTTCTTCTGTTCGACATGATGATTGAGTTTCCAAAGATCGATTCCCTTGGGGTTATGGATTCCACCATTGGCGTCGCTGATGGCGATGATCTTCACGCCGTATTTGGCCATCGATAGCGCCGCGATTGAGCCCACATTGCCATACCCCTGCACGGTGGCAGTGGCTTTGGCAGCGTCCAGATGGATCGCGTCCATGGCCCGATTGACCAGATAACCCACCCCGCGTCCAGTGGCTTCGCGGCGTCCCACCGAGCCGCCGATGCCGACCGGTTTGCCCGTCACGATGCTGGGCACGCTGTGTCCCATATGGACGGAATAGGAATCCATCATCCAGGCCATGACCTGTTCGTTGGTGCCAAGGTCGGGCGCCATCACGTCCATGTGCGGGCCGATGAAGGGGATCATTTCCTGCGTGTAACGGCGCGTCAGCCGCTCCAGTTCCCGTATGGACATCGCGTGCGGATCGCATTCGATACCCCCTTTGGCGCCACCATAAGGCAACCCGGTCAAAGCGCACTTCCAACTCATCCACATGGCCAGCGCCGCCACTTCCCCCAGCGTCACATCCGGATGATAGCGCAGCCCGCCTTTGGTCGGACCGAGCGCCAGATGATGTTGAACCCGGTAACCGGTATAAACCTTGACCGAACCGTCATCGGAGTGAATAGGCAGCACCACGGTCAAAGAGCGTTTCGGATATTTAAGTCGGCCACGCTCGTGGTCCGGAATCTGAAGATAGTCCGCCACCAGATCAAATTGCTGGCCGGCCATCTGAAAGGTCGGATGATCGTAAATCTTCACGCGGCAAGTATAGAGGAGATGGCGATCAAAGCTCAAAGTTCAAAGTTTGGGCATCCGCCTATTGGATCGTTAAAGGGTTGAATCGTTAAATCATCAAATCCGTTCCACCGTGCTTGGCCTTCAGACCAATTTAACAATTCAACGGTTCAATGATTTAACCCCTGGATGCTCGGAGCTTGTTTTGAACGTTGAGCTTTGTGAATCATCGCGTGGCCGGCTACATTACCCGGCAATGTCCGACACGCTGGTCATTAACGAGATTTACCTGAGTCTGCAGGGCGAAAGCACGTTTGCGGGCCTGCCCTGTATCTTCGTCAGGCTGACCGCGTGCAATCTGCGGTGTTCTTACTGCGATACGGCCTATGCTTTCACCGAGGGAAGAAAGATGTCGCTGGACGACGCGCGAGCTGAGGTGCGCCGGCTGGCCCACTCGTTCAAAGCCAAAACGCTCGTAGCAGCCGACGTGAGGAGGCTCACTTCTCCGGAGGGACAACCAGCAATTGACAACTGGCAAGGTTCAGAGCCTCCTGACGTCGGCTGCTACGAACTTCCCATTGTCGAGCTGACCGGCGGCGAACCGCTGCTGCAGGCGAGCTCGTTGCCCTTGATGAAGAATCTTTGCGATGACGGCTTCACGGTGCTCATCGAAACCAGTGGCGCGCACGACATCAGCCTCATTGACTCACGCGTACGCCGCATCATGGATTTGAAATGCCCGAGCAGCGGAGAAGTCGCGCGAAACCGCTGGGAAAATGTTCCCCACCTCAAGCGCACCGACGAGATCAAGTTCGTCATCGGCACGGTGGAGGATTATGAGTGGTCGAAGCAGCAGATCGCCGAACACAAACTGGCTTCGCTTTGTCCGGTGCTCTTTTCGTGGGTCGCGCCGCTAACGCCGGAACAACAGGACAAATCTCTGAAACAAGTCCCGTCCGGTCAAACGCCTATTTCCCGCCGCGAACTTGCCGAGCGTATCATCGCCGATGCGCTGCCGGTTCGGTTTCAGGTCCAGATGCACAAAGTCATCTGGGCGCCAGATGCCCGAGGGGTTTAGAGTGATTGCCAAAAGTCATTTCCGAAAAGGTGGGGCAAACCTGCCGGTTTGCCGCGACGCCCGGCAGGGCGTCGTCCACCTTTTCGGAAATGACTTTCGGCAATCGATATAGTTTGGACGCGCAATGATTTGAAGCGCCTCGGCGCGGCCCTTTCTGTTTAATCCTTCGATGCGCTTTTCAGACTGGCAGCCGCAGCCATTGTGCCCTGACGCAGCAACTGTTTCATCTCGGCCACCGTCCGGGCATGTTTTGGATCGTCCGCCAGGTTGGTGTGCTCACGAGCATCTTTTTGATGATCGTAAAGCTCTGCGCCCTTCCTGCCTTCGTCCCATTCGATGTAACGCCAGCGCTCCGTGCGCACGCTGTAGCCCATGATTTGGTTTTGTCGTCCGCGGGCCCGAGTCACCTGCGTGAGGGCAGGCTTGGTCCACTTCGCTTTTGGATTGTCGAGCAAGGGACGCAAACTTTTGCCGTGAAGATTTGAAGGTGCAGTCAGGCCGGCGAGATCCGCAAGGGTCGGATAAATGTCCAGCAGTTCCACCGTGCGCCCGCAGCCTTTGCCTTTGGCCTTGGCCTTGGGCGCGGCGATGATCATGGGCACGCGGGCTGATTCCTCAAAGAGACTCATCTTCATCCATTGGCCGTGCTGGCCGAGCAGGTAACCGTGATCGCTCCAAAACACCACGATGGTGTTGTCCGTCAACTTCAGCCGATCCAGCGCGTCCAGCACCTTTCCCAGTTGCGCATCCATAAAGGTGATGCTCGCGTAATAGGCCTGGATGGATTCCCGTTGCTGCTGCTCGTTCAAGCCCCAATGCGGGGGTTTGGTGAAGAGGGCCGCCGGCGGCACGTCCTCCAGATCGTCCGGCGGGTCCTTGGGCAGTGTGATTCTGTCCAACGGATACATGGCGAAATATTTTTTTGGCGCGATGTACGGACAGTGTGGTCGATAGAATCCCACTGCCAGGAAGAACGGCTTGTCACGATTTTCCTCCAGCAAACGAACTGCCTCCTTTGCTCCAATGCCATCGGTCTGCTCGTCGTCGGCGCCGTCCGCAGCCAGAAAACACAACGCGGAGCCCAGCCCACGCTTGGGAGTGTAATTGGTAAGTATGTTCTCCTCGTCTTTGTCGCGCCCGCGGGGGTTGACCACGACATCCCAGGATTTGGGATCATCCAGTCCGCTGGTGCCAATCTGCCCAGGCACGCCATAATGAAAAATCTTCCCCACGCGCGCCACAAAATAGCCGTTTTGGCGAAACAATTGCGCCAGCGTCACGGCATTGGAGACAGGACTGTTGGTGCGAAAATCGGTTCGCAGATCGTAGATGCGCGTCGTGTCCGGCCGCAGCCCCGTCATGAGCGAAACCCGGCTCGGACTGCACAACGGGAACTGGCAGTAAGCACGATCAAAGCGCATGCCGCGCGCCGCCAGGCGGTCGATGTTGGGCGATTTGACGAGGCGGCTGCCATAGCAGCCCAAATGAGTGTTCAGATCGTCCGACGCGATGAGCAACACATTGGGTTTGGCCGGTGTTCCTTCGCCGGCCAGCCCGGCATTGAAGATTGCGTCAAAACAAAGCGGCGCGAGGATGAGTAAAAATCTATGTATCATGCGGTGCTGATTTGGCACGTCCGCAAGATAAATGGCAATCCGAACAATTCAGGGCGCGAATTACCGCGCATGCGTCTTGGAGTGCGCCAGCCCTCTGGCGCTTTCGATCTCGGAAGCGAGCCGCTGCCAAAATCCAAAGCGCCAGAGGACTGGCGCAGTCCAAAACCTTCGGATCTTTCAACGGCGACTTTGTCGGGCCTGCCGCTCCTCCTCGACCGCGGCATCGAAAATCCCTGTCAAGATCTTACCCCTGACTTTCACCTGAACCCAAATGCGATACCGGCCCGCCTGGGGGAACTCGTAGGGAAAGGAAATGAAATCATCGGCGGGCGGAAGGCCGCACACGATTTCGAGTGTTTTGCGGTTCGGCGCCACGCGCTGTTCGCGTTCGACGAACCGTTGTTGCGATGCCATGGAGATGGTCCCGAAAGGATGCAAGTGCGTGAAGACGGCACCATCATCGCGTTGAATAGCAGCATGAGCTTGCATGCCCATGTAAGGCTCAAGTTTGGCGGGCTGACCGTTTGTCTCGACAACCTGGAACTGCAAAGTGACTTCACGGTTCGGCAGAATCCGCTCCGGTCGGGTCCATTTCATGGCGAAGCCGTCTTCCAAAGTCGACACCTGTTGGCCCCGAAACGATGGCGGGGATGCGCCTGAGCCGCGGGGCGGACCGACGCACCACGAATCGTCCGGGTCCGGCGCCATAGGCGAGTCTGTCACCGGCGATGCAACCATGGCCTCTGCCAACTGGACTTTTGAAGTGAGCGTTTGGGTGAATCCACTCTCGTGAGTAATGTCTGCGTAAACCCGATAGGCGCCGGCTGGCAATGAGGGCACCACCGTCTCGAAGATGTTGCTTCGGGACTGCACCGGATGCAGATGTGCAAAAGCATCCATTCCGGGGTCGCGAACCAAAAACAGGTGCATCAGCTTGCCGTGATCGGGAATCAATGGGCGCCGTCCCCATTTTCGCTCCTCCCGCTCCAGCCGTAGAACGCGCTGTGGCCCCACTGCATGGACAGAGGTTTCAATCGGGTCGGACTTAAAGATCTTGTTGTTGCGATAGTCCGAATCCGCGGCACTCCACCACTTTTGCCCGCCATATAGTCCGGTTGCCAGAACGAGAAACGCCACCACCATGGCCATGCGCGCGCGCCAGAGCCGGCGGCGGTCCGGTTGCATTCCGGCAGGCAGCACGCTTTCGCGTGCCGCGGCGCCAACAATCGAGACGAGCGCCAGGAACAAAAATGCTGCCATGCCCAGAAGAGCGCTTCCCAGCAGCGGTGGCATTTCCAACCGAACCACGGCGACAGAATTCAACGGCACCACGGTCGTGCCCGAACCTTGCGCGCCTTCCACATCCACGAAGATGCTGTAAGCGCCGGAAGTCATCACCCAGAGTTCGGCGTTGAACAAGTTGGTTTCGCCACGGACCAGCGCCGCTTCGTCAGGGGGTGGGGCGCCTTTTTTTCCGGCATCCCAGCGGACTGGCAGCACCGTCACCCGTTGCACCCCGCCGCTGAGCACGCGCACAGAGATTTCCGCCAAACCCGGCACCACGCTGGGCGGGCGAACGATCACCTTGACGTGGTAGGGACCGGCCAGTCCTTCATAAAAGACATTGGGACTTCCGATGTGCGCTCGCGAAAACAGCGGAACGAAGAACACTGCCAGCCAGACTGCCAGCTTCTTGATCATCGCTTGACGCGGGACATCCAGGCGCCGAAGGCGAGGCCGATGCGCGCGGACACAATTCCCAGCGCCAGCGCAAGGCCGAGCGTCGGCAGTGTGACCGGGTCGTTGCGCCAGGAGCGGTTTTGCCAGAATTCATGTTGCCAATTGCCGGGAGTCGAAGAGTACGGCCAAAACCGGCTGCCGGAAAAAAACCAGTTATCCGCCGCCGGGCTCAGCAGGAATTCGGCAAAGAACCATTGGGTCACAAAAAACAGAGCCAGAAACGCCACGCCCAACAAAACGGCCAACAGCGAATCGCGCAGCCAGCCCGGATTACGACCCAGCCAATGCACGAGCAGGTCGATGGCCAGCGCCGGCACGATCAATAAGAGAGGAAAAGAGGGCGGCACCATGTGATCGACGGGATTATAAATGGGCGCCAGCTTGGGCTGAGCAGGAAAGAGCGGCAGAATCCAAATCATGGCCAACAGAATGCCCATATAGATGGCCGCCGCAATGGTCGCGGGCCATCGGAGTTTTGAGGCGCGTGTGGCCGCCGCAAGATATAATGGATACGTGATGCAGGAGAGGCGGTAAAATGAACCGGAGTGCTGCAAGTTGGGAAAACTTCTTTCCGTCAGAAAAATCGCCGCCATCAGCAGCAGCACGCCAGCAACAAAGATGAAAAGAAAACGTTCGCTTTTCCCAACATCCCGGGAACGGTTTTGCAAAGATAGCATCACTAACAACACCCCCACCGCCACGGCAAACATGCCCGTAGCCAGGACTGCGTGCGGAGGACTCAGGATTTGCACGTCCAGGCCATAGGCGTTGTGCCACCAGTTATCGAACGGCCCCGACAGCAGCATCGTAAATGCGCCCCAGATCGTCACCCACGCGCCCAGGGGAGCGCGGAAGCCCCAGAAACCGACGGCGCAAGCACGTTCTTCCGCGGTCCCGTAAAAATGTGTCTTCCATGCCAGCCAGCCGCAGGTCAGGCCAGGGAGCAAACCTCCCAGATAGGTCGTTATGTGGGCTGGGGTCCAAAACGTGTCGCGCCCGATGGTCGAATGCCAGGAGATGTCCCACAGCGCGCCAATGGGAATGCAAACCGCGCCGAAGACCATCACGTAACAGTACCACGGCAACGCCGCAGCCCGGTCGAGAACCAGTGGCCGCGACTCCGAACTCACTGAAATCGAATTGTCCATAAAAGCCGGTGACGGAGGCATCCAAGCTTCGCAGAGAGAGTAAAAGCAGGAGTGCCTTGTGCCAAGTCAGTTCCTTGCCCGGTCGTTTGAAATTTCTGAACGACGGAAAGAGCGCCTTCGTACCGGTCAAAGCCACGAGTCGGACTGCGAGCGGGCGCAGCGGAGCGCGGGCATCCTGTCCGCACCGGTTGCGGGCGAGACGCCCGCGCTCCAGAGTTACTTCTTAAAAATGCTGAACAACCAGAGGATGAGAGTCAGCAGCAGGCTTACGAGCAGGCAAGTGACAATCGGGAAGTAGAATTTGAAATTGCCCTTGGAATAAAAAATGTCGCCTGGCAGGCGGCCGAGCCAGCCTTTGCCAATGCCGGACCACAACAGCAACCCGACCGCCGCCATCACCAACCCGACGATCACGAGGACTTTTCCCAACTCGCTCACGCAACCATCTTACGCCTCCGTTGCTGCAGTTCAACGGCGCGAATCATGGGAGGATGCGGGCAAAGGTATGTTTGGTTGCAGCCGCATCGACCTTGGCCTTGACGGACGATTCCCAGCGGTTAGTTTCACATTTGTTAATAGTTGAAACGCACTTTCCAGCGGCGGAAACGGTTTTCGGCGCCAGGGACGATGCACGTAAGAAAGAATAACGAAATGAAATCAGCATTCATCGTATTGTTGGGCGCAGGGGCAGCTTTGACCGTGCTTGCCGCCGACGACAGTCCATTGAAAACCCAGAAAGATAAGTTGAGCTATACCATCGGGATGAACATCGGCAAGGACATCAAACGCAACGAGGTTGATATCAACCCTGACCTATTGCTTTCCGGGCTTAAGGATGTCCTTTCCGACAAGAAAGCGTTGTTGACCGACGACGAGGCCCGCGAGGTGATGATGGCTTTTCAAAACGAGATGCGTGCCAAGCAAGCGGAAAAGGCCAAGCAACAGGCCGAGAAAAACAAGGAAACCGGCGAGAAGAGCAAAAAGGAGGGCGAGGCCTTTCTGGCTGAGAACAAAAAGAAGGAGGGCGTCAAAGCCACTCCCAGCGGCTTGCAATATAAGGTTATCACTATGGGCACGGGCCCCAAACCCACCAGCAACGACACCGTTGTGACCCATTATCGCGGCACGTTGATTGACGGCACCGAGTTCGACAGCTCCTATAAGCGCGGAGAGCCGGCCAGCTTCCCGGTCACGGGCGTGATTAAAGGCTGGACCGAAGCCTTGCTCATGATGCCCGTGGGTTCGAAGTGGCAGTTGTTTATTCCTGGGGAACTGGCTTACGGCGAGCGTGCCCAACGCAACATCCCGTCCAACGCCACGCTGCTTTTCGATATCGAACTGCTGAAAATTGAATCTAAAGAGGCAAGCGATAAGCCGAAACAATAGTCGATCCTTCGCAATTCTTTCTGCGCTTAGCCCTAACTATGCAATAGGAGCGCGGACGTCTCGTCCGCACGGACCTACCAATGATCAGCCTGATACTATCTCCAGCAATGACTGCCTCAAGGGAAACCCTTTCACCTAGTGACTTGGCTTGGGCGCAGGCATTTGGCGCAAGCAGCCCGCTCTTATTCGGGCGGACGAGACGTCCGCGCTCCTATTCTGCTTCGGTTTAGCGGTTCAACGTTTTAACGTTTTACCGCTGCCCCGCTTGTAATACCGTCGGCCCATGCTGTCGGAGAAACCGTGGAAGTTTGAGCTCGTCCTGGTGCTCGTAGCTGGCCTGCTCATCAGCTTGCTCGCAGGCACGCTGCTGGGCACGGCGTTCGACCACGCGTTTCCGAAACAATCAGCGGCCAATCAGAAGTTTTATCATTTCTTGATCAGTTTCATCAGTTTTCAGGGCGTGGCGTTGGTGCTGGGCCATTATTTTCTGAAGGAACACCACACCAGTTGGAGAGAATTCCTTGGGCTGACCACGCCGCGGCTAAAAGCCTTTCTGGCGCTCGGCGCGCTGGTGGGCGTTTTGTCGGTTCCGATGGCTCTGTCGCTCATGAAACTGGTGGCCTGGCTTATGAGCTTGATCCAGATGGAAGCGGTGGAGCAGCCGACCATCAAAGTGTTGAAGGTCACCGTCGGGACGGCCCAGCGAGTTTGCTTCGGCATCACCGCCATTCTCGTCGCCCCGGTGGTGGAGGAGTCACTCTTCCGAGGGATTCTTTATCCGATGATTAAACAGCGCAGCTCCCCGCTGATTGCGCTCTCAACCACTTCCCTGCTCTTCGCGGCCATACATGGCAACGTCATGAGCTTCCTGCCGCTGACGCTTTTTGCCGTCGTCCTGACGTTACTCTATGAAAAAACCGACACGCTGCTTGCGCCCATCGTCAGTCATTCGATATTCAACGCGGTGAATTTTGGCATCTTCATTCTATATCCAAACTGAGCGGTGAGCGACCGATCTTCCCGTGAACGAATTTGAACTGATTGACTTAATCCGCCGTTCCTTGCCGGGCAACCCTTCGGTGGTGGTGGGCGCGGGCGATGATTGCGCGGCGCTGGAACTGGGCCGGCCAGGAGAACTGTTGCTCTTCAAGACGGACGCGGTGGTTGAAGGCATCCACTTTACGGCCAGCACGCCGCCGGAAAAAATTGGGCACAAGGCGCTGGCCCGTTGCCTCAGCGATGTGGCTGCCATGGCCGGAACACCCGCCGCCGCTGTGGTTACGCTGGCGTTGCCGCGCGAGTTTGATCCGCTGCGGATCCAAGCCATCTACACCGGGATGAATTCGCTGGCCGGCCGTTATCGCGTGGCCATCGTTGGCGGGGAAACCACCACCAACCCGGAGCGCCTTCTCATTTCGGTGGCCGTGCTCGGCACCGTCGCCAACGACAAATGTGTCCTGCGGTCCGGCGCCCGGGCGGGTGACGCCATTTTTGTGACCGGCGAACTGGGCGGTTCGCTGGCCGGCAAGCATCTCGATTTCGAGCCGCGAGTCAATGAAGCGCTCTGGTTAACGGAACATTTTCACATTCATGCGATGATTGACATCAGCGACGGACTGGCGGGCGACCTGCGTCATCTGTTGCGAGCCAATCAACTCGGCGCGGAATTGCATTCCGATTCCATTCCCATTAGCCGCGTGGCGCGCTTGCAGGCCAAAGCGGAATCCCCGGCCAAGCCGCCGTTGCTGGCGGCGCTCACTGACGGTGAGGATTTCGAACTTTTGTTTACGGTCGCAAGCAAGGACGCGGTGCCGCTCCTGGACGCATGGAAGAAACAATTTCCGCAACTGCGATTGACGTGCATTGGAAAGATGACCGCAAACTCAGGTGTGGCCATTCGCGACCAGCACGGCCTCAAACCATTGGCCGCCCATGGCTACACTCATTTCGCATAGCCCGGAGGAGACTATCGCCCTGGGAGAGCAATGGGGACGCCACGCGCAAGCTGGATCGGTGATTGGCTTGAGCGGCGAACTGGGCGTAGGCAAGACGCAACTTGTGAAGGGCATCGCGCGAGGCCTGGGAATCACGATGCGCGTGCTTTCGCCCACCTTCAATCTCGTCCACCAATATGAGGGCCGGCTGCGCCTTTTTCATCTGGACTTGTATCGCCTCGAGACCCCATCGCAAATCATCGGAGCAGGTTTGGAGGAATATTTCTATCAGCCGCCCGGTGTGGCGGTGATCGAATGGGCAGAGCGATGGTTTGGAAAGGTGCCGCCCATCGGTCCAGCACCGCTGGTTGGTCCAGCACCGCTGATTGGTCCAGCATCGCTGGTTCCGAGTTCACCTGCGTACCGCCGGGTGATCATCGAGTCCCTGGGCGAAACGAAGCGGCGCATCACGTATGACGATCCTGGCGCTTGAGTTTTCATCACCGCAACGCAGCGTGGCGGTCCTTGAGAGCGGGGCTGGTAGCCCGCCTGTCTGTGGTTGCGCGTGCGAAAATAGCGCCGGCGGCGGCCAGCCTCTAAGGCTGGTCGAAGCGGCTTTGCGAGAGGCCAGGCTGGAGCGCGAACAAATCGAGTGCATCGTCGTCGGTCTCGGTCCTGGCAGCTACGCAGGCATCCGGGCGGCTATCTCACTGGCACAGAGCTGGCAACTGGCTCGGAACGTCAAATTGCTGGGTGCGAGCAGTGTCGAATGTTTGGCGATGCAAGCGCAGGCTGGAAGCCTCTTCGGACAGGTTCAGATCGTTATTGATGCCCAGCGACATGAGTTTTATTTGGCAGGATACGAAATCAAAATGGGAATCATGCGCAGAGTGGAAGAGTTGCGACTGGCGACGCGGGCGGAAGTTGAGGCCAAGGCCAGCGCCGGTGACACGCTGATTGGTCCCGAGGTAACACGCTGGTTCCCCAACGGGCGGATATTATTTCCGGACGCCGCCATGCTTGCAAAATTGGCTGCCGACCGGACAGATTTCGTTGCCGGCGAAACCCTGGCGCCGATCTATCTGCGCGAAACCAATTTCGTCAAAGCGCCGCCACCGAGGACGATCCTCTAAAGTTACCTGACCAAGCGGAGGGTCATATCCTTGCATTCGCATTGCGACTCCACTCTACAGATGCCCGCCGCTTTTTGTTATTCCACGCGGGGCAACATCATGGAATCATCGCCGTCGATGAGAATGATGCCATGAATCATTTCCGAAACCTGCTGCGCATTGCGCTCTTTTTCCTTCCGAGGAAGGAGGGCGCCCGCCACCGCGGGCCAGATTGATCGGGTAGATCCATCCATCCTATGGCTGTCTCTCACCGGTGCTGGGCGGAAGTGGATTTGACTGCGTTGCGCGAGAATCTCGCCTGGATTCGTCATCGCGTCGGACCACGCGTCAGGATCATGACCGTGGTAAAGGCCGATGCCTATGGTCATGGCCTCAAACAAATCGCCGCGCTGTTGATGCAGAGCGGCACCGATATTTTTGGCGTGGCCAATCTGGTCGAGGCCCAGGCCATTCGCAGCGTCGGACGCGGCTGGCCCATCCTGATGCTGGGTGCTTGTTTGCCCGACGAAGTGGAATGGGCGGTGCGCGATGAAGTCGCGCCCACCATCTCTTCTCTCGAGGAGGCGCAGCGCTTTTCCTTGACCGCGGTCCGTTTGAAAAAGACCGTGCCCATTCATATCAAAGTGGACACCGGCATGGGCCGGTTGGGCATCGCTGCCAGTGAGGCATCGAAGCTGTTGGAAGCGGCCAGCCGTCTTCCCGGCATCAGCGTGCAGGGCATTTATACCCACTACGCATCGGTGGAAGATGATGTGGCGTTTTCACGAAAGCAGCGGGAGCAGTTTCACCGGTTGGTGAAGCAGCTCTTGAAAAGGGCCAGGCACGTGGAATTTGTTCACGTCAATAACAGCGGCGCGCTGCTCTTCGAACGGGGCAGTATCTATAATACCGTCCGGCCCGGCCTTTTGGTCTATGGTGTCTCGCCGCCGGGCAAAAGACGGGCGGCCGCGGCGCTGCGGAAACATCTGCGCCCCGCGCTCTCCTGGAAATCTCGCGTGAGTTTTGTCAAAGAGATCCCAAAAGGCGCGCCGTTGAGTTATGGCCGCAGCTTTATAGCGCCTGGTCCGATGCGCGTCGCCACGGTCACGGCGGGTTATGGCGACGGGTATTTGCGTTCCGCCAGCAACCGGGCCGAGGTGTTGATTGGCGGCCAGCGATGCTCCGTGCTCGGGCGCGTCACCATGGATCAGATGATGGTGGACGTTTCCCACCTGCCGGAGGTGGCTGTGGGGAACGAAGTCGTTTTGATTGGCTCTCAGGGCGATGCCCAAATAACCGTCACGCAACTGGCGGAGTGGTGCGGCACCATTCCATGGGAAGTGCTGACGAACATCACCTACCGAGTGCCCCGGCTCTATCGTGGCGGTCAGGCGTCTTAATTAATCCGTCCAAACCAGGAGCCAAGGCTGCTGCGCCTCACAGAGGCGCGCTCCGGGAGCGCGGGTCTGCGACCCGCAGCATGTCCAACAGGTTGCCAATCGAAAATAAATTCTGGCAACCGCTCTAGGAGAGCGATGCTTTCTTGCTGAAATGATGCCGGAGGTATTCGACCACCACCGGTATCACCGAGACGATAATGATGGCGATCATCACCAGAGAGAAGTTCTCCTTCACCACCGGCCAATTGCCAAAGAAGTAGCCAGCCAGGACGCAAAGGCCAACCCAGAGCAACCCGCCGCTGACGTTATAGATGAGAAACCGGCTGTAGGTCATACGGCCAATACCGGCCACGAACGGCGCGAACGTGCGAATGATGGGCACGAAGCGGGCGATGATGATGGTCTTGCCGCCATACTTCTCGTAGAACGCGTGCGTGCGTTCCAGGTGTTTAGGATTGAACCATCGTGACTCCTTCCTATGAAAAACCTTGGGGCCAGCGTAGGCGCCGATCCAATAGTTGACTGTGTCTCCGAGGATGGCGGCGGTGCTGAGTAAGGCCAGAGCCAGCGCCATGTTGAGACCATCGGGCCGCGCGCTCAGAGCCCCGACCGCGAAGAGGAGCGAGTCGCCGGGCAAAATGGGAGTCACCACCAGGCCGGTCTCACAAAAGATGATTAGAAACAAGATGACATAGAGCCAGGGGCCGAGCGTCTGGATCATGGCATCCAGGTGCCGGTCCAAATGGAGCACCAGGTCGATAAATTTTTTAATCAGTTCCATTCGAATCTACACTTCATCCGGGGCAGCGTCGGTGGCGGATGCCAACGAGCATGGTCGTGACGCAGCACGTCCGGAAGCGCGCACATGCATAACCAACCTTCGGAAGGGGAGGCGAGGAAAAACTGCGGGTTTGTAGCGATTCACTTACCTGGGGAGCGCGGGCGTCTCGCCCGCAGTTTTCGGCGTCCCGCCGAAAACATCTCGGCTCTGGACCAGAGCACTCTTCGGTGAAGTCCGACGGCCCATCGAACCCGTCGGCGGGACGCCGACGGGAGCGACCGAGACGGTCGCGCTCCTCTTTTTCAACTGAATCGTTCCGACTTCGTAAAGGAGCGCGGGCGTCTCGTCCGCCCGAATAAGAGAAGAGCCGCGTGCGCCCGATGTCTGCGCCCAAGCCAACTCTTTGTTTGGTGAAAGGGTTTCTCTTGAGGCAATCATTACCGGGATGGAACCAGTCTGGTCATTTGTAGGTTCGTGCGGACGAGACGTCCGCGCTCCTATTGCATAGTTACGGCTGGACGTAGTCAGGGCAGGAGACGAATCCGGTAGCTTCGGTTGCCCAGGCTGGGAGCATTGGTATCCTGATATTGGGCCGACACGGCGGAGTTGGAGATGGAAATAAAGCTGCTCCAGTTCGTCAGCGTTCCCGACCACTCGATGGAGTAGTTGCGCCCCGGTGTGCCGTGGTAAATGAGCCGGAAAATGCCGTTGGTGAGCCGCTGTGCCGACATAATCTGCGGACGCACAACCAGTCCGGCGCCCTGACTGATGGCCGAACCCGCCGCGTTGGCGACCGTGACCGAGTAAAGGCCGGCGTTTGTATGTTGCACGTTGTTGCGAGTGAAACTGCTACCGGTCTCTCCCCCAACGTTCGCGCCGTTGAAGCGCCATTGATACGAGAAGGGCGCCGTACCGTTGACCGCCACAGCAAAGGTCACGTTGCTTCCCGGATTGACGACCTGAGGCTGCGGATGAATCGCTATCGAAGGCGGCACGCGCACCGTCAACGTCGCCGCCGCGCTGGCAGTGGAACCGCTGGAGTTGCTCACCATCACGGTATAAGGTCCATCGTTGGTTGAGCGAACGTTGCCGATCGTGAGCGTGGAGCTGGTTGCCCCGTTTATGCTTGTTCCATTGAAGAACCATTGGTAGCTGAATGGCCCCTGCCCGATCGCCACTACGTTGAAGCTGGCCGTCCCCCCCTGGTTCACAATCTGGCTCTGCGGCTGCGTCGTGATCACCGGGCTTTGGTTGGGCAGGTCCAAATGGATAACGATGCTGCCTCCGACGCCGCTGCCATAACCATCCACGACAATGTGGTAGGCAACACCACCGATAGCGCCAAAAGTCAGGCGGCTATAGAGGTTGGCGCCATCGTCGTCGTTGCTGGCCACACGAACCAGATTGGACACGCTCTGAACGGAAGGCGGACTGTTGGTATAGACCGCCATCACCGTATCGAAGCTGCTGCCCACGGTGTCTATGGTGCAAAGGCCGGAGCCGGGCGCAGTCCAGGTAATCCAGGCCGAACGATGATTGGTCGAGATCACCTGCACATCGTGGCGCGGCTCACCGGGTTCCCAGGTGTAGGCGGCGTTGTTGCCCGTGATCGTATTGGTATAACCACTGATCAGGCCCCGATTGGCGAACATGTCTGCGAAGCCCAGCGGTGGAACATTCACGGTGATATTTACCGGAGGTGAAACCCCGACTGAGCCATGATTGTCGGCCGCCCGCGCCGTGAGAACGTAACTGCCGGCGGGCACATTGTTCCAATTGACGCTGTAAAAAATGGCTGCTGGTCCGCCCGTCGGCAAACGATCCAGCGCGTCCACCTGGGCCGCCGAAAGCGCCACCTCATAGATGCGCAGGCGCGCGATCGACCCCGCCGAAGCCTCGGTGCCATCGTCCCGGAAGAAGCGCAGCACGTTGGCCGCATTGAGCGCGCCGTTGTCGGCCGTATCGATGAAGGAGAATTGCTGGACTCCATTGACGTAGCCTGTCACGTTTCTCGAACTGTCCCGCGTGAGCACCACTTGCACAAATGTATTGGAGCGGATGGAACCGGTCGGTCCGGCGGGCGTGTCAGGATAGAATTGCAGCCCGCCATCCAGCGAATAAGCGCCGGTGTCAAAGGCGGCATTCTTGAAGTCGATGACCCGGCGCCAACTGTTCACAATATCAAACGAGAAAAGAATCACGATCGTGTACACATTGTTCGGGATGACGCTGGAAGCCTGGCCGAGGGCAACGCCATTATTTAGCGGGAAACGCAGGACGGTGCGGCTGGCGCCATCAACGTTAGCCGTGATGAACGTGTTGGCGCCGAGGTTCGTCAGCGCCGGGGCGCTGCCCACGGACGTGGCCAGAGAGTTCTGGAACCGGTAATCGGCCTTGAGCGGGCCGGCTGTAGCCGTGCTGGTCGCTCCGATCAAGTTGGTGCCGGCGTAAAATTCCACATTGGTGACCGACCCCTCGGCGTCGCTAGCGCTGGCCGTGAGGGCAATATTGGCCGGAGCAGTAAACGTCGCGCCGTTGGACGGGCTGATGATGGCGACGATGGGGGAGCTGTTGACGTTAATGTTGACCGGAGCGGATACTCCTGTGGACCCAAGGTTGTCCACCGCCACCGCAGTCAACACCAGATTGCCTGAAGGAGCGTTGGTCCAGGTAAAGACAAACGGCGCTGAGGCCGCTTCACCAATCTTGACAGGTCCGGCACCGCCGGTGGCATGGTAGTAAAACTCAACGCGAGCCACACTGCCATCGCTGTCGCTGGCAGTGGCGGCAAGAACGATCGGAGACGGCGGCACGAACACGGCCCCGTCCACCGGATTGGTCAAAGTCACCGAGGGCGCGATGTTGTCGTTATCCAGGATGGTAACCGTCGCGCTGGCGGGAGAGCCAACCACGTAGGCTGCGGTGTTCGTCAACGTGACGATGACCGTTTCGTCTCCCTCCAGCATCAACTCATCCACCGGCGTCACCGTGAGCGTCGTTTGCGCGGCGCCTGAGGGAATAATGACGAAGTTGGGAAGCCGCGCATAATCGCTGTCCGGAATTGCCGAGCCACTCACCGAAAAGTCCACCGTCAGCGAGAAGCTCGTACTGCCCGTGCGGCTGACAGTGAACGTGCCGGTGTTGGTGTTTTGTTCGCCCGCCATGGCATCCGAAGCCAGAATCGATACCACCGGAGGAATGGTAACGATCAACGTGGCGTTCGGGCTCAGAACGCCGCCGACGGTGTTGGTAACGAACACGGCGTAATTGCCGGAATGGGTTACCTGCACGTTACTCAGCACCAGGGAAGCATTGGTCTGGCCGGAAATATTGACGTTGTTGAAACGCCATTGATAGAGCAGCGGCGGGCTGCCGTTGGCGATGACATTGAACGTGACTGTTGCGCCCACGAATACATTGGTGCTTTGCGGCCCCATCACTATGACGGGGATTGTGCTGATACCGAGTTGGGCAACCTGGCTGGTGACCGAACCGAATAGATTCGTGACGACCACTGTGTAGTTCCCCTCGTTTTCCGGCTGCACATTGGTGACGACGAGTGTTGCGCTGGTGGCGCCGGGCAGATCGGTTCCTTCTTTGCGCCATTGATACGTCAAGGGCGCAGTGCCTTGGGCCACCACGGTGAATATGGCCGTGCCGCCTCTGACCACGGCGCGGCTTTGCGGTTGTTGCGTGATGGCCGGTGGCGCCTGCACCGTGAGCACAGCCGTCGCACTGAGAGCGGCGCCCACGGAGTTGTTGGCCAGCACGGTGTAATGACCGCTGTTGTTGAACTGGGCGCTATTGACGGTAAAGCTCGTGTTGGTGGCGCCGGCTATGTTCAAACCGTTAAACCGCCATTGATAACGCAACGGAGCTGCGCCGGTCGCGGCGACGCTGAATGTCACCAAAGTGCCAGCAGGCACGGTCCGGCTTTCGGGTTGTAGAGTGATGGCCGGCAGCGCGGCGACGGCAGGTCCGTTGGCCACGCCCGCAGTAGGATTTCCCGCCAGCCAGTTCACCGGATCATTGCCGTAATCGGAGCCGGCGCGCCGCTGCAGTGAAACACCGATGCCATTGGTGTTGCCATCCGCGGCCGTCGGCCAGGGTGCGGCATCAGAGTATTTCACTTTGTCCACCTGGAGGTAGGGCACAAAGCCCGTTTCCGGGCCCGAAAGCACCGGCGCATCCGGCTTGTAAAGCTCCACGTTCTCGCCGTCATTGGCCAACCTGCCCTCATACGGTCCGAGGACAGGCACGTTCGTCGACACCGAATAGCGAGCGCGAAATGCGGTCAACGCGGTCGCATTGGTGTTCGGGTCGAAGCTCACCACCAGCAAGAAATCGTTTGGAGCCAGAGCGATGCCGGGCGGAAAATCAAAATCGACGGCATCACGCAGCCGCCAGGTGTTGGCGGGATAATTGGTGTGGAACAGGAAGACGGTCGCCGCCGAAATATTTCGCAGTTCGATGAATTCATCCACCGTGTTCTCGTTCGTGCCAATGTCGGGAGGATGATACATGATCTCGTTGATGACGATGGGACCGACCTTTGGGTAAGCATTGCTCAAGCCCGCACCTGTCCGGAATTCCTGGAGTGTTGCCGGACTGTCCACGCCGAAAGTGCGCTGAGTTAACGGCGTGAAATCCACTTCGACACTCGTTTGATAACGGCCAAAAGACACGCCGTTTTCCGCCGCGCCGAAGTCCGCGCCCGCGCGGAAGCCAGTGAGGTTGCCGGCCGCATCGGCCGTCGAGAGATAAACGTCGTCGCCGTGGACCGAACTCAAGGAGAAGCTCGGATAGATGTTGGGGAATGGATTGGCATTGAATTGATATTCGTAGAACACCACAAAGCCGCCGGGCTGAATGACGGTGCCTTCGGGAATGCGATATTTTTTCGGATCGTTCCTCGCGTCGCTCAGGTACCAGCCGGAAATGTTGATGGCCGCGTTGGACACGTTTTGCAATTCGATCGCGTCCTCCAACGGGTCATCGGTGTGGGTCAACACTTCGCTGATCACGATCTCGGTCAATGCCCGGATGTTGCTGCGGCCCGGTGTGGTCGTGCCTGGAAAACGGACGATGGTGGCCGAGCCGTCGGGGAAGCGGCCTTCCGAAACGCCATTCAGTTGCGCCTCGAAGGTAAGGGAATCGATCTCGACTCCGGCCAGGTTCGGATTAACCGTCGAGGGGGAATACAAGCCAATGGCCTCGCCCTGGGCCCGCAACCCGAAGTTGACATGATCGGCCCGGCCCTGAGTGTCGCTGTCGGCGGTGAACAGAGCGAACCCTTCAGAGCCGACGCCGATGAAAGAAAGCGGGGCGATCTTGTGCTGGTTGCGCGTGGCGGCGCTCAGATTATCGGTGAGGAACAGACCGCTCAGTTTCACGGGCTGCGGGTTGGGATTATACAGTTCAATATAATCCTCGTCATTGCCCGAAGGGTTGGCCAGCCATTCATTGATCCGCAGCGTGGCTGGCGTGCCCAGGCTGGCAATGATGTTCACGGAGCCTGGCGTGGGCAGATTCAATTCCCATGGACCGGCGCCATTGGGGATCCGCCCGATGGAAAAATCCGCCGCTTGCAACCCGAAGACGACCGAGTTTATCAATCCGCCGCCACGGGCTGGAGTATCGAACAAATAAACCTCATCTCCACCGGCCCGCAGGCCAAAACCTGTGTTCGGAATGGCGACGCCGACATTGGTGGTGGCGGGACTCGCGGAATCAAATCGCACCACCCGATAGCCACGGGATGGAATGGTGGTGCCCGGAGGAAATACCCATCGACCCGGCGCGGCGATATCATCGCTGAGGCTCATGCCCGTCAGATTGATCGTGCTGACGGAAGGATTGTAGAGTTCAACCCAATCGGTGATGTTGGTGCTGCCCGTCCCGCCCGGCGGGATGATGGAACGATTGTTGGCCATCACTTCATTCAAGACCACGGTTTGAAATATCGTGTTGGTGACGGTTCTGACCGCGCTCAATGCCATGCCGAACACGTCGTCGCTGGAGTCGAAGCCCTGGTGCAGTTCGACCTGCAGGATGTTGGTGCCGTTGGCCGGGCTTCCCAAATTTACGATTTCGGCCTGGCCTTCGCTCATCTGATTATTGGCGAAGGTGAAACAATTGGCGCCGTCCGAAAGACGCACCCGCGGCGCGACCTCCGAGCCGTTGATATAGAAAGCAGCGCCATCGTCGAGGTAATTGGTGGCCACGAGTTGCCAGCCTGGGCCATTGGTCCACACAAAGCGCGTGCGGAAATAAGCGGTGGTCGGCCCGCCCGACTGGTTGGGTGCAATGAACGAGTTGAACGGAAAGGGGTAAACGGCGGGGGTGGTCTCGAACCCGAACAGACCAAATCCGTTGGACCAACCTGAATCGTCATAACCGGGCTGAAGCCAGCTATTGTCACAGATGATCCCGGAGGCCTCGTAACGCCAGGCCTGGTTGGTCACGCCGAAAATGCTTATAACAATGTTGGAGACGACCGTCGTGCTGATAAAGGCCGGATTGGGTCCGCCGGGCGTCGGCGGATCGATGAAACCAAAGGTGGCCGAGCCATTCGGGATGCGCCCCTCGGCAATGTCCGTGCTCTGCGGGCCATACACAATGCAGTCAATCAGGCTCAAGTCCGGGGCAAACAATCCAATTTCTCCCTGATTGGGCGAAAGTTTGAAATTCAGATGGCTGGTCCCGTTCGAAGGCTCACCACTGGCAATCAGGAGCAGGAAGCCATTCGGCGCGACAAAACTCAAAGGAGGCATCTGATGCCGTGCCGGCGAGCCTTGGGGCGCGTCCGTCAAATACGATCCGCTTAGATTCACCGGCGCGGGCAGAGGATTATACAACTCGACGAAATCGTCCTGGTAGAGAGTGACTCCATGAGCCAGCCACTCATTGATCTTTAAGACGCGCGGATCGCCCGCAGGTTGAGGCACATTCACGCTGCCGAAGGTCGGACGTGTCAGGGCCCAATTGCCATCCGCGAGCCGGCCAATGGAAAAGTCCGCCACCTGCGGCCCGAAAGCGACCGAATCGAGCAAGCTTCCACCCGCGCTGTGCAGGTAAAGCTCGTCGCCAGCCTGGTCGAGAGCAAACCCGAGATGGAATGCGCCAGGCGCATTGTCCGCATAGAGTATCCGATACTGTCCTGCGCCGATGGTGGTTCCCACTGGAAAGACGAACTTGAACGGTTCCGCCAAATCATCCGTCAGGCCCATGCCGCTCAGATCCACCATGGCGGCGCCGCCGTTGTAGAGTTCAACCAGGTCGGGATTTTCCCCTCCCACGATTACGGATAAAACATTCCTGGCGAGCAATTCATTGATTCGCAAAAAAGAAAGCGTGTTGTTCACTTGCCAGGCTCGCGACGCCGTGGCGTTGGTGAAATCCTGCCACACACCGGCGGAGTTCTTGCCCACCACCTCCACAACGTAGGTTCCGTTGGAAAGGCCGCTCAGGACGATTGGATTGTTCGTGACCGAAATTTCACTGCTGTAGGGTCCGTTATTGGTCCCGCCCTGCTGGTTGAGGCGGTAGCGGTAATGGGTGATTCCCGGCCCGCCCACGGTCAAGGTCGCACTCGTCAGCGGCGTCGGTGAAGGAGGTTCGCCGGAAATGGAAGCCCCTTTGGGCACGTAGGCGCCCATATCCAGGCCATTGGGACCCGTGCCGATGGCTGGAGAGCCGGCTTGCAAATGAAAGTCGTTGGTAGAATCCACAAACAGCGGATCCAGATTGAGGTTTCCTATGCCTGGCTGATTGGTCCCCTGCATGAGCGAGCGGTTGACCGTCAGGACCGTGTTCGTTTCGGTGGGATGGTTGAAATAAAGATGCTCGAAGAGCGCCGCGTTGTTCCAAAGGATGTTGCCCTCCAGATACGCGCCCAGACCGGGGTCCACGACGCGATTGGTTTCATCGAAGGCGATGGCCGCAATGGTGGACCCAACGATCGTGTTATTGTGCGCCGTCAGGAAGGCGCCGTTTTTCAACAACACGGCGTGGTCGTTGTCGTAGAAAATGTTGCGGACCACCGTGATTTCGGATCCAAAATCGGTGGCAATGGCAAACGAGGCGCTGTCCCTCGGCGCATCCTGGTGAATGTGCATGAACACGTTGCCTTCGATATGTGCGTCCGTGCTGTCGAGATCGAGGGCGTCATCACTGCCGCCATCGAAAATGTTGTCCAGCACCTGCAGGATGGGTCCTGGCCGCTGTCCACCCGTGAAATCGATGATGTCGCTGTAGCCGGTAGTGCCGCCGAAGCGATTGCGTTCGATGATCACATACCCGTTGGGAGGCATGCCCGTGCCGTGAATGGTTTCGTTATTGGCAATCATCGGGAAGACCGAGTTGCGGCAGATGAGCGAGGAATTGTTCAGGTCGATGATCGTGCGCGTGGTAAAGGCCCAGGTGACATTATCCACCAGCAGCGTCGAGTTCACCAGCACGATGGGATCGCCAGCGCTTGCGTATTCAAAGTCCACGTAGGCGATGCGATTGTCTCCAGTCGAATTGTTGAACCGGATGCCGGACCAGGTCTCGCTACCTCCCGGCAAATGAGTCAGACGGATGCGTTGCGTGTCGGTGCCCTCAGCCACCAGGCGCCCGCTCACATTGATGCTGTAGCCTTGTTCAAAATAAATGGTCGTCCCGGGCGCAATGGTGAGCGTGACATTCGCAGGCACGGTGACCGCGGCGGTAATCTGATAAGGCCCGCCTGCCGCGGTCAACGTGGTATCGACAGTAAAGGCGCTCGGCAGGCTGACGAGCCGACCGTCGTCATACCAGAGGTCAAGATTCGTGCGGGCGAATTCATTTCCATTGGCGTCGAACGCCTGCACCAGCACGCGATTGATTCCCGGATTCAAATTCACGGCGGGAACGCTCCAGGCGCCGTTGACAGGATTCCAGTTCGCGAGCGCACCACGGACGCGAATGGAGCGGGTCTCAATGACATTTCCAAAGCCGCTGAGAGCGACCGTGGAGTTCGTCGCGCGGAGCAGGCCGTTGACGACTGGCAGCCCGGTGGAGTTGATCGTCAGGTTCAAGCGGATTTGGGACCGCACGTAATTGTTGCGGGCAGTCGCAAACGCTTTCATGGAGTCGATCGTTCCTTGCGGCACCAGTCCCGTGAGCAGGCGATCGAAGAGAGGAGATAGCTCTTGCTCCGAAAACGTGGTGTTGAGCAAGTGGTTCAATTCGGCATAGTAGAGAGGCACGAAATCCTGCCAGGTCAAAAAACGGGCGACTGCCGGCTGATCACTGGCGTCCGCCGCGATGAAAATCGATTCGTTGATGTTTCCGCCGGTGTCGCCCTGGCCAAAGATGGTATCAAAGTCATGGGCCAGCAGCAGGAAACGCGGATCAACATTGCCGCGGTACATGGAGTAATCATCGCCTTCGCCGCTGCCGAGGGATGTCTCGCTGTATTCCATCAGTACCAGCACCGCAAAGTATTTCATCCACTCCCGCACGTTCACCACCTGGCTGACCGCAGCGGTGTAGTTGACGTCGGGAGTGTTGTTGAGAACGAAGGTGAGATTAATCAAGTCGCTCCAGTCGTTTTCGCTCGCATTCGAAGTCTTGGTATAACCGGCGGACATGTAGCTGTTGGGAGATGTTCCCAGATAGTTCAAGTCCGCCGTGTGCGCGCCAATCGACGCGCGATACATGTTCCCATCCGGGTCAGTCGGAATATGCTCTTCGGCCCAATCGGCGTTCAGCACTTCCAGCGCCGCATAGGAGCCGAATTGCGGCAAACCGGCATTGGCCAGGTTGCGGGCGTTGACACGCACCTGCACAACCCGCGCATGGGCTACGGGCAAACCCGCGCGTTCGGCTACCGCGCTGCCGACCAACTGCGCATGGGTGTACTGCGTATTCAAATTGATCTCGTCCACGTCCTTCCACAATTTGTCATTGGGGAGATTCAGGCGATAATTCGGCGGGTTGCGGCCACGGCTGCCCGCGCCGCGAATTCTCACCCCGCACAAGTAGCGAACCTCCGTGCTGACGCCGTCGATGGTAATGAATGTGCAATTCATCTGCGCATCGCTTTGGCGGTTGATGAATTCAAATTGCTGACGTTCAGCCTCCGTCATAATGATGCGATAAAACGGCTGCGTTCCGGTATAAGCCGAATCATCGACTTGATAAATAGCGTTAGCAGCCTGCGCCGGGTTTCCGAATTCATCCAGCACCGGCGCCGGCCACGTCCTCGAATTGGAGGCGGAGTCAGTTGCCATGATGTAGAATTCGACCACCGTCTCATTAAGCTGGGCCGGTAAGGTGGCCGCGAACACGCCATCTCCTGCCGCTCCGTCGTTGTGCAACCCGTCATCAAACATTTGCACTGGAGCGAAGGGATCGCTGAAGGTGCGATGCCAGACAAACGCCACGATGCCATTGGTGCCTTCATCGAGAATGCGCGCGGAGATGGTCGCGGCGTTGGAAGAAGCTGGCACGGTCGGGAAATGAGTCCCGTCCAGAATCAGCGGGGCAAGATTACTGGCAGCCAGCGAATTCACCGCTCCCGGCGTGCCGCCCACGGGAACGCTTGGCCCCCAGTTCTGGCCATGATTGTTGGAGAGCGCCGCGCTTCTCAACTCCAGAGATTTGCCAAGCCCATCGTGATCGGCAAACCATTCCCAGCCGCGCGTCCCTGCCAGAAACGGGCCGCGCCGGCGAGTGCCCCAATCTCCGTCCGTCGCATAATTGACGCTATCGGCCCGTTCACCGGAGGCGTCGTCCAGATCGATGTCCTCCCCGTTGTTGCTCAGCGTGCCCATCCAGCCGCCAATCACATTCGTCACGGACGGATAGATGCCACTGAAGCTGGTCACGTCCGCAGCCACGACCAGATAGCCGCCCGGCAGCAGGGTCACGTTGGAAAACGTGAATTCGATGCCATTGCTGAACCGCCAGCCGTTCAGATTCACCGCGTTCGTCCCGCGATTGTGCAACTCGATCCATTCCTCCGCTGGATTGGCCGACGGGGTATTGTACATGATCTCGCTGATGACTACATCGTCAGCGCCCAAAACCGGCCAAGCGATCCACAGAAGCAGGGATAGACACCTCGCAAGGATAGACTTCATAAGCATTTAGTACAGACGTGGCTGCAAGCCGCCACAATGGCTGAGCCTGGCGCCGGATTCAAGTTTCGAGTTGTAAATTCTTTGCTCGAGGGAGCATCCCAGTTTTTAAGCAGTGGATGAATGCAAGCTTATCCCTGGCTTGAGGAAATTAGGCGCACAAAAAAGCTCCTTGCCCTGCTATCGCTGCCCGCAATATCGTCGCCTGGTTAATCCTCTTATGAAGCCATCTAAAATGCCAGCCGTCGCGTGCCAGAGCTTTTTCCACTTCATTGCACTTTGGTTTTTGGCTGTGGCGGCAGTCGCTGCGCCGCGGCAGCCCGAATGGATCTGGCATGACAATAAAGGCGTTGCTCCCGGAGATACTGAAGTCCGCTTCTTCCGCAAAACGTTCAACGTGCCCGGCCCGGTAGCCAAAGCGGTACTGACCGCTTCGGGCGACGATCAGATGGCGGCGTTTATCAATGGCAAACAGGTCGCGGCCAACGAGCATTGGAAAAAGCCTGTCAGCGTCGATGTCACCAAACAGATCGTGTCTGGTGACAACCTGCTGGCGATGCGCGGCAGAAATAGTTCGGGCGCCGCTGCGATCATTGCCCGGCTGGACATCAGTTTGCAGGGCGGTAAACCGCAGACCGTCCTGAGCGACACGACGTGGCTCTCTACTGAAAGAGAAGTCGCGGGCTGGGAAGGGCCATCCCTGGTGGTTGCGGATTGGGCCAAGCCTATCAGCCTGGGCAAATTGGGGGTAATGCCCTGGGGCGATGTTTTGAAGCCACCCGATGCCACCCCGGCGGAGCAGTTGACGGTTCTGCCCGGCTTCAAGGTCGAGTTACTCCACAGCGCCACCAAGGAGGAAGGTTCGTGGATTTGCATGACGGTCGATCCCAAAGGCCGGCTCATCATATCGCCCCAAGGCGACAAGCAGCCGCTCTTGCGAGCAACCATTAACAAGCAAGGCAAGATTTCGAGCCTGGAGAAGATCGAACAGCCTGTGTGGACGGCCATGGGCTTGCTCCATGCATTTGACAGCCTCTACGTCAGCGGAAACGGGGAGAAAGGTCTGGGACTTTATCGCCTGCGCGACACCGATCGCGACGACAAGTATGATTCGCTCGAGTTCCTGAGGAAGTTTGATGGCGCCGCCGGCGAACACGGCTCGCATGCGCTTGTCCTGGGGCCCGACCAGAAGATTTATTACATCCACGGCAATTTCGTGAAGTTGCCGGCGGACCTCTCACCCAACTCGCCGCACAAGAACTATGCGGAAGACCAGCTCCTGCCGCGCCAGGAGGATGGCAATGGCTTCGGCGTGGGCAACAAGCCTCCTGGCAGTTTCGTCGTGCGCATGGATAAGGATGCGAAGAACGTCGAACTGTTCGCTGCCGGTATGCGCAACGCCTACGACTTTGATTTCAACCCGGATGGCGAAATCTTCACATTCGACAGCGATATGGAATGGGACTGGGGCACGCCCTGGTATCGGCCCGTCTGCATTTATCACGTCGTCTCAGGCGGTGATTACGGTTTCCGCGAAGGCACGGGGAAATTTCCGCGCTATTACTCGGATAGCCTTCCACCGGTCGTTGACACCGGCATCGGTTCGCCAACAGGCGTGAAGTTCGGCACCGGCGCAAAATTCCCGCCGAAATATCAGCGTGCCCTCTACGCGATGGATTGGTCGTATGGGCGGATCCTGGCCGCGCACCTCCGACCGGACGGCGCGACTTACTCCGGCACGTTCGAGAATTTCGTCGTGGGAAAGCCCCTCAACGTCACCGACCTCGAAATCGGGCATGATGGCGCCATGTATTTCATGACGGGTGGACGCGGCACGCAGTCGGGGCTTTATCGGGTCTCTTACACCGAGCCAGAAGTGAAGGAGCAATTGCCAGTGGATCAAAAAGCCGCTGAAGCTCGCGCGCTACGCCGAAAACTCGAAGCCTTCCATGGCCGGCAGGACCCCAAGGCCGTCGATTTCGCCTGGCCGCATTTGAACAGCGACGATCGTTGGATCCGTTACGCCGCCCGCATTGCCATCGAGAGCCAGCCCCTCGAGCCATGGCAAAACCGCGCTTTGGACGAACAGAACATCAATGCGTCGCTCACCGCTTTGCTCGCCCTGGCGCGTCTTGGCCCCAGAGAACTGCAAAACAACCTGCTCAACAGCCTGGCCCGCGAGAATCTCACGCCAGAGCAAAAACTGGACGTGCTGCGCATCGGCAGCCTGAGTTTTATCCGCATGGGCAGGCCGGACAGCGATACCGCGCGCGATGTCGTCAAGGCCCTGGATCCGCTCTACCCCTCTTCCAGCGACCGGCTCAATCGCGAGTTGTGCACGGTGCTGATTTATCTCGAAGCGCCCGGCGTCGTGAAGAAGACGCTGGACCTGCTCGCCAAAGCGCCCACGCAGGAAGAACAGCTCTATTACATTTTGCGCCTGCGCACAGCGAAAAGCGGATGGACGATGGAAGATCGCAAAAAATATTTCAGTTGGTTCAGCCGCGACCGCTCGCAAGACCAGCACCCACCCGAAACGCTCCAGTGGTTCAAGGACGCCGGTCGTGATTATGGCGACGGCGCCAGCTTCCCGAAGTTCATGGCCAATATTCGCAAGGACGCCGTCGCAAACCTGACCGAGGCCGAGCGTGAAGAACTTGCCTCCTTCATCTCCGCTCCCGGTGTTGCAGCGAAGCCCGTCGTTCAACGCAGTATCGTCAAGGAGTGGACCATGAACGATCTGGTGCCCACGCTCGACCAAATGAACAAAGGTCGCTCCTTCCAAAAAGGCAAAGAGGCCTATGCCCTCACCCAATGCCTGGCCTGTCATCGCTTCGGAAACGAAGGTGGCTCGGTCGGACCTGACATCACCGGTGCCGCCAGCCGTTTCAATCGCCGCGATCTGTTGGAGACCATTATCGAACCCTCGAAGGTCATCTCCGACCAGTATCAAAACCTCACCGTGACGAAAAAGAACGGCGATGATGTCACCGGACGCCTCGTCGAAGAAACGGATCAGAAAGTGGTGCTGGTCGTTAATCCACTGACCGGCGACCGTGCCGAAGTGAAGAAGAGCGAAATTGCAAAACGGGCCCCGTCAAAAATCTCCCCCATGCCGGAAGGCCTGGTGAACGTTCTGACGAAGGAAGAAATCCTGGACTTGCTCGCTTACATCGAATCGGGCGGAAAGAAGGACCACGCGGCGTTCATTGCAAAATAACAGCTCAGGTCGAGGTAAGCTTTCCCGCTAGAGCATTTTAAATAAAACTGTCGCCAAGCGTTTGTTCGGTAGGGCGGCGCTGCGGCGCCGCCTGGCCGCGCAGCCCTACCTTTCCGCATCGACCACAGAATTTCTGAAAACGGCCCGCGGATTCACCGGAGGCTCCAAAAAGAAATTCCTCTCTCCATCGCTCTCAGGCGGCCAGCGGGCGCGGCTTGGCAATCCACCGGCTCCGACAACTCACCTTCATCCCCGTCGGCATTTACTGCCGAGACGAAAACGCGCACATTTGTGTCCTGGGGAAGCCCTTCGAGAGTTGATTAGCTGGCGTCTGATTTGCTGCCAAAACTCACTGTGACGCCGACTATCGAGCTCACTTTGACTGGCCAACGGCGTGTGGCGCCGCCCGCGGATTTCGATCCGTTGAAGCCGAAACTCCAATTGAAAATTATTGCCGCCTCGTCCGAAGAAAATCGGTCCACTCTGCCGCGTGAAAAGGAATACTATGAACTCCTGCAAGAATCTTGAGCAAATTCTGGCCGCTCGCAACTTCGGACCGCAATCCTACCCGGAGTTGTTCCGGCTCTTGCGCGAATCCACGCTGGTGTTCCTGCTCCCGTACCATCCCGAGTTAGTCGGGAGCACCATCACCCTTAAAAGTGGTGACAAGCTGCCGAAGTTCGTCGTCTGGCAAAGTTCCGAAGGCCGGCAGATTCCGATTTTCACCTCGAAAAGGTTTGCCAATGAAGCGTGCAAAAAGACTGGCGCGCGCGACAAGCAATACGCCTTTGCTGAAATGCGGGGCAAGGAACTGTTCGATCTCCTCGCCCTTCAATCAGACTGGATCGTCATCAATCTGGCTTGCAGCACCAACGCCCTCTTCCTCGACCTTGAAGGTGTGAAGAAACTGGCTGACGGATCCATCCTCACCCCCGAGACAGGCCCCACGAAGCATGGGACCTTTCAGATTGTCGATCCGGCGGATTACCCGACGGACTTTCTTCAGCCGCTGTTCGTTTTTTGTCGTGACCGCCCACAAGTGAAAGCCGCCTGGCTTTTCCGCGAACTGCCCCAGCCGGGCTCCCCGACCTGTTACGTCATCATGCTAAAGATTGTGGGCGATACGGTCGCGCTGGAAAGGGACTTTCGTATTGTAGCCGGTTGCGCCTGTCCCAAGGACGTGGAATATGGCCTGATCCTGATCGACCCGAACAATACAGAACTGGTAAAAGTGACCTCAACATCCACCCCGTTTTACGCCGCGCTGGATTACAAGGCGTCTGGCCCGCTGCGAGGTGATCGATCTGCCGGAGAAAAAAGCCAACCAACGTAGCCGACAGGCTGACTTGAATCACCGCACGGGCACCGCTACAGTCGGCATAGGGAGCTTGCCCATGGCACGCAGCTTCTTGCGAATGGGAGACTCGCCCGCTTTCGCCCGCAACTCCCCCACGCGCTCCAGACTTCGCTGAATCTCAGCATCAAACTCCGCCTTGTGATCGTGGTAATAGCCCAGCGCGGCGTGAATCTGGCCGAGCGACAGGTGGGGGTGTTGAAAGTGGATTTCTTCAGCGCTCCAGCCGTGAGCGATCTGATCCAGCGCAACTTCAATCACTTTCGTTCTGGTTTGATCGATCCACGCGACCCCACGGTCATCGAGCCGGATATGAGTGTGAACTGCTGCTGGCATACGTGCGGACAATTGTAGCCAAGTGTCACCATCCATTCAACGGAAGAAAGCATCGCTTCCTCCTGATCGAATGATCGAATGATCGAATATGACAATACCATTGACTGACCCCATTTCTGGCCGGCTTTTTACCTGTCGTCAGACATCGCCGTGCGGCATGATCGTGCTGGATGAGCAGGCTGCCTGGTTTGTTCCCCTTGCTTCGTGTTTATCGGCGGCGCTATGTTAGTGCCATGTTGGATTGGACAACTTGTCCTGCGGTGGAGCGCGTTCCGGATCGTGTCAGCGGCGCGTGGGTCTTTAAAGGCACCCGGCTGCCCGTGACAACTCTCTTTGAAAACCTCGAAGCGGGAGCCTCGGTGGACGAGTTCCTCCAATGGTACGAAGGCGTCACACGCGAACAGGTGCTGGAGGTGTTGCGGCACGCCGAACGTAGTCTGACCCTGCGGGCGTGAGGGTCCGGCGTGCGAATTCTCTTCGACCAAGGCGCTCCTGGTCCGCTCCGCCAATTCCTCGCCGAACATGAAGTGGCCACGACATGGCAAAGCGGCTGGTCGCGGCTATCCAACGGAGAGCTGCTGGACACCGCCGAAGCTGCCGGGTTTGAGTTGCTCATCACGACCGATCAAAACCTCCGCTATCAGCAAGACCTCAGCGCGCGAAGAATTGCCGTTCTTGTGCTTATCCCTGCTAATTGGCCTACGCTGGCCCCTCATGCTCAAGCCATCGCTGCGATCGCTATGGCCATGACTCCCGGCGAATATCGCGAGTGGTCGCCGCCCGGGTAAATTATCCATCTGACTTCTGACCTCCGTCCTGAGCGGTGGATGTCGCCTGTTTCCATCGTGGTGCCCCAGAAACAGCCGTGGGCCACAACCCAATTTCATGGTTTCGCCACCGAGGCACAGAGGCACAGAGGTTTTCTGGATTATTTGATGGTAGCCGCATTGCCGCATTCGTCTTCGTTTTCGGTGACTCCGCGTCTCTGTGGCGAGTGTCCAACAAACCTTGTCCCAAATTCAGAGGGCGAACTCAGCTCATTCCCGCCACCTTCTTTCCAGGAGCGGATCAAAAGTGAGAATTTTCAGCAAGTCGCTGCATTTGAATCCAGTGCGGTGCCAGGGACGCGTACTTCCGGCTCATTTTGTTCTTTTTTGATCCTCCCGTGAGTACGGACGGGTCATTTCGATCTTTTTTGACCCTCCCGCGCGTACAGATAACTCAAATTGATTCGATTTGAGTCAGCCGTGAGAATTGCTTCTCAAGATTGATTCCATTTGAGTCGTCCGTACCCGCGGGAAGGTCATCTCGATTCTTTTTTGAGTCGTCCGCGCGTATGGATGAACCAAATTGATTCTTATCTGCCACGTTCGCACCTGTGGACGATTCATTTTGAATCAATTTAGAGCGTCTGTGGCAGTGAGCCGCCCGCTGGGAAGTAATTTGGTGGATACACTGTCGTCCCGGATTTGGACGGCGGATGGCAAAGAGACGTTGTCGGATTTTCCCTCACCCAGACCCTTTCCCCTGCGAGTGGAGAGGGCGTTCGAATTTCAATTGACGGTCGCGCAGGCATTTCACAGTGAACCAATGCTCCCTTTCAACTGATAGAGCGCTTCAATCTCCTTTTCCGTCAGGGGCCGTTTGAAGATCGATAGCTCATCAAAGAGACCGATGTAACCCACCCCCAGCATCACGAGCGTCCGCGCCGGGTCCCAGGTGAACGTCTGCTGGCGCGGAGAAAGTGCGCCCTGATATTTTCCGTCGAGATAAAGCTTCGGCACTCCATTGCTGGCGCCGGTGTTGAAGTTTTCGAAGGTGAAAAGCACGTGCGTCCATTGGCCGCGCAGGAACGGCGGCTTTTCCACTGTAACCAGCGGTTTGTCGCCAAAGGGAATGTCTTCCCATTTGCGGTTCTGCGGATTCCAGACTTTGAAATCGCTGTAAACCCCGAGGCGAAAGGGAATCGATTCCTTGCGTTTTTCAAATTCGACGAAGAAGGCAGCGTCGTTCCAGGCGCGCGGCGTGATTTGAATTGGATCACAGAAGCCAGGCTCCAATTCATTTGCCGGATCGGTGCTCAACCAGAAGGACACGGTGCCACTCCAGTTCGTGGGACGATACTCGACATTTTTCTCCGCCTGGAAAAATACCAGCGGCGACTTCTTCCGCGCGAAGCGCAGACCATGGCCGAACCGGCCTTCACCCTTGGCCAGGATTATTTCTGAACTGGCAGGCAGGCCCGTTTGGGCCTCACCGCGTTTGCTGAGTGAAGGGGCCGAGTAAAGTTTGGGATCGCCGAGCGCGAAGTCAGCATCGACGCCGTGGTTAAATGAAGCATGAAAGGTCAGGGCGTCCCGGAATGCCGTGCCTGCCGGCGCCTGGGCGGACGCATGCAGACAAAGGGCAATAAAGCCGATGCCTTGCCATAGCGATAGCCTGTGCCATGCGGGGCACGCCATTTGGTTACTCATAGAGATGGCTTTGCATCCGTTCCATGGACCTGCCCGGACGGCAGAGGCAAATCGGCATTGGCAACGACCTGACTGGCCTTTCTCGGCCTGGTGGCGATGCGCCAGGTCAGGATGGCCGACGCCAGCATGAGCGGAGCGGCGTTGGCCTCCATCAATTCCTCGGCCATCATGTTTTGGTGGCGGGCAGGAAAAAACTTTGCGTGTTCCAACAGCCATCCTGAGACCCAGAAAATGCCGGCCAGCAACAGCGGAGGAGCGCCAGGAGTGGACAGCCATGCAAGAAACTCCCGCCAGGTAGCTCGTACGCGGCGCAGAAACAAGGCGAAGGCGCCCAACCACGCGCACGCCACGCACAGGTTCCGCACCGTCCCACTCAATAGCCAGGTCAATGCCGGGATGTGAAACGGCCGCACGTCGAATTCCATCAAAACAAGCGTGCCGTAAAAGACAATCAGGCCACCGAGAAATAATCGGCGGGCCGGATTCGCATCGGAGTGCCAAACCGCGCGCACAAGAAAAAGGATCCCGACCAGCAAACTGGCAGCCTGGAAATTTTCCATCGGTCCATTCTCGCGGAAGATCCGCGGATCGTGTCGATACAACCAAAACCAAAACGCACAGGAGACCGCGACGAACGCCAAAAGCCACAGGGCCGTGCTCAGGCGGTTGCTGCGTTGAAGGCTTGATGGTTGGAATCGCCCGAAGGTGGACTGGAGCCGTCCGCCCAGGCCAGGATCCGATTTGGTTCTGATGCCAGGTTTCAAATTACAATTACTCCATTCGATTATTCCGCGACCGCAGGCAGCTTTTCCTATCGGACTGCCAGTTGAAGTTGCCGACATTAACCACGGTTTGCTTCCAAGGTATAACTCCGGGCTCAGGGGATGCAAGGTGCGTCTGCTTTTAATCGCTTTTGTCTGGTGCCCAAACCATTGTGCTTGGTCCGGTCGCTGCGGATATCGGCAAGAGGACATCGAGATGGCCGACCTCGGAAAAAAGGCGCCATGCACCCCAAGGCATTCAATTAAGTCCGACCGGTTGTCTTTTGGCGAGCGCGATGGCTTGTCTGCCTGCACGATAGCAAACGAGACCGCCGAGCAGGAGAAGGATCGTGACGAAAACTTCGGGCCCGGGATTTTGCACGTGCGCCGGGACGTAGCGGAACCAGGGCAATTGCACCAGCGGCTGGTTCAGCCAGCCGATGACCGGATGGTACATAAAGAATTCCGCGATGAAAATCTGCGCCACGAACGTAAACCAGACGAAGGCCGTGGCTGCAATCGCCCCACAGAACAATACCAGCGAACTGGTCTTGCTGGCGACGCGGATGATCACATGCCGGGAACGCGGCGGGTTGACCTGGATTAAGTTCAGGCGTTGCAATTCTTCTCGCTCCCTTTCACCCAGCGCGCTCACCGGGATGGCCCCGCTTTGGACGCCGTTGAGTATTCCCCGGGCATAAATGCGCGCGGCAATCAGCCTCAGCACCACGTAGGCCGCGAGAACCGCGAATGCGGTTGAAAAGAAATAGCCATTCAAGGTCTTCAGGGCCTGAGCCGACGTCAGTTGGGCGAAGTCAGGTTCTTTTCCGCCGAAGAACACCGGCGCGGTCTTCATCACAAGGACGGGGATGGAAAAGAGTGAGTAGCATGCAGCCAGCGCCAGACAAGCCACCCAATGCCGGCGGACCAACCGCCAGATCAGAGGAAACTGGTAGAACGAACGCCACTCCCCGGTGACGGCTTGCCTGGCTTGTGCCAGCGGCACGTAAAGCATCGCTGCAATGAACAACACGATGCCGAAGATTCCGGTCAGCGGTCCAACCGGCGCCTGTTCGTAGCCCTTATTGAAGGAGTTGTTCCAGCCGTCATACCAGGCAAACAGCAAGAGCAAACAACCCGGCAGGGTCAGGACCCAGGTGTTGAAGATGCCTTGCAGGCCAGTCTTGACATTCAACCACACGGAATGCACTGGCGCCCTCAGCCATTGGAGCAAGTATGTGCGCAGACTGGTTCCGGGCTTTCGGCGCACGGCCTGCAAGAAATTTTGCTGCACGAACCAGTTCGGCCAATGCAGGTGCTCGTGTTGGAGATCGTGGCCCGCCAGATGGTCGGCCACCCGCGTTCCCTTTCGTTTGTGCTCGCTGCGCTTCCACCAGCGTTTCAACGCCGTCCGCTGCATGAGGCGATACGTCCAGCCCACCACAAGAATGCTGCCCAGCAAGCTTTGACAGAAAAGCGCTCCAACAATGTATTTCCAAACAAAGACAACCGCCTTCCAAAGAAATGAAAACAGCCCCCGTCTTTGCGGCGGCACATGCGTCGGAGAATCCTCGACGCGGATGACGGGCGGTATTTGGACTTCCACGCTCATGCGAACGCCTCGGTCAGCACCGGCCCTTGTGCGTGCTTTGCCTCAAAGCCCATTGCCTTGCCGATCGTGGCGGCGATGCTGGATTGATCCGCGCGCCTGTCCACCACCTCGCCTTGCGCGATGCCCGGGCCAAAGAGGAGCGCGAAAATTTCATGCGACGAACGCGAACCAAAGTGATGCTGGCAGGGCACAGCCGCCAGCGGATTGGTGTCGCGCCCGCAATCGGGCACGATCACGAACACGGTGTTATGGCGATACTCCTCATCGGCTTCCACGGTCGCCACCAGTTGGCGCAAGCCTTCGTCGATGATCGAAATGCCGCGCGTGTAATGGGTCATGTTTCCCCAATGCACGTAATCCGGATCGTTGTAGTTCACCATGATCAGCTTGGGACGCAACTCGCGCAGGGCCCGAATGGTCAACTCGGTCAGCAACCGGTCGCCACGCGGATTCACGAAGCCGCTCTCGCCATAGTGCTGGCGCCAGCGTTCCCAGAACTGCACCAGTTCCGGCCCCTGTCCATTCTTTTCCGTGTTGCGGAAATCGACCGCTTCCAGCTTGGCCAGCTCCTTCTTCTTTTTCTCCATTTCTTTGCCCGACCATTTGCCGGCGGCGATGTTGCGCCGCAGCAGATAGGTCTTAAAACGGTAGAGGCTCAGAACGTGCGAACGATAGTGGACGCCAAACAGATGGTGATTGCTGAAGGTGTAAAATTCTTCATTGGTGCGATCTTCCCCATTGACGATGAGGGTCTGGTGGTCGGGAACATCGAATTGTTTGCGCAAGTATTCGAAGACCGTTGGCACTTTGGCTTCGAAGCGTTCGCCGAGAAACTGGCCGCGCACATCTTTGTAGCGATCGTATTTGCCAGTCACAATGTAAAGAGTGCCCTGACCATGGCTGGTCTCCACGCCTTCCAGCCAATCGATCTCCATGTTTTTGAAGAGCGTCCCGCGTTTGGTCAGATCGTGGCACAGATACGGAGCGTAGGTGTGGTCCGGATGGATGGTCTCACGGCGCCTGACGCCACCGCCGAAACGGACGATGACCACGTTGGGCCCACGATAAGCCGCCCGGGGTTTTTCGGCGACCAGTGATTCTGCTGACAACAAGTGGCTGCCCGAAGCCAATGCGCCGGCGCCGGCCAACACCCCTTTAATAAAAGTGCGGCGGGGCACGTGGAGGTAGTTATCCGTCATAGTGATCGCCTTTCGTTAAGCGCTTGCCAGCTTTGCATTCTACGCTCGTCAGCCTTGAAGACAAGACCCATGTGGGGAGGCAAATGTTTCAGGCTGTTTCAGCCCGTATTGCCGACGATTGCGAAAATGGCGATCCTTGTTCTGCGGCAGGCGGGCCCATGTTGGCGCATTCGACCACGCTCGCCTTACGGACGACCCGGCGTATGACAAATTATGGTTCCACCGTCAATGGCCCGTCGAACACCGTCAAGCTCACCACCTCGGTCTTGGCGACATGCGGTCCATGCCGCTGGCCCTTCGGTGCGAAGAAAAACGCGCCCTCGGAGTAAGTCACGCCGGATTCCTCCCATTCGCCCGAAAGCACATAGACAAACTCATTGGCCAGCGGATGCCTGTGCGCCGGCACCGTGACGCCCGCGTGAAATTTGCGCAGGACACTCACGCCTCCGGTGGCTTCATTCTTATGGAGGAAGAGCAATTCGACGCCGGCATATGGCCCCGGCTGCCAGGATTTATCCCTGGCAAGAGCAGTGTATTGAAACATGACCTCATCGAACGCAGCCGATGGAAAAATGCAAGACAGTTCTGGATGCTAAACCGCCTCGGAATTTGGCGAAGGCATCGGTTCCTCGGCCCCGCGGCTGGCCTCAAGATGAGGCATCAGCGAAATCAAATCACCAAGGATGTCGTCCTCGAGGCTCCAATCGTCGCAGGCACCGCAGATGTTGGGGTTTGGCCTTTCCCGCGTGTCCGGGAAAATGGAACCGCCGCATTGTCGGCAAATCGTCGGCTTCATAAATGGCTCGGTGATCGTTGCTATTCCGTTCGCGCGATGGATTGATCTCGCCGCAAACCGAGGTGCGTTTGCTCTGGTCGGGCGGCTGGGACCGGCTTCCAATCCAGCGCCGCATCCACGGCCATCCGCATCTGATGGAACCACCATTGGGCGCGACTGCGACGCGACTGTGCGCGAAGCGAAGGGCGATTCTTGGTCGAACCGTTGAAACTGATCTCTAATTGTTCCTTTTTCATCATTGGACCTTTTTCGCCCAATGCTAACCTACGGGGTGCGACAAAGACTGTCCAACTGACACAGAATTTTGGGGATGCGCTCTCAGCGAAAGTGCCTGGGATTGAGGGGGGACCGTTCGCGACAATTGAATTAGAGGTCAAAATAGCTTTCGATGGCCGCGCCATGTTATTTCTGTTCAGCTGCCTACTTCGCTTTCAAGCGCGAGCCGTAGGCCCTAGCGGATGTTTTTTCGTCCTCGCTTGTGAAACGACAACAGATGGACTGCCAGTTAAAATCTTCTTGCCGATGAAACCTTACGAGCCCTTTGTGCCTGGCGGAATCCGTCCCAAAAGGGTTTCACGGTGCGAAAGACCTTGATCCCCACCGCAGCCTTGCTTAGCAGGCCCTTTTTCGGAAGCGGCCGTTTTCGCAGCAATCCCTTTTTGCGAACAGCGAAACCAATCAATGGCACTGCCAGAAGGACGACCGGATAAACCGAACGCAACACGCGAAACGCCCGAGGAATCCAAGCGGTGGCCTCCGTGACATCGCTGCAGTTCGCCTCCAGCGATTGCCGGTACATCTCGCTGCGGATGATCAGCTCCCGTTTTTGGTCGGCCAACGAGTCTAGTCTGTCACCAGCCATTGGCGGTCCTTCTTCATTTGATTAATCGTCTCGGAGAACGGCTCGGGCCGGTTCTTCAACCTCGACTTCAATCCCAAAATCGCAGTGACCGCACCGAGGAAATATAAAAGGCAAAAGCCTGCCGCCACGTAAACCCGTGACTCTGGAGAGAACAGCAGGATAATCGTGCCGGTAAGCACTACGACCGTCACCACACCGAAAAGCACGGCTGCTAATCCCCAGATCAGAACCCCCGCTGCGTGAGATTGTTCCTCACGGAATTCAAGGGCAAACAGCTCGACCCGATTTTGAAGGGCAGCCAGTCCGGTGTCGGCAAGCCGCCGCAGCGAGTGGAACAACCGCGGCGAGTGTTGATCGAAGCCGAACATTTATCTGCGGGCGCAGAGCACTCCAATGAGCACTCCGACGCCAAAGGCGATGCCGAGCGACTCATAAGGATGGTCCCTAATGGTGCGGTCGGTCGCTTTTGCCCCAGCGACGGTCTTCTCCTGGATGTTCGCTTTGGCATTCTGCAAGGCGCTTGAGACTCGAGCTCCCAACTCTCTGCCTTTTTCCATCATCTCGCTGGCGGCCCCTTCGAGTTGCTCGCCTGCTTCGCGCGCGACTTGTCCAATTTCTCTTTGCGTTCTGGTTTCCATATTTGTCCTTTTTGTGTTTGGAGATCAGGTTTTCAGGTGCCTTCCGATAAAGCCATATGCATAAACTATAGCGATAATTAAAACCTGACTGTAATGGGGTCTTGTCCCCAAAATACGGGGTCTGTGAAATGGCCATTCCAGGGCACTACCGCCAGGTGCAATGGTTTGACGCCTGCGTGGCCTTCTTTCTACGTTACCACTTCGTTATGAATGCGAGACCGTCGGTGAAAAAGACATTTCTGTGTTTGCCGTTCGTGTTGGGCATCTTCCTGGAGCCGATTTCCCCCGCGGTGTCGGCTTCCACGGAACCTTCCGAACGTTCCAGCGGTTCTTCGGACAGATGGATCGGTGGGGCCGTGCCGTTTCCCCCGGGAATCCCGGAACATGCGGTCCGATCCAATCTCTTCGCTACCGTGCGGGCCGAGCTTTGGGCTGAGAGACTGAAAATCCTTTGGCCTCCGGAGCAGCCGCTCACCAATGCCACAGTGACGGTCCACGCGAGCGCGGACGAATTGGGTCACTGGCCTGCGCGCGATTGGCGTCCGTTTTCTATGAGCCTTCGCGGAAATACCTGGGAGGTCATTGTGCCGGTGGACGATCCTGATGTGCCGCTGGTTTATTTTGTGACGGTCATTGCCGTCCGTGCCACCAATGGCAGCAGCGCGGTTCAGTCCACCTCTTCCACGAACATCTCGCCCATGCGCATTTGCAAACCACGTCTGGCTGGACTGGAAGAGCCGACTCGGATTTTCTGGCCGTTTTTGGAAGGCTTCGAGCAAGACACCGCTAGCTGGCGATGGCTGGCGCCGGTTGACGACTCCGCCCCGCTGAAGACGGATGCCACTGCCAGGACTGGCGGCGCCGCGCTGGTCGTGCCGTTGCCCGGCGGAAAACGCTCGGTCACAGTCGCGACCACGCGTGTTCGCGGATGGCAATTAGTGCAACACCATGTCACGGGCTTGCGCCTTTGCTTGCGGACGCGCCAGGGCAGAGGCCGGGCGCGCTTCACTTTGCTGGCCAATGCTTCCGCCACCAATCAAGTTGTGTCGGTCTGGCCGAAAGAACCGGTTCTCACAGAGACATGGCAGAAGGTGGATATTCTGTTCGGCGATTTGCCAAAGTTGCCCTTGGGGGCCGTGGATTTATTCGCCATTGAATTCATCGGCGAAGGTCCACTGGAATTCCTGGTGGATGATTTGCAACTGCTCGGCCCGTGGAAACCGGACCTGGAATAGCGCATGTTGGCGTTCACGCTTTGACGATGCCTGGCTCCCCTGCTGGTCTGATGGAGTGTTGAAGCGTGAACTTAACTCTCTAGAGCGGAGCCAAATCAACTTTCAACGGCGGTTCCGCCGGGATGCCCAGGAATCGTTGGGATAATCTCGCAAACTGATCGGTCTCGTCGGTCACAAACGGTTGGATGACCCCGGACCGAGATCGCTTCGCGCGAAGCAGGTTCAATCCTTCGAGTCGCTTCCGGACATCGCGCGCGCAGCTCTCTGCTGAATCAACCAGAGTCACTTTCTTCCCGGCCACTTTCTCAATCGCCTTTTTCAGCAGAGGATAATGGGTGCAACCCAAAACCAGCGTGTCGATATGATGAACCAGCAAGGGCCGCAGGTACTCACGCAACACGGCGGCAGTAACGGGGTGGTTGAGCCACCCCTCTTCCACCAGGGGCACGAGCAAGGGACACGCCTGCGTGAAAACTTTCACTCCACCAAACGCCAGAATGGCATTGCTGTAAGCCCGGCTCCGAATAGTGGCACTGGTTCCAATGACGCCAATGCGCTGGTTGCGCGTCTGTCCGAGGGCCGCCTGAACGCCCGGAACAATCACTCCGAAGATCGGCACTTTGAATTTCTTCTCCAGCATCGGCAACGCCCAGGCCGAGCAGGTGTTGCAAGCGACCACCACCGCCTTGACGTTCCGCTGCAACAGAAACTGCGTATCCTCGCAGGCGAAACGAATCACCGTGCTTGGCGACTTTGTGCCGTAGGGCACCCGCGCGGTGTCACCCAGGTAAACGAGGTCTTCCTGCGGCAGCACCTTCTGGATTTGACGCACCACGGTCAGACCGCCAATGCCGCTGTCGAAAATGCCGATGGGAAGTTGCGCGTTCATGGCGTCGGACTTTCAAACACTAAGCTGGCTTGGATTTGTGGGAAATGATCCAACAACATTTCCGCACACTACCCGCAGTCTCGGTCGCGGCGCGTTGTCAAAACGGGAGCAAGCCAAGGCTCGAACTCCAACGCGTCTCATTGCTCCACCTGTTTCTTGTAAGCCAGCACCCCCTCCACGATGGCCTGGGCCATCTGACGCCGGTACGCCGGATCATAAATCTTTCGTGCTTCGGTGGGATTCGTCATGAAGCCGCCCTCGATCAGGACCGCTGGCATTTCCGCCCATCGGAGCACTGCAAAGCGGGCCCGGCGCAACCCTCGGTCTTCGACGCCGAGATTCTTCACCAGCGCTTTTTGAATTTGATACGCGAGCAAAATATTCCTGGAATCAAATTGATTGCCTGGAAAGGAGCCGGTGCCCGCGCCTTCACCTCGCGCGTTGGTGGAGCTGACTCGCGCCGGCGTCATGCAATAGACCTCCGTTCCCTTCGCGGCCGAAGCGCCCGCGCCATCGGCGGAGTTAAAGTGCAGGCTCACGAAGAGATCGGCGCTGCGGCGTCTGGCGATTTCCGCTCGGGAAGGCAACTCGACAAAGGTATCGTTGGCACGCGTGAGATTGACCTTGAAGCCCGCCTTGCTGAGCAAGTTGCGCAGTTCCTGCGCCAGCAGCAAGGTGTATTTCTTTTCCTGCTGTTTGCCCTCGCGGTTGCCCGGATCTTTTCCGCCATGGCCCGGATCGAGACAGATGGTCCTGACGGTTGCACCCTTGGGGTTTTTGGAAGGGAGAAGCACCGGTTGCACGGCGGTATCCAGGTCGGTAGCTGCGATCCACGCGGAGCCGTTGCGCAACGCAATGGGAAACGAGAGCCAAACATTGACTCCGTTGAGCGAGCATCGGGCAGAATTGACCGTGAAAACCAGCGTGGAAAATGCGCTGCTCAGTTGAACTTCCTGTTTGGGAGCATTCCACTGCAGTCGGAAATTGGACACCCGCGCCCAGTCCTCCAATCGCACGTAGGGTACGCCGTCCAGAGAAAAGCGTGAGAGTTTCGACGGCGAGCTGTGTGCCGCAACTCCCGCCAGGAGTCCGCCGAACAAGCCGAACCAGATCGCGACTTTCACGAGGGCGCAATGTGCCTGCGCGCTTCGGGCAATTCAAGGCAAATGGCCGACTTGAGAAGGGTTGTGTGCATCTGGCACCGAGTTCCGGATTTCTCGCGGATTTGATCTTAATCCTCAGCGGTAAGCTCAGCGAACCATGAAAACCGTTGACGCTCCCAGGGTCGTTACCTAGATTGCGTCGGCGTATTTTATCGAATCGAACGACCGCACTGCTGCTATGAATGCCCCGGTTACTGCCACCAAAGGTCTGGAAGGCGTAGTCGCGGCCACGACCCGGCTCAGCGATGTCAGGGGCGATATCGGCGAGTTGATCTACTGCGGGTACGACATCAACGAACTGGCCGGCAAGGTCAGTTATGAGGAAGTGGTCCATCTTCTGCACCGCAACCATCTGCCCAACCGGCACGAGCTTAACGACCTCAAAGCGCGTCTTGCTGCCGCGCGAGACCTGCCCGATGGCGTCATCAAGATCATCAAGACCCTGCCGAAGTCCACGCCGCCCATGCACGCCATCCGCACCGCCATTTCGGCGCTCGGCTGCTTCGATGAACATGCGGACGACCTCAGCATGGACGCCAATCGGGAACGAGCCCTGCACCTCATTGCGCAGATTCCCATCGTCACGGCCTACTTCCATCGCGTCCGCCAGGGCAAAAGCCTGTTGCCGCCGGACCCGAATTTAGGCGAAGCGGCGAACTTCCTTTATCTCATCGATGGCGAGAAACCGTCGCAGGAAAAGGAAAGCACGATGGACATGTGTTACGTGCTGCACGCCGATCACGGGATGAATGCCTCGACCTTCAGCGCGCGCGTGACTATCGCCACGTTGAGCGATATGTATTCGGCCATCACTTCGGCCATCGGCACGCTCAAAGGGCCGCTGCACGGCGGCGCCAATGAAGGCGTGATTAAGATGCTCCAGGACATCGGTTCGCCCGACAAAGTGGATGCCTACATTGCGGAATGCTTGGCGCAAAAGAAGAAGATCATGGGCATCGGCCATCGCGTTTACAAGACCCTCGACCCGCGCGCGCCACATCTTAAACGCATGGCGCAGAAGCTCAGCGCCAAACTCGGCGAGCCGAAGTGGATTCAAATGAGCGAGCGCATCGCCGAAATCATGTTCAAGGAAAAGGGCCTCAATGCCAATGTCGATTTCTATTCCGCGACGGTCTATTACTCACTGGGCATTCCGACGGATCTCTTCACGCCCATCTTTGCCATCGCTCGCACATCCGGTTGGACGGCTCATGTGATCGAACAACTGGCCGACAATCGCCTCATTCGCCCGCAGAGCGTTTACACCGGACCGACAGGATTACGAGTTCTTCCTATCGAGCACCGAGCAGCCGGGGGAGAAAGTTTTCCTCCCGGTTGATGCCTCGCCACCACGTCCTGTAACCTTATCTGGAAGTAACGGCTGCGAATGCGCCCAGCGCGAAAAGCACAATCACCACCACGGCCGCGATAATCAGCAGGATGGTCGCGATCAGGCCGCAAATCCTCCCCGCATTGGTGGCGGAACGGCCACTTGGATCCATCGTTCCGGCATCCATCTCCTTGAGATCGTTGTTACCCATGATCCAGGCCGGAATTCCCAGGAGGCCGCAAATAATCAAACTGAGAATCCCCAAGACCAGGATCAGCGTGCCGCGATGTGGTTTCATATTTTTTTATTAGAAGAGTTGCTTTCTAATAGAAATCATCCTTCCATCTCGCAAGAACTAATTTCATCTCTGTGAAATGAATATTCACGAGTATCAAGCCAAACAGCTCCTGGCCCAATACGGTGTGGCCGTCCCTCCGGGTGAGGTCTGTGACACGCCCGAAGCAGCCAAAGCAATCGCAAAGAAGCTTTTCGAGGGCGGCGCGACCCTGGCCGTGGTCAAATCGCAGATCCATGCCGGCGGCCGGGGCAAGGGCACGTTCCGGAGCGGATTCCAGGGCGGCGTTAAACTGTGCAAGAGCGCCGAGGACGTTTACGAGAAGGCCAAGGCGATGCTGGGCAACGTGCTCGTCACAAAACAAACCGGGCCGGAAGGACGCCTCGTCAGCAAACTCCTCGTCGCGGCGGCGCCCGACATCAAAAAGGAATTTTACCTTGCGGTGCTGCTGGATCGCGCCGCCTCGCGTCCGATCATGATGGTCAGCACCGAAGGCGGCGTGGACATTGAAGAGGTCGCAGCCAAGACGCCGGAGAAGATCGTGAGGGAACCGATCGATCCCGCGGTGGGCATGATGCCTTATCAGGCTCGCAAGCTTGCTGCCGCGCTCGGACTCAAAGCTGATTTATTTAACCCCGCCGTCAAACTTCTGCTCGGCGTTTACAAAACATGGTGGGAATGCGACGCGTCCCTGGTGGAAATCAACCCGCTGTGCATCGTCGGGCAGGCCGATGGCAAAGAAGCTCTTCTGGCCGTGGATGCCAAGATGAGCATCGACGACAATGCGCTCTATCGGCGTCAGGATATTCAGGCCATGCGCGATCTGGGCGAAGAGGCGCCGCTGGAGATCGAAGCGAGCAAATTCAACCTCAATTACATCAAGCTCGACGGCAACATCGCCTGTCTGGTCAACGGCGCGGGTCTGGCCATGGCCACCATGGATATCATACAGCATTACGGCGGCAGCCCGGCCAACTTCCTGGACGTCGGTGGCGGCGCCAGCACCGAGCAAGTCACCGCCGCTTTCAAGATCATCATGAAGGACCCGAAGGTGAAAGGCATCCTGGTGAATATTTTCGGCGGCATCATGGATTGCAACGTCATCGCCACCGGCATCGTTGCGGCGGTGAAGGAAACTCACTTGAACCTGCCGCTCCTGGTCCGCCTCGAAGGCAACAACGTCGCCGCCGGAAAGAAAACCCTGGCAGAATCCGGCCTCACGCTCATCACGGGCGACAGCATGGCGGATGCGGCCCAGAAGGTGGTCAGAGCCGTAGCCCAGTGATATCGTGATTCCATGAAAAAAAATATGGGCACTTTCTATACGAGTTGCCGCATCGAGAACCATATTGACCGAAAGAAAAGCATCGAAATCCCCAGGATTCTGGTCGATACCGGCAGTGAGTTCACTTGGATCAACGAGGACTCGTTAAGGAAGATCGGTGTCGGGCGCGAGAAAAAGGATTACACGTTTGTCATGGCGAATGGCCAACAGATCACCCGTGCGGTCGGTTTCGCAATCATCCGCCTGGCCGATACGTTCACCGTCGACGAAGTTGTTTTTGGCGAAGCGGGCGATCTTGAATTGCTCGGGGCGCGTTCTCTGGAAGGATTGAATCTCCGTGTGGATCCTCGCTCCAGGAAACTCGTCGCCGGTGGGCCTATCTTGGCCGCCGCAAGTCAAAAAGCATCGCCAATGTGAAGATCCATTGCTTGCTTCATTATGCTCAAAGTTATCGAACTCGCCTTTTGCTGTTACGCCGTGACAGACATGAAGCGCGCTCGTGAGTTTTACGAAGGCGTGCTCGGTTTGAAGCCCACGACGGTCAATGCTTCCGAACATGGACAATGGACCGAATACGAATTCGGTCCCTATGCCCTGGCCATTGGTTCGGCAGCCGGCTTTAAACCAAGTCCGGATGGGTGCAGCGCCGCCCTGGAAGTGGAGAACTTCGACGACGCCGTCGCTCACTTGCGTGCCCAGAACGTGACGTTCCGCATCGAGCCGATGTCCACGCCCATCTGCCGTATGGCCATGATTTTTGATCCCGACGGCAACAGCGTTTGCATTCACAAACGCAATCCAGGCCGCTGATTCACTCCCAACAAAAGCTTTTCATGTCCATCTTCGTCCACCCGGAAACGAAAGTCCTCGTCCAAGGCATCACTGGCAGCTTCGGCGCGCGCCACACCCAACTGAGCCTCGATTACGGCACGCGCATCGTGGCGGGCGTTACGCCGGGCAAAGGCGGGCAGTTTTTCGAAAAGAAGATTCCTATCTTCGACACCGTGGCCGAGGCCGCCCGCCAAACCGGCGCGACCGCCTCGGCCATTTTCGTCCCGCCGCCCTTTGCCGGTGATGCGATTCTCGAAGCGGTCGATGCCGGGCTCGAACTGGCCGTCTGCATCACCGAAGGCATTCCGGTCAACGACATGGTGAAAGTAAAACGCGCCATGCAAGGCAGAAAGACGCGGCTGATCGGGCCGAATTGCCCGGGCATTGTGACGCCTGGGGAAGGGAAGGATTCTCAAGGCGGCTGCCGCATTGGGATTGCGCCGGGTTACATTCACAAGAAGGGTCACATCGGCGTGGTGTCACGCAGCGGGACCTTGACTTATGAAGCGGTCTGGCAACTGACGGGCCGCGGCGTGGGCCAATCCACCTGTGTCGGTATCGGAGGCGATCCGGTCAATGGCACTTCCCATCTCGATGTGATCAAATTCTTCAACGAGGATCCGGAGACTCATGGGATCATCCTCATCGGTGAAATCGGCGGCTCGGCGGAGGAAGAAGCGGCCGAATGGATCAAGCAGCATGGCCGGAAACCGGTGGCCGGTTTCATTGCTGGCGCTACCGCGCCGCCCGGACGCCGCATGGGCCACGCCGGCGCAATTGTCAGCGGAGGCAAAGGAACGGCGGCGGCCAAGATCGCGGCGTTTAAGGAGGCGGGCATCGCGATAGCGGAAACACCTTCGGTCATGGCCGAAACGCTGTTGGCGATGATGTGAAGCGCAACATCTACGGCGCGATCGATGATGCGAATTGTTGAAGGGAGAGGCTGAGTGCCTGGAACCGAGCGTTGGACGTTGAACGTTGAGACCTTCCCCATTCCGCCCATTCCCCTTTCAGCCATCCAGCGGACTCCTCACCCCAATTCCCGGCTTCTGCATCACATGCGTGTAGATTTGCGTCGTGGTCACATCTTTGTGCCCCAAAAGTTCCTGCACGGTGCGGATGTCGTACCCATTCTCCAGCAGGTGCGTGGCAAAGCAATGACGCAAGACGTGCGGGCTTACCGGCTTGGTTAACCCAGCGCGGTGCGCTGCCTCTTTCACCGCCCGCTGCAAATTCTCCTCCTTCACATGATGCCGCCGCTCCAGACCCGTTTGTGGATCCGTTGAGCGAGTCTCTGCCGGGAACACATACTGCCAGCACCATTGCCGATCCGCTTGCGGATACTTTCTGGCCAGCGCATACGGCAGATGCACCCGCCCAAAACCCTCAGCCAGGTCCTGCTCGTGCCGAATCCGTGCCCTCTCCAATTGCTGACGCAGCGACTCCCGCAAACTCTGCGGCAAAACCGTCACCCGATCTTTGAAACCCTTCCCATCGCGCACGATGATCTGGCCGGCGCCGAAATCCACGTCTTTGACCCGCAAACGCACACCTTCCATGACCCGCAATCCGGTGCCATAAAGCAACCGGGCCAGCAACGCATGCTTGGGCGGCATCGCTGCCAATAAGCGCCGCGCCTCTGGCTGCGTGAGCACCACCGGCAATCGGGCTGGGCGTGAGGGCCGCGCAAAGGGCTCCAACTGCCCCAGAGGCCGGTGCAGGACCTGGGCGTAAAGAAAGACCAGCGCGTTGAGCGCCTGATTTTGCGTCGATACCGCCACGTTCTTCTCCGTAGCCAGATGCGCCAGGAACTGCTCTACCTGCCCATCACCCATCTCACGAGGATGTTTCTTATCGTGGAAAAGGATGAATTGGCGTATCCAGCCCCAATACGCCTCCTCGGTCCGCACCGAATAGTGCCGGAAACGCATGACCTCGTGCACCTGTTCGCGTAAGCGCAGTTTGGGATTGGGCACCAGCAAATCGGTGGGGCGGTGCATAGCGGTATTTGCTTTTGACAAGTCCATGGGCAGATGCTCTGATTTACAGCGTGAACAAGGCTCAAAAAGCATTTTCCTGCGCCCAAAGTCAATATTCAATAGTACCGACTTTTCTCGGGTCACTTGAATGTTAGCTGCCATCGCCATGCTTTGCGCCAAGTGTAATCAGAAAGAGGCCACGATCCATTTCACGCCCGTTGTGGATGGCACGGAGGAGGAGGCTGTTCACCTCTGCAAGGATTGCGCTCCAAACGCCGGATTCGATTTGGGCAAGCTAGACCTGAAGGAGATCGAGGCGTTGTCGGTCGTCGGTAAGAAGTGCGAGTTTTGCGGTAGAGATGCGCTTTCTGGCCAGATGAGTTCGAAGGACGGCGCGATTTATTGGTGCTTCGATTGCGGAATGGAGTTCGTACGCATTTTCTCAGATTCACTCGTCGCCGAGCGACCTGATTTGTTACAGCGCAGCAAAGCGGAGAGTTCCTTCTTATCATTTTGTTCTGACCCAGGGATTCGGGCATGGTCAGAGGCAGCGAGTCAGAAAGCCGTGCATACATTGAAAGAAAGGAGACGACAAGATGGTCGTGACAAAGGCAGCTAACGAAAAAAGGATAGCATTGACCGGAGCACGCGCGTTCCAAGCCGTGTGAATGCAGTAGGCCGTGGTCGCGCGTGCGCAGCGTCGATGCTATCCAGGGTTGAACGAGCCCGTCGAAATTCTCACCCCTTGCCTTTTGTATTTTTGGCTTTGGTCCTGGTCCCGTCCGTGGTCGCCAGCGCCTGCTGGCTCTTCAACGGATCCTTGGCGGGCGGCGGGCTTGTCCAGCCACGTTGCGGGATGAGGGCGGCCGGGTTTTGAAGGCTCGTCGCAGGGTCGCGTGCGCACGCGTGCGCACGGCGGCCTCCCGAGGCAAAAGCCGTGCGTGGCCGGCGCGCGATGGATTTGGCGTGGCGGCGGGAGTGCTGTGGGCAAGGGCGGTGTCCTCATGGCGATGTGAGCATCACGGGGGCGCGCGCGGCAGGGTGCCGATCCGTTTCATCGGGATCTGGCAGTGCGGACAGTGCGGCGGGGGCAAGGCCGCGGGGGCAATGAAGGGCGGGGCTTTCCAATCCAACAGAG
>Ga0137429_1000040_pt1 | contig 70725 bp, 60 predicted proteins | sample EasRivERMZT736_2_FD_102304 | JGI IMG/M metagenome (GOLD analysis project Ga0137429, IMG submission 102304) | Soil microbial communities from meander-bound floodplain in the East River, Colorado, USA - East River MetaG ERMZT736_2 | ecosystem: Environmental > Terrestrial > Soil > Floodplain ...
GCGCGGGGCAGGCGGGGACTACCGACGGCTCGCTTGACCGGTGTAAGGTAAAGACCTGACCCCCGCGTTTGCCCGGAGGTGAGGGATGCAGGTTCCGGAGGACCCGAAGGCACGAGTCGCCGCGATCTACGATTCCGCGGCGGAGGGGTACGGCGCGCCGGCGCTGTCGTTCTGGGATCGCTTCGGGCAGCGGACCATCGAGCGGCTGCGGCTCGAGCCGCGGATGCGCGTGCTCGACGCCTGCTGCGGCAGCGGCGCCTCGGCCCTGCCCGCGGCCCGGAGCGTCGGCCCGGACGGGCAGGTGCTGGCGATCGATCTCTCCGAGCGGCTGCTCAACCGCGGCCGGCAGCGGGCCGCGCGTCTGGGGCTTCGCAACGTCCAGTTCCAGTGCGGCGATCTCGAGCGGCTCGGTCTCCCGGAGAGGTCGTTCGACGTCGCGGTCTGCGTCTTCGGGATCTTCTTCCTCCCCGACATGGTGGCCGGCGTGCAGGCGCTGCGGCGGCAGGTCCGGCCGGGGGGGCGCCTCGCGATCACGACCTGGGGCCAGGGGGTGTTCGATCCGGCGGACAAGATCTTCTGGGATACGGTCGGCCGCGTGCGGCCGGACCTGCACAAGACGTTCAGCCCCTGGGAGCGGCTCGGCGACCCGGCAAAGCTGCGGGGGCTCCTCGACGAGGCGGGGATCCCGGGTAGCGAGATCACCTTCGAGGAGGGGCTGCACCCGCTCGCAACTCCCGAGGCGTTCTGGGACCTGGTCCTCGGCTCGGGGTATCGCGGCGCCGTCGATCCGATGACCGAGCCCGAGCGCGCGACGGTGCGTAGGGAGGTCCTCGCCGCGCTGCGCGCCGGGCGGGTGACCGCGATCAACGCCAGCGTCCTCTACGCCGCGGCAACGCTGCCGGCGGAGCGCGTGGCGGACCGCTCCCCCTCCCGCGTCCCATGAACGAGCCCGCGAATCACGGCGCCTCCGGGCCGGCGCTCGAGCCCGACCCCGACGAACTGCGCGCGCAGATCGATGCCGTGGCCCACTTCGTGGTCGAGCACCTCGCGAGCCTGCCGTCGCAGCCTGCCGCCGACGTCGACGGGGCGCTGGAGCTGGCAGTGACCTTCCGCGAGCCGGCGCCGGAGTTCGGGCGCCCGCTCGCGCCGCTCCTCGAGCGCCTGCGCCCCGCCTTCGCGAAGTCGTTTACGACCTCGGGCCCGGGGTATCTCGCCTACATCCCGGGGGGAGGCATCCCTTCGGCGGGGCTCGCCGACTTCATCGCCTGCGCCACGAACCGCTTCGTCGGCGTGAGCGGCGCGGCGCCGGCGCTCGCCCGGATCGAGCGCACGACAATCGAGTGGATGGCGGCGATGATCGGCTACCCCGTGGAGGCAGGCGGGATCCTGACCAGCGGCGGGTCGCTCTCGAACCTCACCGCGATCGTCTGCGCGCGTGCCGCGAAGCTGCCCGAGGATTTCCTGCGCGGCACGATCTACTGCTCCGAGGAGACGCACCTGTCGGTCGACAAGGCCGCACGGATCGCGGGGTTTCCGCGGGCAAGCCTGCGCCGCCTGCCGGTCGACGCCCGGCTGCGGCTGGTCCCGGGCGCCCTCGAAGCGGCGATCGAGGCGGACCGGCGCGCCGGGCGGCAGCCGTTTCTCATCGTCGCAAATGCCGGGACGACGAACACGGGAGCAGTTGATCCGCTGCCGGAGATCCTCGCCATCGCCGCGCGGCACGGGCTCTGGGTCCACGCCGACGCCGCGTACGGCGGCTTCTTCCGGCTGGTCCCCGAGGGAGAAAGCCTGCTCCCGGCCCTCGAGCAGTGCGACTCGGTCACGCTCGATCCGCACAAGGGGCTGTTCCTCCCGTACGGGACCGGCTGCCTGCTGGTGCGCGACCCGGAGGCGCTGGCGCGGACGCATCGAGGTGAGGCCGGATACCTTCAGGATCTCGACACGGGGGAGCCGCTCACGAACTTCACCGATCTCTCCCCCGAGCTGTCGCGCGAGTTTCGCGGCCTGCGGATATGGCTGCCGATCCAGCTCCACGGCCTGGGGGCGTTTCGCGCGCAGCTCCAGGAGAAGCTCGATCTCGCGCAGTTCGCGCACGCGCGCCTCGCGGCGGAGCAGGCGCTCGAGATCATCGACGAGCCTCAGCTTTCGATTGTCGCGTTCACCTGCCGTGCCGGGGGCGGCGATGCGAACGCGGCGGCGGCGGAGCTGCTGCGCCGCGTGAACGCGCGGCAGCGCGTCTTCCTCTCCAGTACCCGCATCGGGGGACGCTTCGTACTGCGGATCTGCGTCCTCTCGTTCCGCACGCACCGGGACCGGGTCGAGGAGGCCGTGGACGCCATCGTCGAGGAGGCGCGGCGGCCCTAGAGGTCGTCTCACTCCCCTGGTGCACGCGTCTCGAGCGCGAGGGCGTGGACCGTGGTGCCGATCTTCCCCTCGAGCAGCGAGTACACCATGCGGTGCCGCTCCATCAGGGTCTTGCCGGCGAAGGCCGCCGCGACGATGCGGACCCGCAGGTGGCCTCCTCCCCCCTTCGCCCCGTCGTGGCCGGCGTGGAGCGCTGTCTGGTCGAGCACCTCGATCGTCTCGGGCCGCAGACCGGCCCTGAGGATCGCTTCGATCTCTTCCCTCATGTCATCCTCCCCGCGCCGGCCGGCCGGCGCGGCGCCTGTCGTCCCGGCCGCGGACGTTCCCATCGGGATGCCGACCTCGCGCATCAGGCGGATCGCGTTCGTGGTCGCCGCGACACCAGGATGCATCCGGTAGTCGAAGATCATCGTCCCACCTTCGACCCGGTCGGAGAAATGAACGTTCCGGATCCGCCCGGGATGTTCGTCCGCAAGCGCCGCGAGCGCCAGGTCGTGCGTCGTGAGCAGTCCCATCGCGCCCCGATCCACCAGGTGCGCGGCCACCCCGCGCACGCCGATGAGCCGCTCCCGCGAGTTCGTGCCGTGCAGCACCTCGTCGAGCAGATAGAGCAGCGGCACGCCGGAGTCTGCGAGGTCGGTCACCCCCTTCAGCCGTTTCAACTCGGCGAGGAAATGCGAGGTTGCCTCCTGGAGCGAATCGACCACCCGCATGGAGGTCGCGATCGTCAGCGGCGAGATCCGGAGGCTTCCGGCGCAGGCCGGCGCGCCGCTGAGCGCCAGCACCGCGTTCGCGCCGACCGCGCGCAGCAGCGTGCTCTTCCCCGACATGTTCGAGCCCGAGACGACCAGCAGCGTTCCCGCCCCGCCGAGCTCGACGTCGTTGGCGACGCTCGCGGCAGGGTCGAGGAGCGGATGTGCCAGCCGCTCGGCGGCGAACACCGGGGGGCCATCCGCAAGGATCTCGGGGAAGCGATGGTCGGGGCGCTCGCGCGCCAGCGCGCCGAACGAGGCCGCCACCTCCGCGTCGCCGAGCGCCGCGAGCCACGGCTCGAGCGCCGCGCCGCAGCGGCCGCGCCAGCGCTCGAGCGCGAGGGCCACGTGCAGCTCCCACAGCACCAGCGGGGCGATCGCCATGACGATCTGGTTGCGCAGTGCGTCCGCCCAGACCACGATGCGGCGCAGGCGGCGAATCTCGACCGAGGCCGGCGCCCCCGTGGCGCGCAGGACGCGGCTGAGCTCCTGAAGGTGCGGAGCGGCGAACGGCTCCTGCTCGAGGCGGGCCGCCATCCGCTCGTAGCCGGCGAGAGCCTGCGAGGGAACCCCGACACTCGCGATCACCCGCGCCGCCACGCCCCGAGTCCAGGCCCAGAAGCCGAGGAGCGGCAGCAGCGCCACGCCCGCGGGCCACGAGGGCCAACCCGCGATGGCGGCCAGCGCGAGCAGCAGGAAGGGAGCCGGCAGCAGCCACGCGCCCCAGCGCAACGAGGCGCGACGGGAACCGAACAGGGAGCTCTCGCGCGACCAGGACAGGAGCGCGACATGCTCCCCCGGCGGGGAGAGGGACGCCTGGGCCGCTTCCGCCAGCGTCTCGGAGAGGTCGATCTTCTCGCTCATCTCACGCGCCGCTTCCTGCCAGGAACGGAGGACCGTTGCGGTGGCCGGCCTCGTCGTGTGGCGCGCCAGGCGGAGGGCCAGCGCTTCCTCGCCCGGCCGCGTGCGGCAGGTCGCCAGATGATGGAAGAGCGATCCCTCGCCGAAGAGATCCAGGTCCCCCGAGTACGGGTGGGCGGGGTCCGCGAAGCGGTCGCCGGTCGGCGCTCCGGTGGCGGGGCGCGCCTCGATCCGCTCGAGCCCCTGCCGGTAGAACAGGACGGACCGACACGCCGCCTCACGGTCACGGATCGCGCGTTCGAGCGGCACGCTCACGCCCGTGAAGAGCACCGCCGCCACCGCCAGTAGCTGCCACGGCCAGCGACCGGCAGTCACAGCCGTGCCCAGCAGCAGCGCCAGCGTGGCCACGACGATCGCCAGCCGCGCCCAGCCCAGCCCGGAGGCGAGGCGCGTGGCCTGGCGGAGGCGTGCCTCGCGCTCGGCGAGTCGCCGGCGGTATTCCGCTTCCGGTGGATGCATCGCTACGGGTGGGTGGCTACCGGCAACCCGGCGGCGGGCCCGGCCGGGGCGGAGGCGCGTACCAGATGAGGGGGGACAAGTCGCATCATCGTGTGCAGATTATGCCTCCGGCGCCCGGGCGGCAACGGCGGGCACCGTTCGGGCCAAAAAGCGTCCAAGAAGATCGCGAGGCAGGTAAACGAACGGTCCCCTCGCAGCGACTCTAGTCACGACCGCGCTCTTCGACACGGGCCGGTCCCGGAGGTTCGCCAGTGGAAGCACCGCACCCCGACCTGAACGTGGCGAAACGGGCACAGGCGGGAGATGAGTCCGCCTGGCGGGAAATCGTCACCCTCACGCGGGATCGCCTGTTCGCGCTCCTCGCCCACCATGTCGGTGACCGCGAAGAGGCGATCGACCTGCTGCAGGAGACCTACCTCCACGCGGTGCGCGGCCTGCCGTCGTACGGCGGGCGAGGGAGCCTGGAGGCATGGTTGTGCGGAATCGCGCTGCGGCGCGCGCGCGGCTGGAAGCGGCGCTTCCTGCCGCGCCGGAGGCGGGAGCTTCCGCTACACGACGCCACCATGCCAGCGGCGGCGGCGGCAGCTCCCGACCCGGCGGAAGGGAGGCGCCTGCGGCAGGCGCTCGCCGGGTTGCCGGAACGACAGCGCTCCGCCCTGCTGCTGCACGAGTGGATGGGATACGGATTCGCGGAGGTGGCGGCGGCGCTCGCGATTGGCGAGGCGACCGCCCGGGTGCACTGCTTCCGCGCGCGCGAGACGTTGCGGGAGGTGCTGTCACGACCCGCGACCCTCACGCCTCGCACCCGGGTTCAGGAGCAACGGCCATGAAAGAGATCCTCGAGCAGCACCGCGCCCGCCTGACCGAGGCGGAGAAGCACGCCCTGTGGGGGACGGTCCGGGACGAGCTGCGCCCCCCGCGCGGTTTCTGGGTGCGCCACCGGCGATCGACGTTCGCGCTCGCCAAGGCGGCGACCGTGGTCGTCGTCACGGTCGTCGTCACGGTCGTGATGCTAGGCGAGAGGGGGGGGGGGGTGAACCTCGGCACTCCTGTTCCCGATCCTGATCGAATCCTCGCGTATCACGCCCCCGAGTCGAGCCAGCCCACGCCGGACTCCGGCGCGCCCGCCACGCTCGCCCCGCCGCCTCCCCCGTCGGCGTCCGACTCCGGCTCCAGTTCCCCCCTCGCGAAGCGGCCGGCGAACGAGGAGCGGGACGCTGTGCGCCAGGAGCTTCAGTTGCCGGGCAGCGGCGCGGCGCGGTCCGACGAAGCGGTGAGCTCGCGGGTCGCCAGTTCATCGGCCAGGGGGACCAAGTTCGAGACGAACGCGGCGGCGGCGACAGGAGACAAGGTGGGGGTCGACTTTCCGAGCGGGGTCGTAGGCGGCGTGCCCGGCGGCGTGCCCGGCGGCGTGCCCGGCGGCGTGCCCGGCGGCGTGCCCGGCGGCGTCCTCCCGCGGGAGAGGTCAACGCGCCTCGCCGCGCAGGAGGCGCTGCCCGGCGACAGGGGCCCCGAGCGCCCGGAGAGGGGACTGCGCGTCCTCAGCCCGACCGACGGCGCGGAGCAGGCGCCTGCCGTCGGCGGGACCGATCCGGTGAACGGCGAGCCGTTCGACTCCATGTTCTTCCGGCATGCCGGCGTGAACCCGTTCGTCGATCCACGCGAGGATCCGCTGGCGACCTTTGCCATCGACGTCGATACGGCGTCGTACTCGCTGGCGCGCGCCTACCTCCGCCGCGGCGAGCTGCCCCCTCCGGAGGCGATCCGGGTGGAGGAGTTCGTGAACGCCCTGCCGCACGACTACGCGCCGCCGCGGGATCGGGGGGGAGAGGCCACGCGCCGCGGCAAGGCGTTCGCCATCCACCTGGAGGCGGCGCCGGCTCCGTTCGGCAGCGACCTGGTCCTGCTGCGCGTGGGGCTCAAGGGGCGCGAGATCGCGGAGCGCGACCGGAAGCCGGCGGTGCTCACCTTCGTCGTGGATGTCTCCGGATCGATGGAGCGGGAGAACCGCCTGGAGCTGGTCAAGCGCGCCCTGCGCCTGCTGCTCGACGAGCTGCGCCCGGAGGACCGCGTGGGCCTCGTGGTCTACGGCAGCACCGCGCGGGTGGTGCTGCCGCACGTGTCGCTGCGCGAGCGTTCCCGCATCGAGCGGGCGATCGACGGGCTCGTCCCCGAGGGGTCCACCAATGCCGCGGCCGGGCTGCGCGAGGGGTACGCGCTCGCGGACGAGGCGTTCCGCTCCGGCTGGATCAACCGGATCCTCCTCTGCTCCGACGGCGTGGCGAACACGGGCAGCACCGCCGCCGAGGAGATCCTCGCGCGCATCGGGTCGGAGGCGAGGCGCGGCATCGAACTTTCCACCATCGGCTTCGGGATGGGGAACTACAACGACGTGCTGATGGAGAAGCTCGCCGATCAGGGAGACGGCAGCTATCACTACGTGGACGACCTCGACGAGGCGCATCGCGTCTTCGTGGAGGGGCTCACCGGCACGCTGCAGTCGATCGCGCGGCAGGTGAAGGTGCAGGTCGCCTTCGACCCGGAGACGGTGCGCCGCTACCGGCTGCTGGGGTACGAGAATCGCGACGTGGCCGACCGCGATTTCCGCAACGACCGGATCGACGCCGGCGAGGTCGGTGCCGGTCACGAGGTGACCGCGCTCTTCGAGGTGAGCCTCGAGGACTCGGCCTCGGGAGAGGGGCTGGCCGAGGTCCGCCTGCGCTACGAGGAGCCCGAAGGCGGCCGCGTCGTGGAGATGGCGACCGCGATCGGGCTCGACGACGTCGCACGCCGGTTCGACGCCACCAGCGCCTCCTTCCAGCTGGACTCCGCCGTCGCGGAGTTCGCGGAGATCCTGCGGGGGTCGTACTGGGCCAGGGAGGGGAGCCTGGCCGAGGTCGCGCGAGTCGCTCGGGGCGCCGCGCGCGAGGGGACCGACCCGGAGGCGACGCAGGAGTTCGTGCGGCTGGTCGAGAAGGCGCGAAGTCTCTGGCCGGGGTCGCCCCTGCCGGAGGAAGAATAGAGAGGTAGCGGTTGTTGCTCCAGGATCGACCGTCAACCCTCTCCGTCATTCCGGTGCAACACTGTCAGCTGCTTCCGAGCGAATCGAAGCCGAAGCTGACGGGCGACGGAATTCGCGAGACGTTCGCCCCAACCACCGTCATTCCGGCGCAAGCCGGAATCCACCGACCGCCCGGGAGCGTGGTTGGGCTGGGAGTTCCGCCCATCCGACGACAGGCATCGTGGTCCACGGGATCACCTCGCCACCGGTGGACCCCGGCCTTCGCCGGGGTGACGCAAAGGGACTGGCGGTGCCTGTCCCCTTCGCCGGGGTGACGGAGGGGGAACGGGGCGGCGGGGAGGGACGGGGAGATTGGAAGGGACGGGGAGGCAGGAGGGGACGCTTCAGGAATCGGGAACAAGTCCGCTACTTCCGTTCGATCCCCAGCGCCTTGATCTTCTTGTAGAGGTGGCTGCGTTCCAGCCCGAGCTCGCGCGCCGTCTGGGTCATGCGCCAGGCGTTTCGCGCCAGTGCCGCGACGATCACCTGGCGCTCGAGGCCCGCCATCGTGTCGCGCAGGCGGGGCGGGGCGGCGGCGGGCGTCCCGGCGGCAGCGGGCTCGAGCGCTGGCACGGTCCCCGGCGATTGCGACCCCGCTCCCCGCGGCAGAGCTTCCTCGACCTCGATCGTGGTGATCGTCCCCGCGGGGGAGAGGATCACGAGCCGCTCGATCAGGTTGCGCAGCTCGCGGATGTTCCCCGGGTAGTCGTGCGCGACCAGGCGCGCGAGCGCGCCAGCCTCGAGGCGTTTCGACTGGATCCCATTCTCGGAGCAGGCGGCGGCCAGGAAGCTCTGCACCAGCGCCGGGATGTCCTCCTTCCGATCGCGCAGCGGCGGCGCCTCGATGACCACCACCTTCAGGCGATAGTAGAGATCCTCGCGGAAGTCGCCGCTCGCGACCATCGCCTCGAGGTCGCGGTTGGTCGCCGAGACGACGCGCACGTCCGCTCGCACCTCCCGGCCCGCGCCGATCGGCTCGACCTCCCCCGACTCGAGCGCCCGCAGCAGCTTGGGCTGCAGCGCCGGCGGGATCTCCCCCACCTCGTCGAGGAAGAGCGTGCCGCCGTGGGCCCGCACGAACTTCCCCGCGCGCCGCATGGTCGCTCCCGTGAATGCCCCCTTCTCGTGCCCGAACAGCTCCGACTCGAACAGATCGCGCGGGATCGCGGCGCAGTTCACGCGCACGAACGGCCCGGTCGAGCGCGGTGAGTGCCGGTGCAAGGCGCGCGCGATCAGCTCCTTGCCCGTGCCGTTCTCGCCGGTCACGAGCACCCGCCCCTGGGTCGGCGCCACGCGCCGGATCTGCTCGAACAGGCGCTGCATCGGCGCGGAGCTGCCGACCATGTCGAAGTGCCTCCCCGAGGCCGCGAGCAGCTCGCGGTTCTCCTCCTCGAGCCGGGCCTGGCGCAGCGCGTTGCGGGCGGCCACGAGGAGCTTGTCGGCGTGGGGCGGCTTCTCGTGGAAGTCGAACGCGCCGAGCCGCGTCGCCTCGACCGCGAGGTCGATCGTCCCGTGCGCGGTCAGCACCATCACCGGCATCTCGCTGCCGCGGCGCCGCAGCTCCCGCAGCACCTCCATCCCGTCCATGCCGGGCATCTGCAGGTCGAGCAGCAGCAGATCGACGCCGCCTTGATCGATCGCGGCCAGCGCCTCACGGCCGTCCGCCGCGCTGCGCACCTCGTACCCCTCGAGACGAAAAGTGGTCGCGAGGCTGGTGCGGATATTCGGCTCGTCGTCCGCGATCAGGACCGTGTGCATGGGCCGCTCCCCTCTTCCCGCTTCATCCGGCTGCCACCGCAGGGCCGCCTGCCGGGAGGTGCAGCACGACCCGCGCGCCTCCCTCCGGGCGGTTTTCGGCGCCGAGGCTGCCGCCATGGTCCGCGGCGATCTGGAACGCGATCGCCATCCCCAGCCCCGTCCCCGTCGTTCTCGTCGTGAAGTACGGCTCGAACAGCCGCTCCTGCACCTCACGCGAGAACCCGGGCCCCGAGTCGAGGATCTCCACGCTCGCCCCACCGGCCGCGTAGGCCGTCCGGACGACGAGCCGTCCACCGCGCGGCCGCATCGCCTCGACGGCATTGCCGATGAGATTCTTGAGGGCCCGTGAGATCTGATCCGCGTCAACCGGAATGCGGCGAGGTTGCGTCCCGCGCGACCGCTCGACCTCGAGGCCGGGCTCCGCCGCGTGCAGCGCCAGCACCGCGTCCACCAGCGCATCGAGATCCTGGAGGGTCGGCGCGGGGGCCGGAAGGCGCGCGAACTCCGAGAACTCCGTCACGATCCGCCCCAGCTGATCGACCTCCTCCAGGATCAGGCGACTCCCCTCCTCGAAGATCGCGTCGAAGCTGGCCGGGGCCTGCCGGCGCGCCTTGGTCATGTTCTCGACGGTGAGGCGGATCGGGGAGAGCGGGTTCTTCACCTCGTGCGCGACCCGCTGCGCCACCTCGCGCCACGCGGCCACGCGCTCCGCGGCGAGCAGGCGCGACTGCTGCGAGCCGAGCGTCTGGTGCATGCGCGAGAACGCCTCCACCAGCCGTCCCACCTCGTCGCGCGACGAGCGGGGGAACGGCGCGTCGCTCCGTCCCGCGGAGATCGCTTCGACCGTGCCGACGAGAGCTGAGAGCGGGCGCGTGGTGCGCCGCGAGATCCAGGCGCCGACCAGCGCCGCCAGGACCGTCGTCCCCGCGCCGACCCCCAGGAACAGCAGGCGCAGCCGCGCGAGCAGGCCGGTCAGCTCCGCGCGATCGACCGCGACGACGAGCGCGGCCCGCTCGTTCCCCGCCGCATCCCGCAGCGCCAGGCTCCCTCCCGACCAGGACTCGCCTCCGGGCGCGTCGATGCGTGCCAGCCGCTGTCCGATCGGATGCGCGAGCGCGGCAGGGATCGTCGCCACCGGCAGGCGATCCGCGGCTCCCGCGGTCGCGATCGTGTACGGCATGTCCGGCGGGGCGGCTGCGGACGGGACGGCATCCGCCGTCGCGGCCGCCGCATCGGGATCGCCCGTCGCCACCACTCCTTCCGCCCCGTCGCCGGAGTCCGGCTCGAGGCCGAGCAGGAGCAACGCCTCTCCCGGCCCGGGCGCGATCTCCGCGAGGAACTCGGCCCCGAGCACGGTGCCTCCGACCAGCAGCACGCGCGCCTCGCCGAGGACGACATCGCGGCGCACGACCACCCCGAGCAGCTCGCCCGAAGGCACGCGCACCGAGCGCAATGCCGGCACCCCCTGGGGAAGCTGGAGCGCCGCGGGATCCTCGAACCCGGCGCGCTCGAACCAGTGCCCCGACGAGAGGATCCTCCCCTTGTCGTCGAGCAGATCGAGCAGGTCGAGCCCCGCGAGCGCCTGCATCCGGGTCGCCGCCTCCAGCACCGTCGCGCTCGTGGGCTCGGGGCGGATCAGGAGCCGCTCGGCGAGCCGCGGGTCGGCGAGGAGCGCCTCCCCCAGCCCTTCCATGCGCTGCGCCGCCCGCGCCCCGAGCGCCGCGTAGCGCGCCGACGCCGCGTCGAGCAGCGACGTGACGCGCGCGTCGAACTGGGCCGTGAAGGTCGCCTCGACCCGCCCCAGCGTCGCGAGCGCGGCAAGGAGGATCGATGCCGCCACGAGCAGTGCCATCGCCAGACTCAGCCGCGAGCGCAGGCTAAGAGCCAAGTGCGACCCCCAATCCCGACAATGCGCGGAGAAACGCTGCTGCAGGCCCTCGGCTCGCCGCGATCACGGCCGCAGCCAGGCATCGTCGAGGCGGAGCAGGCCGGCCTGGAAAGGCTCGACCCCGACCAGGCGCGTGCGGGTCGCGAGGTACGCATCGAGTCGCACGAGCGGCAGGAGGTACCCCTCCTCGATGAGGGCTGCCTCCACCCGCTGCGCGCAGGCCAAGCGCGCCACGGGATCCGGATCGAGCGCCCCCTGGGCGAGGCCCGGAGCCGTCTGCGTCGCGAGCGGTCCCAGCCCCGCAAGCGTCTCCCAGAGCGACAGGATCGGGTCGCGCGATCCCGCCTGCCGCAGGCCTATCGTCGCCGCGTACTGACCCTTCGCGATCCGCTCGCCCAGCGTCGAGGCATCGAGCCCGTCCAGCTCCGCGACGATCCCGATCTCCTGCCACGCCGCCTTGATTCGCGCCGCGACGCTCTGGGCCAGGGGATCATCGCGGTCGAACGTCAGGGGCACCCGCGAGCGGCTGCCGCCCGAGGGAGGACTGGGGACGAACGGCTCGAGCGCGGGCCCCCCGGGGAAGAGCGACGTGAGCGTCTCCCCGCGGCCGTCGAACAGGTAGCGGAGCATCGCGTCGCGATCGAGCGCGCGGGTGAGGAGCCTCCGGATCGCGGGGGAGGTGGCGAAGAACCCCGACCCCGGGTTCAGGAACAGGAAGTAGCCGCGGTCCGCGGTCGGCCAGTGCGTCGCCGTCACGGTGGCCGAGGGCGCCTCGAGCAGGCGGCCGGCGGAGCGTCCGTACACGATCGCCGCATCCGCCGCGTTGGCGTCGATCAGGAGCGCCGGGTCGATCGTGCCGGCCGCCACGATCCGGAAACCGTCGAGGTACGGCCGTCCCCCCGGGTGGAAGGGATTGCCGCGGACATCGAGCTCGCCTGGCGCGGCGTCGAAGGCGCCGCTCCCGAGCGGCGCCCCGTCTCGCGCCGGCCGGCCAATCCCGAGCGCGGGGTGGGCGAGCCGCGCCGGAAGATCGGGCGTCGCTCGCGACAGCGTCAGGCGCAGGTCGCTTCCGTCGGCGGCGAGACCCGCGATCCGTTCGGCCTTGCCGTCCCGGAACGCCGCGGCTCCGTCGATCGGGTCGAGGAGGAAGGCGTGGGGCGAGCCGTGCGAGCGCAGCAGCTTCTCCCACGAGGCGATGACGTCCGCCGGGGTCACCCGGCTGCCATCCGCGAACCGCGCCAGCGGATCGAGGTGGACGGTCCAGTGCTCGAGCGAAGGGGCGGCGGCGGGGACGCCTTCGCGCGGCATCGTCTCCGGCTCGCCGGCGGGACCGCCGGCGACCGTGACGTCGTGCTCCCACGCGCGCGCGAGGCCGGGGTGGAGCGAGCCGTCAGGCTTCTCGATCACCAGCGTGCCGAACACCGCCGCGACGAGCAGGCGATCGGCAGGGGTCAGCATCTCCCAGGGGGCCGGGCGCGCCGGCTCGGCGCCGATGAAGAGGCGCAACGATCCGCCGGTGCGGGGCCAGGCAGCAGCGAGCGCCGCGAGCGCAACGACTATCGCGAGCGCGCGCGCCGCACGGGTCATGGCGCCTCCCACAGGTCGTCCTCCGGCACGAGGTGGATCTGGGAATGCCTGGGACGATCGCAGACCGCGATGGCGACGAGATCGCGCCCCGCCTCGATCCAGGCAACGGCCGTCAGTCGCCCCATGAACTCGCGACTGCGGCGCCCGGCGACGAGGCGACGGTCGCGGAGGCGGTACTCGAGCATCCGATCCGGCTCGCCGGGAAGCGATGGCGAGCTGACCAGCACGCGCGCCTCGCCGCGCTCCGCCGGCATCACGACCAGCAGCTCGCCGACCGGGCCGGCGCTGTCGAGCAGCTCACCCGTCGCGAGCGTCGCGACCAGCCGGTTCCCGGCGTCGAGGTGGAAGGAGACGGCCTCGCCGCGATCGGGGAACCACTGGAGCGTGCGGCCGAGCACATCCGGCGCGGGATCGGGCGCCACGGCGGCACCAGGCGAAGCGCCCGCCGCCACGCTCGTGAACCCCGCGCCATCGCGCCGGAGCTCCAGCGGGTCGGGCAGGCCGAGCGCGGCCGCCTGGATCCGCAGCATGAGAGTGGAGGCGTCGCCGTCTGCCTCGGTTGCCTCGAGGGAGGCGACCGGGCGGCGCGACAGGCGCGCGTCGGCCGCGATGAAGGGCGTCAGGTCGGCCCGAGCGGCGAGCGTCCAGACATCCCCCGAGCGCCCGACCAGCGCGACGCTCCGGCGCGCCAGCAGCGCGAGCGGCAGCCTCCCCGAGGGCGTGGCGACGAGATCCACGACTTCGTCTTCGAGTTCGAGGGGCGCTGCAGGAGGCGGAGCCGCGTGCAGGGACAGGGCGCAAACCACTGGGAGCAGTGAAATTATCGACGCAGCCCGGCGCATGTTTCAAAACTAACACAGCCCCCCGAAGGGGGCAAACAGGACAAGCCCTCGAGATGGGAGTGGCGGCGGCAGGTGGGACTGAGCCGCCCACTCCGCTCGTCACCCCGGTGAACACCGGGGTCCAGAACGGCGCTGGGTGCGATCGCTGCTCTGGATTCCGGCTTGCGCCGGAATGACGGAGGTGGGTGGGGCGGTACCGCCCATTGCGAGCGTCACGCCGGCGGAAGCCGGGTCCAGAACGGCGCTGCGTGTAATCTCCGCTCCGGATTCGCCGGAATGACGGAGGTGGGGGGGACGGTGCTGCCCCCTTCCCCTCGCACGCTTGCCACCTCCGGCGTCACCCCGGCGAAGGCCGGGGTCCAGAGGTGTCCTCGGCAGCACCTACCCGTTGACCTTGATCGCGGCCGGCAGGAAGGTGGCGGGGAGCATGCGGGCGTCGGGGCCGCGCACCGAGGCGTGGGTGAACTGCAGGGGTGAGGTGCCGGGGGCCACCGCGAGGAAGTAGATGGTGCAGAGCATTCCATCCCCCGAGGCGCCGGCGCTCGCACCGAGCAGGCTCAGGCCGACGATCACCTCGTCGCCGGCCGGGCCGGTCGCCACCAGGAACTGCGGGTCGTTCCCATCCTGAGTGAGGAACGGGCCGCGCTCGCTGCGCGGCGTGGCGTTGAGTTTCACGACCTTTGGATCGAACTTGAGATGGAACGGCACGCTCGCGACGTTCGCGCCGTTGGTGATCTGGATCTCGACCGGGATGACCTGCCCGACGCCGACCTCCGCCGCCTGCGGCGCCGCCGTCACCCTGGCGGGGAGCCGGGGCTCCGCCCTCGCAGGATCCTCGGGCTGCGGCGCGCCCGATCCGCCTCTCGAGGAGCCCGATTTGGCTGACGGAGGTTCGTCCCCGGGAGTGCTGGGGGGGTCCGCGACGGCCCCGCCGACCACCGTCCCACCCGCGCCGGATCCCTGGCGCGCCGCCCTGGCGCTGGGATTCGCGGCCGCGCTGGACTCGGGCTGCCCCGCCGTCCCTCCCCGCGCCTGAGGCGGAGGTGGGGGCGGTCGGGACGGGACCGCGGGGGGCGTGGTGGCCACGGCCCCGGGATCGGCGATCGCCGGCGCCGGCGCGACCGACCCTTCTCCCGTCGTCGCGGCGGTCATCGGCACCATGGCGTCGCTCCCGGCCGGCGCCGCGGTGCCGTCGTCCGGAATCGGGATCTCGTCGTTCGCCGCTGCCGGTTCCGACGCGTTCTCGGGGGTTGCTGCTGGCGCGGCCGCCGCCGGCTGCGTAGGGGGGCCGAGCTGGATCTTCGTGGCGGCGAGTTCCTCGACCTGGAGCGCGAGTTCCGCTCCGGCTGCTCGCCCCTCCCGGCTCTCGTAAAAGTGATACGCCTGCACGCCGAGCACGACGAGCAGCGCGAGCGGCAGGAGCACCACCAGCAGATCGAGGCGATCCGGCTCGCTCTTCATCGCATCGTTCAGTACGCCGTCGCGGAGAGCGTCACGCCGCCGGAAAACGTGACGCCGGAGATGACCGACACGCCCTGTAAGCAGGAGTTGTCGAACGAGTGCAGGGCATTGCCGCTCGTGCTCGAGCCGACGCAGCCGGGAACCGCCGCCAGGTCGAGCGCGAGCGTGGTGGTCGCCACCGCTCCCGCTTCGAAGGTGAGGCGAGCGAGGAGTCTCTGACTGTTGCCGATGACCACGCCGGGGAGGAGCGAATTGGCCAGATCGATTCCGAGGACCACCTCCCCGGTCGTGTTCGCGTTGCTGCCGTTGTCCTGGCAAACGGTTCCCTGCCCGCACGCACTTCCGAATAGGTTCTGGTCGAGCGCGAAGCCGACATAGCGGAACGAGGTAGGCGAGAAGCTGATTCTCAGGCTGTAGCCATCCACCTCGTCGCTGACCTCCGTCCCGTAGACGTCGACCGAGACCATGCTTCCCGAGACCGTCCCGCAGGCCGTGTAGACGCGCGGTCCAGAGCCGGCCACCGGATTGCTACATGCCGCCGCGAGGTTCACCGGCTCGTCGCTGTCGCCCTCGGAGCAACCGGACGCGCCGAGCATCACGACGACCAGGAGCACGAGCCATGGGGCGTTTCGGCGCATCTTCGGTCTCCCTCGGGGTTCGTCGCGCTCGTCCAGCCGCCGCGCGAATACTGTCGTGACGCCACACCGGTGCGGAAGTGTGACCTGACCGGAATCTACCGGACCCCCCGGAGGGAGTCAAGAAAGCCACGGCTTCTCACGGCCGCGCCGGGGGAGGAGGCGACGAGAGGGTGCGGACGTAGTTCACGACGTCCCAGAGGCGCTGGTCATCAAGCTCACCGGCGAAGGCGGGCATCGGGAACCGGCCGGTCGCCACCTTCCAGCGCAGCGTGCCGTCGCTCTGCCCGGCCATCGCCTCGGCGCTGGCGAGGTTTCCGACCGGCACGTCGAGCAGCTCGGCGAGGTCGCCGTCCCCCTTGCCGCTCTCGCCGTGGCAGGTGGCGCAATTCTCGCGAAAGGCCTCGCGCCCCGAGGCCAGCGACGCCGCGTCGGCCGGCCGTGGGTTCCGGCGGGCCGCCTCCTCGGCGGGGGCGACCCAGGGAGGCGTGGCGGCTGCGACCAGCGCGCCGACACCCGCGGCGACGAGAAGCGCGCCAGTCAGCGGCCAAGCAGCGCGGCGGCGCGGGGCGACGTCGCTCACTACGTCTGTCGTACCGGTGAAGGCCGGGGTCCAGGACGGCGCTCGATGCGATCTCCGCTCTGGATTCCGGCTTGCGCCGGAATGACGGAGAAGGGCACGGTCTCCGCCGCCTGACCCAGCTCCGCCTCCGCGGCGAGCCGGGACCCACCGGCGACCCCGTCAGGTGTTTGAGCGACCGGTGGCCCGCCGGGACCGTAGTGGTCGCGCGCGTGGTAGGAGGAGCGGACGAGCGGCCCGGCCTCGACGTGATCGAACCCGAGCGCGAGCCCCTCGGAGCGGATCTCGTCGAACTCCGCCGGCGGGACGTAGCGCGCCACCGGCAGGTGCTCGGTCGTCGGCTGCAGATACTGGCCGATCGTGAGGACCGCCGTGCCGGTGTCGCGGATGTCGCGCAACGTCGCGGCCAGCTCCTCGCGGCTCTCCCCTAGCCCGACCATCACCCCCGTCTTCACGCGCGGCGCCCCGCGGCGCACCGCCTCCGCCAGCAGCGCCAGCGACGCCCGGTACGAGGACCCCGGGCGCGCGGTCCGGTAGAGGCGCGGAACGGTCTCGACGTTGTGCGAGAAGATGTCGGGGCGCGCGGCGAGGATCGGCGTGAGCGGGTCGTCCACCCCCTTGAAGTCCGGGGTCAGGATCTCGACCGCGCACTCCGGGACGCGCTCCCGCAGCGCGCGGATGACGGCCGCGAAGTGGCTTGCCCCGCCGTCCGGCAGGTCATCGCGATCGACCGAGGTGATCACGGCGTGCCCGATCCCGAGCTTGGCGACCGCCTCCGCCAGGTGCCGCGGCTCGTCGGCGTCCACGCCCGGGTTCGGCCTTCCCGAGGTCACCGCGCAGAAGCCGCAGCGCCGGGTGCAGATGTCCCCCAGGATCATGAAGGTGGCGGTGCGCTCCGACCAGCACTCGAAGATGTTAGGGCAGCGCGCCTCCTCGCACACCGTGTTGAGCGACAGCTCGCGCATCGAGCGGCGCACTTCCTGGAACTCCGGCGTGGTGCGGAGGCGGATGCGGAGCCACTTTGGCTTGCGTGGAGAGAGCTCGCCCACAGGCTGTTTCACCGGGATCAGACCTGGAACGTCTCGAGACGCTTCTTGACGTTCGACATGAACTGATCGGCCACGGCGCCGTCGATGAGGCGATGGTCGAACGAGATTGACAGGTACGCCATGGTGCGGATGGCGATGGCGTCGTTGATCACCACCGGCCGCTTCTCGATCGTCCCCACCCCCATGATGGCGACCTGCGGCTGGTTGATGATCGGCGTTCCGAACAGCGCCCCGAACGATCCCGGGTTCGTGATCGTGAACGTGCCGCCGGAGACCTCGTCGGGCGTCAGCTTCTTGCGCCGCGCCCGGTCGGCGAGGTCGGTGATCGCCCGCGCGAGGCCGGCGATGTTCTTCTCGTCGGCGTTCTTGATCACCGGCACGATGAGGCCCCAGTCGAGCGCCACCGCCATCCCGAGGTTCACCTGGGAGTGGTAGATGACGTCGTCGCCGTCGATCGAGGCGTTCATGACCGGCCAGTCCTTGAGCGCCTCGACCACGGCGGAGGCGATGATCGGCGTGTAGGTGAGCTTCACGCCGTAGCGCTCCTCGAACCCGGGTCCATGCTCTGCGCGCTGGCGGGCGATCCCCGTGAGGTCGACCTCGAACAGCGCGGTGACGTGCGCCGAGGTCCGCCGGCTCAGGATCATGTGCTCGGCGATCTTCTTCCGCATCACCGTCATCGGCTCGCGCTTTCCCGCGACCATCGCAGGGCGCGGCCCCGTGGCGGGGGCGGCCGGGCGCGCCGCGCCCGACTCGACGTGCCCCAGGATGTCCTTCTTCGTCACGCGCCCCTGGATGCCGGTGCCGGTGAGCGAGGCGATCTCGATGCCATGCTCGGCGGCGATCTTGCGCACCACCGGGGACGACTTCGTCCGCCGCAGCTCCTCGACCGAGCCTGGGGCGCCGGCCGCGCGCGGCGGCGCCGGGGTAGCCGCGACCGGTGCGGCGGCGGCCGGGGCCGCGGGGGCGGCGGCCGGAGCGGGAGCCGCTGGCGCCGGGGCCGCAGGCGCGGGTGCCGAGGGCGCGGGGGCGGAGGCGACCGCGCCCGCCTCCGTCTCGATCGACGCCACCACCGTCTGCACCGCGACCGTCGCTCCTTCGGCCACCTTGATCTCGGCGAGGGTGCCCGCCGCGGGGGAGGGGATCTCCGCGTCGACCTTGTCGGTGCTGATCTCGAAGATCGGCTCGTCGCGTTGCACCTTGTCGCCGACCTTCTTCAGCCACTTGATGATCGTTCCCTCGGCGATGCTCTCCCCCATCTGGGGCATGATCACGTCGACTTTCATCTCGATCCCTCGTCCCTTGGCCGGGAGCGGTTGGTCACTCTAGTAGGCCGCCAGCTGACGGCACGCGTTCACCACATCCTCGGTCGACGGCAGGTAGAACGCCTCCATTGGCGGGCTATACGGAACGGGCGTGTCGGGCGCGGTGAGGCGCTGCGGTGGGGCGTCGAGGTGCTCCCACGCTCCCTGGTTGATCAGGGCCATGATCTCGCCGGCGATCCCGCCGGTGCGGGTGTCCTCGTGCACGATCAGCACCTTGCCCGTCTTGCTCGCCGCCTCGAGGATCGCCTCCTCGTCGAGCGGCAGGAGCGAGCGCAGATCGACGACCTCGGCCTCGATCCGCTCGCTCTGCGCCATCTGCGTCGCGGCCTCGAGCACGCGGTGCAGCATGGCGCCGTAGGTGAAGATCGTGAGTGTGTCCCCCTGGCGCCGCGTCGCCGCCTTGCCGATCGGCACGACGTAGTCGGCGTCGGGGAGGTCCTCCTTGATGCGGCGGTAGAGGTACTTGTGCTCGAGGAAGATCACCGGATCCTCGTCGCGGATCGCCGCTTTCATCAACCCCTTGGCGTCGTATGCGGTGCCGGGAGCGACGACTTTGAGCCCGGGGGTGTGCACGTAATACATCTCCGGGCTCGCCGAGTGGAATGGACCGCCGTGCGTGCCGCCGCCGGCCGGGCCGCGGAGGACGATCGGCACCCCCTGGCCCCAGCGATACCGGTTCTTGGCGGCGAAGTTCGTGATCAGGTTCCAGGCGCACCCCATGAAGTCGATGAACTGGAACTCGACCACCGGGCGCATTCCGAGCATCGAGGCCCCGATGGCGGCGCCGACGAACGCCTGTTCCGCGAGCGGCGTGTCGATGACGCGGTCCGGCCCGAACTCGTCCAGCAGCCCCTCGGTGACCTTGAACGCGCCGCCGTAGGCGCCGATGTCCTCGCCCATGAGGAACACGGTGGGGTCGCGGCGCATCTCCTCCAGCATTCCCTGGCGAATCGCTTCGAGATAGGTGGTCTCGGGCATGTCAGCGCATCCTCGGCCGCGGGTCCGGCATCCGCTCGATGCCGTGGTACACCCCCTCGAGACAGCGCTCGGCGGGCGGCATCGGGCTCTTCTCCGCCCGCTCAAGTTCCAGGTTGAGGTGCTCCTGGATCTCCTTCTCCATCGTCTCGATCGCGCCGTCGGTCACGAGTCCCCGCCCGATGAGCAGGGCGCGGTAGCGATCGATCGGGTCGCGAGCCTCCCAGTACTCCATCTCCTCCTTGGAGACGTAGCGCTGATCGTCGTGCTCCGCGTGTCCCTTGCGGCGGTAGGTCACCGGCTCGATCAGCGTCGGGCCGCCTCCGGAGCGGGCGCGATCGACGGCGACCTTGGTCGCCTCATAGACGGCCAGGACGTCGTTGCCGTCCACCCGCACCCCCGGCAGCCCGAACCCCTCGGCGCGCTTCGCGAGCGAGTCGATCGCCGTCTGCTTCCGGGTGGGGGTGGAGTAGGCGTAGGAGTTGTGCTCGATCACGATCACGAACGGCGTCTTCATGACAGCGGCGAAGTTGAGCGCCTCGTTGAACTCACCCGTCGAGGCGCCGCCGTCGCCGATGTAGGTCAGCGCGACGAAATCCCGCTTCTGCAGCTTGGCCGCCAGCGCCACGCCCCCCATCACCGCCACCAGCGAGCCAAGCTGGCTGATGGTCGAGACCAGATTGCGTCCGCCGATCTCGCCGAAGTGGTTGGTGCCGTCCTTGCCGCCGGTCGGGCTGTCGGAGCGCGCCATGTACTGGAGGAACATCTCCTCCGGGCGGACCCCCTTCACCAGCATCGAGCCGAGGTTGCGGATCAGCGGCCCCATGTAGTCCGCGGGCTCGAGCGCGTAGGCGGTGCCGACGGCGGTCGCCTCCTGCCCCAGGCTGCGGTAGAGCCCGCCGACGATCTTCCCCTGGCGATAGAGGTTGACGAGCTTCTCCTCGAGCCGGCGGGTGAGGAGCATCCAGCGCAGCAGCTCCCGCTGTGCGTCGGCCGAGAGCGTGGTCTTCGTCGCGATCGGCTCGACGGTCGTCGTCTTCGTGTTGCCCACGTTCGCGCTCCTGCGGCTCATCTAGATATGGATGGACCGGCCATGGACACCCAGGGCCGCCTCGGCGATGGCCTCCGACAGCGTTGGGTGGGCGTGCACCGCATGGAACAACTCCTCGACCGTGCTCTCGAGGCGCAGCGCCACCGCCGCCTCGGCGATCAGCTCCGTCGCGCGCGGTCCGATGGCATGCACACCGAGCAATTCGTCATGTTTCGTGTCGCCCACGATCTTCACGAAGCCGTCCGGCTCCCCCAGGATCGCGGCCTTGGCGATGGCGCCGAACGGGAACTTCGCGACGCGCACCGAGTGCCCACGCCGCTTCGCCTCGGCCTCGGTCAGGCCGACGCTGGCGATCTCGGGCTGGCAGTAGGTGCAGGCGGGGACCTGGTCGTAGTTCATCGGCTCGGCGGGGTGCTTGCCGGCCAGGTGCTCGACCGCGACCATCCCCTCGTGCGAGGCCACGTGTGCGAGGAGCGGGGTCGCCACGATGTCGCCGATGGCGTAGACGCCCGGCTCGCCGGTCTGCATGAAACCGTCCACCTTCACGAACCCCTTCTGCACCAGCACCTTCGTCCCCTCGAGCCCGAGGTCGTCCGTGACCGGGCGGCGCCCGGCCGCGAGCAGCACGCGCTCCGCCTGGAACGACAGCTCCTTCCCCTTGGAGTTCGCGCGCAGCGTGACGCCGTCCTTCCCCACCTCGACCGCGGTGACCGCCGTGTCGGTGTGCACCTCGATGCCGCGCTTCTTGAACGCCTTCTCGAGCGCCGCGGAGATCTCCTCGTCCTCGAGCGGCACCGCCCGCGGCAGCAGCTCGACGACCGTGACCTTCGAGCCGAACGAGGCGAAGATAGACGCGAACTCCACCCCCACCGCCCCGGCGCCGAGGATGGCGAGCGATTTCGGCAACTCGGCCACGTTGAGGATGTCGTCGCTCGACAGGATCCGGGCGCGGTCGAAACGCGCGAATGGCAGGTCGCGGACGGTGGAGCCCGTGGCCAGGATCACGTTGCGGGTGGCCAGCATCCGCTTCGCCCCGTCGGCTCCGGTCACCTCGACCTTCCCCGTTCCCGCGAGGCGGCCGCGGCCAGGCACCCACTCCACCTTGTTCTTCTTGAACAGGAACTCGACCCCCTTGGCGTTCTTGGTGACCACCTTGTTCTTGTAGCGGTGGACTGCGGCGAGATCGACGGTGGCTCCTGCGACCTGGATGCCGAAATCGCCGGCGTGGCGCGCCGTGTCGAGCACCTCCGCCGCGTGCAGCAACGCCTTGGTGGGGATGCACCCCCAGTGCAGGCAGGTCCCCCCGAGCGCCGGCGCCTTCTCGACGACCGCCGCCTTGAGGCCGAGCTGGCCGGCACGGATCCCGGCGACGTAGCCTCCGGGGCCGCCGCCGATCACGACGACGTCATAGGTGGTTTCGGGCAATGGTCCCCTCGCTCCGTACGGCTGCGATGATGTGGCTGTGGGCCCGCGGGATGCGGCGGCTCCGCCGTGCCGGGGGAGTCTAGACCACGCTCCGCCCGTGTTGCAACCGACTGCCACGGAGGCGAGCTGAGTAAACCACGCTCCTGGAACACGATCCGGAGGTTCCTGGGGGTGCCGGCGTCTCCCCGAGACGCCCGGGACGACGCCAGGGTCTGCCGCCGGCGGGTTGACCGGACGGCAGACCCGTGGTAGGTTCGCGGCGAGTTCGGGACACACTCCGTGATGCCAGCCACCAGGCCGCTGCGCGTGATCATCCTCAAGCCGAGCAAGTACGCCGCGGACGGGTACGTCGAACGGTTTCGCTGGGGGTTCATGCCCAACAGCACCGTTCCGTACCTGCGCAGCATGGTCCCGGAGCGCGTCGGCGGCGTCCCCTGCCGGGTGGACGTCGTGGACGAGTACGTGCAGACCGATCTCCGCTACCTGGAGCTGCTGGCGGGCGACCCGCATCACCGCACGCTCCTGGCGCTCGTCGGCGTCCAGAGCCACCAGTTCCAGCGGGCGCTCGACCTCGGCGCCCTCGCGCGCGAGCGCGGGGTCGAGTCGTGCGTCATCGGTGGGCCGCACGCGATGACCTGCGACACCTCGATGCTGCAAGGGAGAGGCGTGAGCTTCGCGCAAGCCGAGGCGGAGATCGTCTGGCCGGCCATCCTGCGCCATGCCGCCGCGGGGGAGCTGCTGCCGGTCTACGGCGAGGACGGGCGCTGGCAGGAGCGGCTCGAAGCGCCCGTGCTCGTCCCGCCGTCGCGGCGCGACCTGCGGCGCTACGCGGTGCCGCTGCTCGGGGTCTACCCGGCGCGCGGTTGTCCGTTCACCTGCAACTTCTGCTCGGTGATCAAGATCGCCGGCCGCCAGGTGCGCAGCCAGCCGATCGAGACGACGCTTGCCAGCCTGCGCGCCGCGAAGGCCGCCGGCGTCACGGCCATCATGTTCACCTCGGACAACTTCAACAAGTACGCCGGAGCACCCGAGCTGCTCGAGGGGATGATCGACCAGGAGCTGAACCTACCGTTCTTCGTCCAGTGCGATGCGCAGGTGCACCGGCAGGAGGAGCTGCTCGCCCTGCTGGCGCGCGCCGGCTGCTTCCAGGTGTTCGTGGGGGCGGAGTCGTTCTCCCGCGAGGCGCTGCGCGGCGCCCACAAGCTCCACAACCACCCCGAGCACTACGCCCGGATCGTCGAGCTGTGCCGCCGCTATGGGATCACGTCGCACTTCTCGAACATCCTCGGGTTTCCCGGGGACACGGAGGAGGGGGTCCGGGACCACCTGCGCACGCTGCGGCTGCTGCGCCCGGACGTGGCCTCGTTCTACATCCTCACCCCCATCCCCGGCACCGAGCAGTACGACGAGTTCCTGTCGCAGGGCCTCGTGACCGAGCGGAACCTGGATCGGTTCGACGGCAGCAACGTCACCTGGCGGCACCCGGCCCTCCCGGCCGAGCGGCTGACCGACCTACTCTTCCAATGCTACCGCGAGTTCTACGCGGCGGGGGACGTCGTCGCGAAAGCGCTGCGCGCCGGACGAGCCGCGCGCGGCTTCCGGCTGTCGCAGGCGCTCTGCGCGACGCTCGGGTATCCGGCGCTGGCGCGGCTGGGCGCCTCGAGGCGCGTGCACCCGATGGCGGGCGGGATCGGCAGGAGGCGGCTCGACCACGCGAGGGATTACGCGGGGTTCAGACGCCGGTGCTTCGATCTCGAACTCGCCCCATTGCCGGCGAGCCTTCCGCTCTCGGCGCGCGATCAGGCGATCAACCGTCTCGCGAAGGTCGCCGAAGGGTGAGGCGCAGCCCGTCGGCGAGCGAGGTCATTGCCACGCCGGTCGCCGCCACGAGCGGACGCGAGTCGGCGACATGGTCCTCCCCAAGGAGGTCGAGCGTGCCGGGCGGCTCGGGACCCCAGGGGAGCCGGGCTGCGAGCCTGGCCGCGGAGCGCGCGGCGTTCGCGGATAGCCCGACCTGCCAGTGCGCGACGCCGCGCGCGCGCGCGATCGCCGCGACCAGGCCGCTGACGGTCACCGTCTCGGAACCCCCGGCATCGAACGTCTCCCCCGCCGTCGCCGGCCGCTCGAGGCAGGCGGCGACGGCCGCCGCAAGATCGTCCACCCAGATCGGCGAGATCCGCGTGGCTCCCGCGAAGACCGGCACCGGCAGGAGCGGCGCGCCGAGCGTCAGCCTCCGCATCCAGGCGAGCGTCGGACTCCCGCGTCCGTAGACGAGCGCCGGGCGCAGGATCGTCCAGGGGATCGGAAACGAGCGGACGACCGCCTCCCCTTCCCCCTTGCTCCGCCGGTACGCGTTCACGGCGTCGGGGGAGGCACGCAGCGCGCTGACGTGGACCACTCTCCCTACCTCGGACTCGAGGCAGGAGGCGAGCAGATCGCGGAGTCCGTCCACATGGACGGCCCTGAACGTCTGCCCCTCGGCCGGGACCTCACGGCTGATCCCCGCGAGGTTCACGAGGGCCTCGCACCCGAGCGGTTTGCGCCCGAGCGAGTCGGGGTCGATGAGGTCGCCCGACACCCGCTCGCTCCGCGTCCGATCCGGCAGGTGCAGGCGGCGCTCGGAGCCGAGACGGACGAGGCAGGAGACGAAGTGGCCGCGCGCGACGAGCACGCGTGCCAGGTGCCGGCCCATGAAACCGGTCGCGCCGGTGAGGAGGATTCTCATTATTACTACCGCCCCTCCGCTCCGTCATTCCCGCGAGAGCCGATCAAGAGCGGCATCACTACCGCCCCTCCGCTCCGTCATTCCCGCGAAAGCGGGAATCCAGAGCGGCGATCGGCCTGGGCACTTCCCCACCACCCCCCCCGCTGAACTGCGCCTGGTGGAGCTGCGCATAGAGGCCGCCACGCGCCAGCAGCTCCGCGTGCCTCCCCGACGCCACGATCCGTCCGCGCTCGACCACCAGGATCCGATCGGCGTGCAGCACCGTGGAGAGCCGGTGCGCGATGACGACGGTGGTGCGGTCGCGCGTGAGCCGCGCCAAAGCCTCCTGGATCAGGTGCTCCGTCTCGGTGTCGACCGAGGAGGTCGCTTCATCGAGGATCAGGATCGGCGCGTCCTTGAGCAGCGCGCGCGCGATCGCGATCCGCTGCTTCTGCCCGCCCGAGAGCTTCATCCCGCGCTCGCCGATGGCGGTGGCGTAGCCGTCGGGCAGCTCCAGGATGAAGTCGTGCGCATTGGCCGCCCGCGCCGCCGCCTCGATCTCGGCGGCGGGGGCGCCGGGTCGGCCGAGCGCGATGTTCTCCTCGATCGAGGCGTGGAAGAGGAAGACATCCTGATGGACCACGGCGATGCTCTCGCGGAGCGATCGCAGCGTCACCTCCCGCACGTCGCGGTCCCCGACCCGCACCCAGCCGCGGTCCACGTCGTAGAAGCGCGGGATGAGCTGCGTGATCGTCGTCTTGCCGGCGCCCGACGGGCCGACGAGCGCGACCAGCTCTCCCGGCTCGACCGCGAACGACACGCCATGGAGCACCGGCTCACCGTCACGGTAGGCAAAGCCGACGTCGCCGAGCTCGATCCGCCGGGGTGGAGTTGCGAACGGACGGGCGCCCGGACGATCGACGATCTCGGGCGCCGCGTCGAGCAGCCGGAAGATCCGTTCCGCCCCGGCCGCCGATTTCGCCAGCTTCTCGTTCAAGGCCCCGAGCGACTGCACCGGCGCGTAGAAGAATCCGAGATACATGAGGAAGGCGACCAGGTCCGAGATCCGGAGCGACCCGGCGACCACGAGCACGCCGCCATACCCCACCGCGATCACCGTCCCCATCCCGGCCAGGAAATCGATCACAGGGTAGCCTACCGACCAGATCCAGATCGTCCGCAGGATCTTCGTGACGTACGCCTCGCTGGCCGCGGCGTAGCGCGCCTCCTCGTGCGCCTCGCGGGTGAACGACTGGATCACCCCCATCCCCGACAGGTTGTCCTGGAGGCGATGGTGGAGGCGCGAGACCTCCTCGCGACTCTCGCCGAACGCGTGCCGGCTGCGCACCGTGGCCCGGATCGCCACCCACCCGAGCAGCGGCAATGGCGCCACCAGCGCCAGGCCGAGCCGCCAGTCGAGCGCGATCAGAACCACCATGCCGCCGCCGAGCATCGCGACCGTCACCCCCACGTCGGGGAGCCCGTGCGACACCAGGTCCTCGAGCGTCTCGACGTCGTTGATCCCCTGCGCGATGAGCGACCCGGTGGACGACTCGGAGAAGAAGGCGCGGGGGAGACGCTGCAGGTGGCGGTAGATCTCGACCCGGAGATCCGACATCAGCCGGTGGCCGGCGAGGTGCGAGGCGTAGACTTTCACCCCGCGGCAGGCGGCGCGGAAGAGGAAGATGCCGGCGATCGCGGCGGCGGCCCACAGGACGGTCGTGCGCGCTCCCTCGCCGCCCGCCTCGCCTAGTCTGAGGAGCACTGCCCGAACCAGAAGCGGCACCGCGAGGTCCGCGGCGGTCATGAGGACGAGCGCGCCGACCGTGAGCAATACCAGCCCGCGGTAGGGGCGAAGGTGAGTCCAGAGGCGTCGGCCGAGTGCGGGAAGTGTCATGGTCGGAGTCGGGCGGGATGTTATCGCAGGGGCGCGCCGGCGTCAGGGGGCCACAGCGCTGCCCCCGCTCGACCGGACTGGCCGCGTCGCTTGACGGAGCAGTCCATGCGGGGACGATAATGGCCAGGATCGGCGCGTTCCAGGTGCGGTTCAATCTGCGGAACAGGAGCAGGAGGAAACTATGATGCGATCCATCGTGGGGGTGATTGCCATCTTCCTGGCTGGCGTCGTCACGGCCCGAATGACCGAGCCGCCAGTCAACCAGGCCTCAGGAGACGCGCAGCTGCAGCTGGGCAACTTCTCGGTGAGCCTTGCGGTCAAGGACATCGGCGCCTCGCGCCTGTTCTACGAGAAACTCGGCTTTCGAGTGATTATGGGCGAGCAGGCAAAGAACTGGTTGATTCTCCAGAACGAAACCAGCACGATCGGTCTTTTCCAAGGGGTGTTCAGCAAAAACACCCTCACGTTCAATCCGGGATGGGATAGGAAGGGCGGCACCTTGCCGGACTTCGACGACGTTCGGGCCATTCAGCGAACGCTCAAAAGTCGCGGTCTCACGCCCGCGCCGGAGGCGGACGAGTCGACATCAGGACCAGCAAGCCTGATGCTGATGGACCCAGATGGGAATCCCATCCTGCTCGACCAACACGTACCCAGCCCCAAGAAGTGATTGTGTTTGCTTGGTGCGGCTCACGCGCGACCGCCCGGACACGCGCCGTTCGGCCGTAGGCAAGGGGGCCAAGTGAAGAGAATCAAGCTACGCATCGCGATGCTGCTCTGTCTGATCGCCACAACGGCAATCGCCCAATCCGACACCACCTCCGAGCGTCGATTCACGCTCCCGGATCACGGCAAACTCGTGATTCACGTTACCCGTGACTGGAAAGACCGAGTACGTCAACCGCCTGACCGCCTGCCACCCACGATTACCCTCGGCCCGGCATCCGGAAAGGCCTTTCAGGTGCTCCTGACGCCGACTTGGCCTGCGACGAGCGATCGTCCTCCTCAGTCGCGCGACGATCTCCGAGCCGCAGTCGAGCAAGCGGCCCGGGACGCCAAGGCTCAGGCGGTTGAGAAGGAGTTGCCCATCGTCGAATTCCAGGGAACCTCGGGGTCCGGTTTCTACTTCTCGGCGACCGACCGAGCACCGAAGCGCGGCGAGTACAAGTTCGTGACGCAAGGAGCGATTGGCGTTGGCGAGCTGACGGTGTCATTCACGATCCTTACCAATGAAGGTCAGAAGCTGGTCGTCGAGCAGGCTCTGGATGCTCTGAGAGGTGCGACTCACGGTGGCATCTGACGCTGCCCCCCGATTGACCGCTTCGCGGGCATGGGTTCTGCGGCCGTGTCTCGCGTGGGGAGTTGGAGGAATGATGAAGCGAGCAACGCTCGCACTGGGGGCCGCCGCGCTGGCGATTCTGTGGGTTGCTAGCGCGGCCGGCCAGCAACCGTCGAGCAGTCAATCCATAGCTCCGCTATGGACCGTGCACATCGATGAGGTCCGGCCGGAGAAGGCGGCGGAATTCGAACGGTTGAACATCGCCGAGAACAAGGGGCTGCACGCGATCCTGCTCGAGCACGGGCAGCCGATCACGCCCGTGTACGAGATCGTGACGACCGGCGCTGTCTACATGAGCCTACGACCGAAGCTCTCCTTCACGGAGTTCGACGCGTCGTCCACCGTTCCTGAAAGCATCTCAAAGCTACTCGCAACGGTAACCGACCCACTCGACGGACCCATCCATGCGGCGCTGAAATACCACCACAACGAGGTCTGGCGCTATCAGAAGACGGAGTCCTACATCCCCGTGACGCCCGGGCACACGCTGTCCACGCCCGGCTATATTCAATTCATCAGCGAGCGGGTCATTCCGGGCATGGAGGAGCGTTACGGTGAGCTGCTCGACTCGCTGAATGACGCGCTCAAGAAGAACCGCTATCCGTGGAGCGTTCTGATGTTCCGATCGTCGTACGGCGATGGCGCGTACAAGCACCTCTGGCAGGCTGATTCGAGGGCGGCCTTCCTCAAGGCCGGGGATCGTGCCTTCGTCCTGGCCGCCGTCTTCGGCAAGGAGGCGGCACGCCAGATGCTGGCTGACTGGAAGCGCTGCCTGGCGAGCTCCGAGACTGTCGACGCTACAGCGCGGCGCGACTTCGCCGACCTGATGGAATCGGTCCCATGGTTGGGTTATCCGCCACGGTGACAGTGGACCAAGACCAGGTTCGCATCGTCCTCGAGGCCGACTGACAGCACCTGCGGTCGCTCACAAGCAGTCCCCGCTCGCCGGAATCCGCACCTTTCCCGACGACCCACGACCGTACGACCCCTTCACCAGCGGATCGACCGTCCTGAATAGATAGAAGAACGCCTTGCGCGCCGCAGGGCTGGCCGCATCCTCACGGCCGACCGTCGTGGTATCGGACGAATCGTTCTCGAGGCACGTCACCGCTCCCAGGTCGATCTGTCCGGGTGCCTCGGCAAGCTGCTCCACCTGGCCGCGAATCACCTCGTATGCGGCTGCCTCCGCGAACGGGGGCCACGACACCAGCGTCCCGCCCGGCCCCTGCGACAGGGTGAGGGACGGCGGCTGGCTGGTGTTCAGGAGGATCGAGACCTGCCCGTCGGCCAGGTCCGCCGTGGCCAGGTCCGCTCGTCCGTCGAGGTCGAAGTCACCCGTCGCGATTCCCCAGGGAGACGCTCCCACGCCGAAGCGGATCGGGACGCCGAAGTGCCCGGCGCCGTCCCCCAAGAGGATCGACACCGACGCGGCCGTGGAGTTGACGGCCGCTAGATCGTCCCAGCCATCCTGGTTCAGGTCCACGAGCACCGCGGCTCGCGGGTCCGGGCCGCAGCTGACCTGCCCCGCGGTCGCGAAGCCGCCGGTGCCGTCACCGAGGAACACCGACAGGCTCCCGCCGCCGCTGTTGAGCCCGACCAGATCCAGATCCGCATCGCCGTCGAGGTCGTTGAGCAGTGGCGAGCGCGGGCCGCTCCCTGCCGGCGACGGGGTGGGTGCGCCCAGCGCGCCGGTGCCTGAGCCCGGGAGAAGAGAGAGCGTATTCGCGCTGAAGTTCGTGACGACCACGTCCCACGTCGCATTGTCGTCGACGCGCCCGGCCGCTACACCAGCGGGAGCAAGCCCCGCATCGAAGCGGGTCGCCGGGAGCAAACCGCCCGGACCTTGCAGGAAGACGGAGACGGAACCGTCAGGGAAGGCAGTATCGCCCGACTCGTTCGCCACCACCAGGTCGGGGTGTCCGGCGTCCCCGTCGTTCAGGGGCGCGGCGGCAAGGCTCCCGGGACTGACATCGTCCCCTCCCACCGGATAGGTGCTCGGGGCCGAGAAGGCGCCGGCGCCGTTCCCGGGGAAGATGGAGATCGAGTCCCGGTTGTTGTTGACGACGGCTAGATCCAGATTGCCGTCCGCGGTGAACCGATCGACGAGGACCCCGACGGCGCCGGCGGGATGGGCGGGATTCCCCGGCAGGTCGAGGGTCTGCCACGCGCTGAACGACCCGCTCCCGGATCCGAGGAGGAGCGTGACGAGGTCCGCGTCGCCGTCCACGACCGCGAGGTCGTGCCTGGCGTCGCCGCTCAGGTCCGCCGAGGCGAGGGCGTTCGGCGCGGTCCCGGCGGCGTGGGCGGGCGTCGTGGTGAATCCTCCCGTCCCGTCCCCGAACAGCACCGAGACGCTCTCGGCGGTCACGTTCGCGGTCGCGAGATCGATCGCCGCGGTCCCGCCCAGAGCTGCCGTCACCACTCCCACCGGGGTGGACCCGACGCGGAACGATCCCCCGGCGCTGAAGGAGCCGAGGCCGTCGCCCTTGAAGATCTTCACCGCCCCCTGTCCGCCCGCTGCCTCGATCCCGACGACGAGATCGGCCTTCGAGTCGGCGTCGAGGTCGGCGATGCTCACCGCGAACGAGGGGGCGCCGGTGAGCAGCGCGACGGCAGGCCCGGGGGCGGAGCCGGCGTTCGCGAGGAGGAGCGAGAGCGAGTCGCTCCCCTCGCTGCCCACAGCGAGGTCCGGAAGCGAGTCGGTGTCGAGCAGGCCCATCGCGATCGAAGTCGGCGCGGCCTCGACCGGCAGGGTCACGGCAGAGCAGAATCCCGTGGTGCACCCCACCAGCACCACGACGGTGGCATCCCCCGCGCACGCGATCGCCAGATCGGCCCTCCCGTCTCCATCCCAGTCGCCCGCCACGATGGCCGACGGACCCGCGCCGACGGCAAAGGTCTGATGGAGGATGAAACCCCCGAGGCCGTCGCCGGTCCAGACCTGGCAGGCGCTCGTACCCTGGAGGGCCACCACGAGGTCGCGCGCTCCGTCCTGGTTCCAGTCGACGGCCGCGATCGCCACGGGGCGCGTCGCTGCGCCCGTGAGGAAGGAACTGCTGGCGCCGAAGCCGCCGAGGCCGTTTCCTAGGAAGACCTCGAACCTGTCCTGAAGCAGGTTCGCCACCGCCAGGTCCTCGGTGGTGTCGGAGACGGAGTTGAGACTCTCGAGGACCAAGCCGCGCGGGGAGATCCCGGTTGGTATTCGCGTTCCGGGGCGGAGGATCCCCTGGCCCGCCCCGAGCAGGATGGAGAGGTCGCTGGTCGAGCCGTTGGCGACGACCAGGTCGGTCGTCCCATCACCGTTCAGGTCGCCCGCGACGATCGCTCGAGGGTTCCGGCCGACGGGGAGATCGCGGCGCCCGTTGAGCGCGAGCTGCGCGCGCGCCGCGCCCACGGCCACGAGCAGCGCTCCTGCGAGCGCGATGGAGCGGGGCCACCCGGAGGCTCGGCGCCGGGTGGCCCCATTGAAACTGCGCAGGCCGGGCAAGCCGGCTACCGCACCTTCGCGGCCTGGATCTCCGGGCTGACCGCGGCCGCCGGCGCCGGGACCACGCCGCCCCCGCAGACCTGACCCGCGGTGCGCACGGCCTTCACGAAGATGTTGTTCCCCCCCTTGATGGACGGGATGGGGGTCCCCGCGGCTCCACCATAGAAGGTACTGGTCCTTCCCAAACCGTTGTCGCATTGGACGCACGGGAACGAGGCGAGGACTACATCCCCGCCATGGTCGCGGCGCACGACGTCGAACCGCGGGCAGTTCCACTCCTGGGACGTCTTGAAGCGGATGAAGCCACCGCCATGGCTCGGGAGGATCTCGGCGACCAGGAACGCGTCCTCGCACGCGGCGCCCAGCGTGTCGCCCAGCCCGGACGGTGTCTGGGTCGGGTTGTACGCGGTGGGGCAGTTGTCGAGGCACGAGGGCACGCCGTCCGCGTCGGAATCGTGATCGACGACATCCGGACATGGATCGCAGGTATCCCCCACGCCATCGCCATCCCTGTCCTCCTGGGCCGGGTTGGGGACGCTCGGACAGTTGTCGCACGCATCGCCCACGTTGTCGGCGTCCCCGTCCTGCTGGCCGGCGTTCGCGACGAGCGCGCAGTTGTCACACGCGTTCTCCGCGCCGTCGCCGTCCGAATCGGTATCGGCGTAGTTGGCGACCGTGGGGCAACCGTCACAGACATCACCCCTGCCATCACCGTCCGCATCCTGTTGGCCGGGATTCGCGACGGTCACGCAGTTGTCGCAAGCGTCGCCCGCGCCGTCGTTGTCCGAATCGGCATCGCCGTAGTTGGCGACCGTCGGGCAGTTGTCGCAGACGTCACCCGTGAGGTCACCGTCCGCGTTGGCCTGGTCGGAATTGAAGACCGCCGGGCAGTTGTCCTGGCAGTCGACGACGCCGTCGTTGTCGGAGTCGATGGAGGGACACCAGCTCGTTCGGACGGTCCAGCCCTCAGGAGGCCCCGAGCCGAAGGTGATCCAGCCGATGTTCTCGCCCCAGGCCCGTCCGCTGAAGTACCCCGTCGCGGGGTCGATCTTCACGCCACAGGTCGGGTCGGAGGCGCAGGCGGTCGGGCCGAAGTTGATCCAGCCGACGTTCTCTCCCCAGGCGAAACCGGACAGCGTGCCATGCCCGTCGTTGGCGATGCCGTACGCACTGACGCCGCAGGTGAGAGTGTTCTGGCAGGAGAGGCTGATCCAGCCGATGTTCTCGCCCCACATCCACCCCGTGAGCTGGAAGTCCCCGACGTCGACCCCGGGTCCACCATCTCCCGAGGGTTCGGCGTTGATCCAACCCACGTTCTCCGCCCACGCGAACTGATGATCGTCGTGGGCCGGGTCGATGTTTTCCGCGGAGGCGGCCCCGCCCGCGACAGCGAGCAGGATCGTGAGGAGGATCGGCAGGTGTCGGTGAGATGCTCGTCGCTCGCGCATCTCAGTAGACGAAGTTGGCGCCCGGATGGTCCGTACCGGGGACCGCCGAGATGTCGCCCACGCCGACCACGTCCACGATCGGGCCGAACGAGTTGCCCGGCCCGATGTCGAACGCCGTCCCGTTGTCGGTGGCGCAGTTGGCCAGGAACAGGTTCCGACTCCCGAGGCACGCGAACCCGACGCTGCACTGCCACGCGCCGCATTCCTCCATTACCGACTTCTCCTTCGCAGCCTTCATCTTGAAGCCACTCTCACCCGCCCCATACGCGTCGCAGTCGTACACTTGCCCATGGCTTCCCACGGAGAAGGCGTCGGCCCCGGCGCCCATCGACACGACGTCCCACAGGATGAACCGGGAAGCGTTCTCGAAATCCACCGCGGTGCCCCAACCGAGGAGCGTCCCGTCGAAGACGGTCACGTTCTGTCGGTCCGAGATGATCCCGGAGAGCGAACCCGGCACGCCAAGCACGTGGAACCCCCCGAGGTCCAGGTCCACGTTGTCCGCCGCGATCACGATCCCGTGCTTCCCGGACTGCCCCTGGAGATTCTCCGCCAGGTAGTACGAGCCGGACTCCGAGATGACGTGCAGCGCGTTCACCGATCCCGGGAGGCTCTCCACCGGGATGCGCGGCTCGGCGAATCCCTCATCGGTTCGGGCGATCTTCTTGTCGAGCTCAGCCAACTTCTTCTTGGTCGGCGTGACCGGCCCCGGCGGCGGCTCCAGATCTCCTGCCTGCGCCGTCGTCGCAGCCAGCAACGAGCCGGCGACAGCAATCCCCAGTCCCGCGAGCAAAACCCGGCGATCCCCATTGATCTCATCCATGGTAGGTCTCCTTGGTCATCTGGAGACGCGACACACGTCTCCCTGGGCGGAAAGCGCGCGACGAGCCGGGCCCACGCGCCCTCGAAGCCGCGTGAGCCGGGATGTCCCACGTGTTCGCAGCGATCGGATCCTGGATCTCGGGCGCTGACGCCAGGAAAAGCCGCCCGCTGAGTTTGGTCGCTTGGTTGGTGGGGCAAGAGCGTGGGCCCAGGATACACGGATCTGCGGGACCGTCAAGACAATTCTGGCAGCCGCCACCGCCCCGCCCCCCCGCCCGCGTCGCTTGACGGATCGGTCCTCAGCGGGTCGATAATCCCGGATTTCGCAGGGGTGGGCCATGGGGGGGCGGTTGGGGACTTCGCGTCGACTTTCGGCGATGCCGAACACCCCGGCCGTCGACTCAATCAGTGCGATCGGGAGCGTAGGGGACTTGTCGCGTCTTCGGAGCGGCACGTTGCAGACACGACCCCCCGGCACGGTCGAGGTGAGGTGGGGGGGGGGACGTCACGCACCTGCTGCTAGAGGCGCCTCACCGCCAAGGGTCGGTGTGCCAGCGGGCTGTCGGCGGTCAGTCGCAGTAGGAGCTTGCCGGCGTGCGCGACGAGGCGCCCGGCGACGCAGAGGTAGCGCCGCCGCATCGTCATGATGCGCTCGCGGCGGGGGAGCTTCAGGCCACGATCGCGGTAGAGCACCAACAGGTTCCGCGCCAGGATCTTCAGCGCCAAATCGGCCGCGTTGGCGCCGAAGCTCGACGTCGGCACGTGGTCGATCCGCAGGTCGTGCTTGGCCTCGCAGATCGTCCGTTCCACGTCTGCCCGCTTGTCGTAGAACCGCGCCACATCCTCCGGCTCCCAGTCGCGATCGGTGACGAACAGGCTGTAGGACCAGCCGCACTCGTCCCACAGGTGGCCCTGCACATCCCCCGCGTGCCGGACGCGCCGCACCACGACCCGTCGCGGCTGGTCCCACGCCTTGGGGCGCTGCCAGCGGAACGATGCCACCTGCATCTCGTTCTCGCCGGGCACCCAGCGCCACGCTTGCGGCGGCAGGCTGCACGCGTGGCTTGCCACCTGCGGCGTCGCCCGCATCTTCATCACGTAGCCCACGCCCCGCCGTTCCAGCACCCGCAGCGCCTCCTCGTACTCGAAGCCCGCGTCCAGCCGGGCCAGCACCTCCCGCCCCTTCGGTCCCGGCGGCAGCCGGTCCAGCGTCTGGTGCAGGAAGGCGTTGATGCCGGTCGCCGGCCCCGCGCTGCCCGGCCGCAAGGTGTGATGCACGACCAAGTCGCTGATCCGGTCGCGGGCGAGCAACGGATGGTAGGAGGGCCGACCCGGCTTGTGAGGGTTGTAGCCGAACGCGGCCCCTTCCTGCGAGCCGTGCAGCGTCTCGACCGTGGAGTCGATCTCCAGGACGACCCGATCCTGACCCGCCAGGGCTTCGGCAACCACCGCGTCCAGCACCTGCCGCAGGCGGGCGAACAACGCGGGGTCCTCGAACCGTCGCAGGTCGCGATACAGCGTCTTCACATCCGGCAGCCGCTTGACTCCATGCTGGGCGCACAGCAGCGGCTCGGTCTCGAGATCTTCGAAGGGATACAGCCTCTCGAGGCCGGCGAAGTGCGCGTCCAGGAAGATGCGCAGCACGCGGTCGAGTCGCCAGCGATGCCACTCCGCCTTGACGGCGCGGAAGCCGTCGGCGAGTTTGCGATCGATTCCCAGGCGCTGGAGAAAGGCCGCCAGCTGGTTGAGTCCGCCCAGGCTGGTCGCGCCCGGAAGGTCGAACACCTGGGTCAGAATGCGGGTTGCAGGACGGGCGGACGCGGCGTAGGATCGTCTCACCTTTGCGGTACCCCCTTTCGTGGACCGAACGTCTCCTTGTCAGAAACGTTCTACCACGGAAGGGGTCTGTCCGAGCCGCATCCCGCCTCGCTGTCGAGCGGCTCCCGGACGGACGCTCTCTCGACCGCTCAGCTTCACAACACACGACCCCTGCGAAATCCGGGATAATGGCTCGGACGGCAGCCTCGACAGCTGCTGCGAACCGGACGTGACCTCGCGCATTGCTAAGGAGTATGACCATGTACCGGACCTGCTCGATCCTCCTTTCAGCGACCGCCGTCGCCCTGGTTCTGTCGCACGCACGCCCCGCGTTCGCGCAGGACGATCCCCATGCGGCCTGTTTCGCGCCGCCGAGCTACGTCCCCGCCGAGCTGCTCGAGCGCCCGGTCGGGGTGCGCCGCGGCATCGGCAACTCGCACGAGGCGGTCACCACGAAATCGCCCGAGGCCCAGGCGTTCTACGACCAGGGCCTCAACTACCTCGAGTCGTACGTGTGGATCGAAGCGTCGAGGTCGTTCCACCAGGCGCTTCGCCACGACCCCAAGCTGGCCCTGGCGTATCTGGGCCTGAGCTACGTGGGCTCGGGGCTCGAGAATGCGGAAGCCGCCCGGCTTTTCTTCACGAAGGCGAAGGCACTCGCCGAGGGCGTCAGCGAACGAGAGCGCTGGCGCCTGGAGATTCGCGAGAAACAACTCGCGGCGCTCGACGATATCAAGGACACGGCGCGGTTCCTCGCCTACAAGAAGACCATCGGCGACGCCCTGGCCGGGGATCTCGACAACCCGCAACTATGGATCCTGCGCGGCAACGCCGAGGAGACCAACGCCTCGGGGCGGGGCCAGCGTGGCAGCGCCGCGTCGATCGCGTTCTACCAGGCCGCCCTGCGCCTGGTTCCCGATCACGCCACGGCCCAGCATTATCTCGTCCATTCGTACGAGACCATCGGGCGCATCGACAAGGCACTCGAACACGGCGAGGTCTACGCGCGCCTGGCGCCGGCGATTCCCCACGCCGCCCACATGTGGGCGCACGACCTGCGCCGCGTCGGCCGCGTGGATGACGCGATCGTGCAGTTCCTCAAGACGGACGCGCTCGAACGCGACTACTATGCGGCGGAGAAGATCGACCCCTCCCTCGACTGGCACCATGCCCACAACCTCGACCTGCTCGCGGGCTGCTATGAGCACAAGGGGCAGATGAAGCTCGCCGAGAAGACACTGCGCGACTCCGCGGCGCTGGCGCCCGTGAGCGCCTATCGGGCCTTCAACCTCCGGGAGCTGCCGAACTTCCTGATCCATCGCAGTCGCTACCAGGAAGCGCTCGCGGCGGGACGCGCGCTGACTGAGACGACCTACCCGCAGGCGCGGTGCGTAGGCCACGCCCTGGCCGGGCAGGCGCTGCTCGGACTCGGACGCCCGGACGAGGCGAGGCTGGAGCTCGAAGCGGCGAGCCGGGAGCTCGAGACGGTTCCGCAGCTGACCATCGGGCTCGATCCGCCCCGCGCCATGGTCGAGCCGTGGGTCGAGGCGCTGCGTGGCGACCTCCTGCTCCGGGCCGGACAGAAGGACGAGGGACGCGCCGTTTTGAAGGAGGTCGTGCGCGCGCTGCGCGCCACTCCCGGCCCCGACGCGTGGTCGCAAGCGCTGTTCCGCCTGGAGGCGATGGCGCGGAGCGCGATGGACGCGGGAGACTGGGAGCTTGCCGAGTTCATCGCGACGCAGATGCTCGAGCACGATGCAGCCTACGGAGGCAGCCACCTCGCCATGGCCCTCGTTCTCCGGCACAAGGGGGATGTTGCCGGCATGACGGCGGAGCTCGAGACCGCGAGGCGCTTCTGGCGCGACGCCGACCCCAACCTCCCCGAGCTCACCGAGATCGCGGCGGCGGCGGCAGGGGAAGCCGAATGAGGACCACCGTGACCACCGTGCTGCTCGCATTGAGTCTCGGCGCCGCTTGCACGATCGAGAGGACGGCCGGCAGCGAAGCGCGGCCGGCCTGGCTGACCGCGCTCATCGAGGACCTCGAGGCGGAGCCGGTCGCGAACCCTCCCGCGCTCATCGCCCGGTACGAGTACCAGGGTCGAACGGTCTACTACCTCCCGCCGCGCTGCTGCGACATCCCAAGCAATGTCTATGACGACGGCGGTGCCATCCTCTGCCATGCCGATGGTGGGATCGGCGGCGACGGCGATGGACGCTGTCCGGATTTCTTCTCGGCACGAAAGAACGGAGCAGTCATCTGGCGGGATACGCGGGGCAGCAAGTAGGAACCGCAACTCATCGTAACCGGTGTAGTCGGAGGAACTCGTCATGAAGCCAGCCGCTGTCATTTCTGTTCTCCTGCTGGGAGTCTTCGCCCTTGCTCATCTGCTCCGGCTCCTGCTCCGGATCGAGATCATCGTGGCCGGCACCGAGGTCCCGATGTGGGTCAGCGTGATCGCCTGCCTGGGGCCCGCCACGCTGGCGATCGCGCTGTGGCACGAGAGCCGCGCGAGATGATGCCCAGGCGCGCACGGTAGGGCGGGGGAGCAAGGCGTGATCATCCTCGACACCATCGGCCGCACGAGGCTGCTGCCGCTTCAGCAGATGATCCCGGATGGGAGCGCCGGGATCCTGCTCAAGCTGGAGTACGAGAACCCGACCGGGAGCATGAAGGACCGGATGGCGCTCGCCATGGTCGAGGCGGCCGAGGCGGATGGCCGGCTGCGCCCGGGCGGCTCGGTGGTCGAGTACACGGGGGGAAGCACGGGCGTGTCGCTCGCCTTCGTGTGCGCCGCGAAGCGGATACCGCTCCAGATCGTCACCTCGGAGGCGTCCAGCAAGGAGAAGCGGGACCACATGACGGCGCTGGGCGCCAAGCTCACGCTGGTCGCCAGCCCGACCGGCGGGACGACGAAGGCGCTGATTCTCGAGATGATCGAGACGGCGAGGAGCCTCGCCTCCGCGCCCGGGAGCTACTGGACCGATCAGCTCAACAATCACGACCCGCTTCCCATCTACGAGCGGATGGCCGACGAGATCTGGGTGCAGGCCCAGGGGCAGGTCAGCGCCTTCGTCCAGAGCGTCGGCACCGGCGGGTCATTGCGTGGTATCGCCACCGGTCTCCGGCGCTACGACGATGCGGTGCGCATCGTCGCCGTGGAGCCCGAAGAATCCGCGGTCCTTTCGGGCGGACCGAGCGGATCCCACAAGATCGAGGGGGCCGGCGCCGGATTCGTCGTGCCGCTCTGGACCGCGAGCCTGGTGGACGAGATCCAGACCGTCTCGACCGAGGAGGCGATGGCGACCGCCCGGCGCCTGGCCCGCGAGGAGGGGATCTTCGCGGGCACCTCGACCGGGGCGAACGTCGCGGTGGCGTTGCGCGTCGCCGCTCGCCTCGGCCCCGGGCAGACCGTGGTGACGGTGGCGGTCGATTCAGGGATGAAGTACCTGAGCACGGCGTTGTATGCGCACGCCTGAGAGCCGAGCGGCCAGCCAGCCATGACCGGACGGACCCACTCGATCGAGCGGCTCGTCCCGCCGGCGGTCGATTCCGACGTCCGTGCCCTTGGCGAGCTGCTGGTGGACGCCGTCGAGTCGGGAGCCGCCGTGAGCTTTCTGGCGCCGCTCACGCTCCAGCGCGCGGAAGCGTGGTGGCGAGAGGTGCTCTCCACCTCCCTCGCTGCCTCGGTGTTCCTGGTGGCACGGGACGCGACGGGCATCGTCGGCACCGTCCAGCTCCATCCCGCCTGGGCGCCAAACCAGCCGCATCGCGCGGAGATCGTGAAGCTGATCGTGCATCGCCGGAGCCGCCGCACCGGCCTCGGCTCCCGGTTGATGCAAGCGGTCGAGGCAGCGGCGCGCGGCGGCGGGTTCACCCTCCTCACGCTGGACGCCAAGCGCGGCGAGGCGGCGGAGCGGCTGTACCGGCAGCTCGGCTGGATCGCCGCGGGGACCATCCCACGGTATGCTCTCGACTCGGACGGAACGCCACACGATGCGGTGATCTTCTACAAGGAACTAGCGGCGCTGGAGGCACTCGACCAGGAGCATGGCCATGGGAATCGTGCTTGACCTATCCGTACTTCTTGCCATCGCCGTTCTTGGGCCGGCTGTCTACGCCGTCTTCGAGGTGGAGACACCCGCGTGGCGAAAGCTCCTCAAGTGGGGCGTCGTGATCGGGGTGACCCTGGGGCTCACCCCGTTCATCGGGCACTGGGCGTTGCTCGTTCCGGCTCTCGGGGCCGCGGTCGGACTGACGGGGCATTTCGTGTGGTGCAAACGCAATGGAATCGACCCCATTCACGCCACACCGCGCCGCAAGTACTACGCGCTGAGGGGATGGACGTGGCAGGACTGAGCCGGCCGCGCGCGCGGGAGGTGATCCTGCTCGGCGGATTTGTCGTTGCCTTGCTCGACATCGCGAATGCGATGACGTTCTGGGCGCTCTACCGCGGCACGGCGCCGCAGCGAATCCTGAAGAGCATCGCTGTCGGTCTCATGGGAACAGACGCGTTCACGCTGGGCGCCCCCTCGGCGCTGCTGGGGGCGTGCCTGCATCTGTTCATCGCGTGCGGGATCGCCGCGGTGTACTACGCGGCGTGCGTGTTCTGGCCGACCTTGACGACCCGGCCGGCCCTGTACGGCACCATCTACGGCGCCGTCGTCTACCTCGTGATGAACCAGGTTGTCGTCCCCCTGTCGCGCGTCGGACCCGCTCCCTTCATCCTGCCGTGGTTTCTCGCCAACTTCATCGGCCACGTGCTGCTTGTCGGCCTTCCCGTCGCGTTCATCGCGCGGTGGTCCGCCCGGCGCGCCGACGCCGACGCCTAGGATGCGATCCCGGGAGCCCAAGTGAACACCTACGGCATTCGCCCGGCGACGCCGCACGATCTCGAGGCATTGCTTCGTCATCGACGACGCATGTTCGAGGAGATGGGCTTCCACGACCCCGCGGCGCTGGAAGCGATGCTCGGAACCTCGACACCTCTGTTGCAGCGCGGTTTGATCGACGGAACGTATAGGGGGTGGCTCGCCGAATCATCGACGGGCGGCATTGTCGCGGGGGGTGGCGTCATCATCGTGGAGTTCCTGTCCCACCCCATCGACCCGGTGCTGAGGCGCGCCTGGGTGGTCAACATGTTCACGGAGCCGGAGCATCGGCGCCGCGGGCTGGCCCGGCGGCTGATGGAGACGATGATCGCGTGGTGTCGCGCGGAAGGGATGGGCTTCCTGTACCTCCACGCCAGCGACGACGGCCGTCCGCTGTACGACAGTCTGGGGTTCAAGCTGAGCAACGAGATGCGGCTGGCGCTGTAGCCGGACGGCGCGAGGGGGGACATGTCGAAGCTGCGCTTCAGGATCTCGATGTCGCTCGCTGGCTTCGTCGCGGGGCCGGACCAGAGCGTGAAGAACCCGCTCGGCGTCGGCGGGATGCGCCTCCACCTGTGGGCGTTTCCGCTGAAGGCGTGGCGTCGTGACCGTGGACGGCGTGGTCGACACGGATCACCACGCTACCGGTGGACCCCGGCGTACGCCGGGGTGACGCTCAGGGAGCGGCATCGCCCATCCCCTTCCACGTCATTCCGGCGCAGGCCGGAATCCAGAGCGGCGATCGCCTCCAGCGCCGTTCTGGACCCCGGCTTCCGCCGGGGTGACGCTCAGGGAGCGGCATCGCCCATCCCCTTCCGCGTCATTCCGGCGCAGGCTGGAATCCAGAGCGGCGCTCGCCTCCAGCGCCGTTCTGGACCCCGGCTTCCGCCGGGGCGGCGCTCAGGGAGCGGCATCGCCCATCCCCTTCCACGTCATTCCGGCGCAGGCCGGAATCCAGAGCGGCGATCGCCTCCAGCGCCGTTCTGGACCTCGGCTTCCGCCGGGGTGACGCTCAGGGAGCGGCATCGCCCATCCCCTTCCGCGTCATTCCGGCGCAGGCCGGAATCCACCGACCGCCCGGCTGCGTGGTGGAGCGATGGGGTGACGACGCTCGATGGGCGGCGTCTGGAGGTGTGTGATGCTCAAGCAGGTTCAACCCGTGCTCCCGGTTCGCAACATCGACGCGGCCGTCGAGTTCTACGTCGGACGCCTCGGGTTCTCGCTGGTGTTCAAGATCCCGGGGGAACCGGGATACGCGGTCATCCGCCGCGACGGCGTCGAGCTGCACCTGCAGTGGCACGACCCGAGCGAGTGGTCGCTGATCGACCGGCCGATGCTCCGGTTTCTCGTCGCGGACGTGGACGCCCTGTTCAGGGAATTCGAGTCGATGGGAGTCTTCCACGAGCGGACGGCGCTGAGGGCGACGCCCTGGCACACGCGCGAGTTCGCGTTCTACGATCCGGACAGGAACGGACTGACCTTCTACGTCGACGTCGATCCGGCAATCTCGACGTAGCAACGCGGTCCATAGCGGCCGAGAGAGGGACGGGAGGAGGCCCGCCAAGAAGGCAATGGCGAAGTGAGGGGACAGCGCCGAACCAGGTCCCCTGGCACCCGCCGCCGCGGCCGGCCAGGCGAACCTCCGCTATACTCGACTCCCCTATGCCGCTCGCTCCCGGACACCGCTTCGGCCCCTACGAGATCCTCGCCCCCCTCGGCGCGGGCGGAATGGGCGAGGTCTACCGGGCGAAGGATACGCGGCTCGGCCGCGAGGTGGCGATCAAGGTCCTGCCGCAGACCGTCGCCTCCGACCCGCAGCGGCTCGCCCGCTTCGAGCGCGAGGCGCAACTGCTCGCCGCCCTCAACCACCCGAACATCGCGTCCATCCACGGCGTCGAGGAGGCCGGCGGCGTCCTGGCGCTCGTGCTGGAGCTCGTGGATGGGCCGACGCTCGAGGAGCGGCTGCGAACCGGCCCGCTTCCCCTCGACGACGCGCTGCCCATCGCGCGCCAGATCGCCGAGGCGATCGAGGCGGCGCACGAGAGCGGCATCGTCCATCGCGACCTGAAGCCCGCGAACATAAAGCTCACCGCCGACGGGCGGGTGAAGGTGCTCGACTTCGGCCTCGCGAAGGCGCTCGCGGGGGAGGCCTCGACGGCCGGCGACGCCAGCATGTCGCCCACCCTGACGCTCGCGGCCACCGCCGCGGGGATCATCCTCGGGACCGCCGCCTACATGTCGCCCGAGCAGGCGCGCGGCAAGGCGGCGGACAAGCGGGCGGACGTCTGGGCGTTCGGCGTGGTGCTGTTCGAGATGCTCAGCGGCGAGCGGCTGTTCGCCGGGGACACGATCTCGGATGTCCTGGCCGCGGTCCTCCGCGCGCCGACCGGCCTCGAGCGCCTTCCCGCGGAGACGCCCCCCGCCGTGCGCCGGCTCCTGGAGCGCTGCCTCGAGCGCGATCCGAAGGTGCGGCTCCGGGACATCGGGGAGGCTCGGATCGCGCTCGACCCGGCCAGGGTGTCCGCGAGCGCCGAGACCGCGCCCAGCACGATCGCTGCATCCCTGGGACCGCGGCCCGCAGCGCGCGCCGTCTGGGTCGGCGGGATCCTCCTTGGGCTCGTCGTCGCCGCCGTCGCCGGCATGCTGTTCGGCCGCGCCCTCACGCGCCCCCCCGAACCGCGTCTGCGCAAGTTCCAGCTGTCGATCGCGGATCTCCTCACCGAGATCGGCAAGGCTCCGGCGCTCTCGCCGGACGGTCGCCGGTTCTTCTACCTCACCTCGGAAGGGTTGTGGGTGCGGGAGCTGGATCGGGTCGACGCCAGACTGGTCGCCCCGGGCGCCGACGTGGAGTTCGCGCTCTGGTCCCCCGATGGACAGGAGATAGCCTACCTTGCCGAGCGCCAGCTCTGGCGCGCCCCGGTGACCGGCGGGAAGCCGGTCCTGATTGCGCCGGCCACCTTCAACCATGGCGCCACCACGCCTGGAGGAGCCTGGCTGGGGGATGGCCGGATCGCCTTCGCTCCCGCCGCCACCGGGAGCGGGCTGCTGCAGGTGCGCTCGCAGGGGGGAGACTTCACGGTGCTGGTGGACCGCGACGGCGCCACCGAGTTCGACTTCCACAAGCCGAGCGTCCTCCCCGACGGGCGAACGCTGCTGTTCGTCGTGGATCGCAAGGGGACGGGCGCCGATACCATCGGGACGTTCGTCGACGGCTCGCGGAAGGAGGCGCTCTCGCTGCAGGGGGAGCGGCTCGACAGTCCCGTCTTCTCTCCGACCGGCCACCTGGTGTACCAGCGCGACACCGGCAATCCCGGGATCTGGGCGGTGCCATTCTCGGCGAGCGACCTGCGGGCGACGGGCGAGCCGTTCCTGGTCGTGCCGAACGGGATCTGGCCGAGCATCTCCGCCGACGGCACCCTCCTCGCCACCGAGACGACGGCGAGCGACGAGCAGCACCTGGCATCGATCGATCGCCACGGCGAGGCAATCCGGATCGGGGATGCGCCGCTGCGTCCCTACCCGGGGGGCCCGAGGATCTCTCCCGACGGACGGCGCGTCGCGTACATCGCCAGGGCCGAGGACGGACGCCAGGACATCTTCGTCCATGATCTGGCCCGCAACGTCGTGACGCGCGTCACGTCAACGCCACGCGCGGAGATCGGCCCGGTCTGGAGTCCCGCCGGCGATCGGATCCTCTTCCAGGCGGATGAACAGGGCGCCACCTCGTCGATACTGATGAGTGTCGCGGCCGACGGCAGCGGACGCGAGGAGACACACGGCGACGGGGCGCAACCGGCCTTCTCCGCCGACGGCCGGACGCTCTACTTCACCCGCTTGAACGAAGAGCGGGGGTGGGACCTGTACTCCGCTCCGATCCCGCCGGGGAGCAGCTCTCCGCAGCTCGCCGCCGCGACGGCCTTGCTCGAAGCCCCCATGAGCCAGCAGTTCCCCGTTCCATCCCCGGACGGACGCCTGCTCGCGTTCGCGGCGAACGACGGTGGCAGCCAGAACGTGTATTTGACCCGGCTCCCGGCCGGCGAAGGACGCTGGCAGGTCACTTCGGAGGGAGGCTCCCGACCGCGCTGGAGTCCAAATGGGGATCGCCTCTACTACCTGAACGAAGGAGATCTCTTCGAGATCGAGGTCCGCTCGCAGCCAGCGGTCGAAATCGGCATCGCGAAGCGGGTTCTGGCGGCACGCCCGCTCGAACTCCGCTCCGGCCGGTCCTATGACGTCGCGCCGGACGGAGAACGCTTCCTCTTCATCCAGGGCACGCCGCGCGATCGCTCCCGCCCAGGAACGATCACCATCGTCGAGAACTGGTTCGAGGAGTTCCGCGCGCGATGATCGCGCCGGGCGCGGAGGCTGCGGCGCCGCGGCAGCGCGGGTTCCGCAGCATCGCCCTTCGCCTCGTCGTCTGGGTGCTCCTCACCTGCGGGGCGATCTATGTCGCCAGCCTCCTCTACTCGCAGTCGCTCGCGCGTGAGGTCACCCTCGCCGCGGCGGAGCGGGAGGCGACGCAGGCCGCCAAGGCCGCGATCGGCACGATCGACTCGATCCTCCAGTCGGTGCAGCAGAGCACCGAGCTGGCGGGTGCGGTCATTGCGCCGATGAACGGCGCCGCCTCGGTCGAGGGGGTGCTGCGCTCCCTCGTGGACGGCAACATCCGCATCTACGGGTCGACCGCCTCCTTCGCACCCTACGCCTTCGACCCTCAGCTGGAGCGCTACGGCCCCTATTACTTTCGCGATGGAGAGCGGATCGAGCGGCAGGATCTCGCCGCCCCGACCTACCGCTACTGGGAGAAGGACTGGTACACCGCCGCCGCGCGCTCGGGTCAATCCTCCTGGTCGCAACCGTACTTCGACGAGGGGGGAGGGGGCGTCTGGATGGTCACCTACACCGTCCCGATCGTCGTACCGGGCGCGGCGCCGCGGCTCCGCGGCGTGGTGACGGCAGACGTCGCGCTCGGGTGGCTCAACGAGCGCAGGGCGGAGATCCACATCGGCCGCACCGGCTTCGGCGTGGTGGTCGCGCGTGACGGGACGATCCTGGCGCATCCCGACTCGAGCCTGATCGCCACAGCCGGGACCCAGCGGACGGCCGCGCAGGAGCTCGAGATCAACCGCCTGGTGCGCGCCATCGCGGCGCGGGGCTCCGGCTTCGAGTATCTCGACATCCCGCGCCTCGGGGGGAGGCGAGCGCGCGTCGCCTACGACACGCTCGAGCCCGCCGGCTGGACGGTCGCGGTCATCTACCCCGAGGACGAGTTGCTTGCCGAGGCGGACCGCCTGGTCCGTCGCCAGGCGCTGCTCGTCGTCGCCGGTCTCGCCGCCCTCGGCCTCGTGGTATCGGGCCTTGCCACCCGCCTGACGCGGCCGCTCCGGGATCTCGCACGGAGTGCGGCCGTGATGGCCACCGGCGATCTGGCGGGGGAGCTGCCGCCGGTCCGCTCGCGTGACGAGATGGGGGCGCTCAGCCACGCATTCCGCCACATGCGCGACTCCCTGCGGCAGCACATCGAGGATCTGCGGCGAACCACCGCGGCGAAGCAGAAGCTGGAGAGCGAGCTCGAGGTCGCCCGCAGCATCCAGATGGCGATGCTCCCCGCCGGGCACGCGGGCGGCGAGCCGGACAGCGGCTTCACGCTCGCGGCGCGGCTGGTGCCCGCCCTGGCGGTGGGGGGTGACCTCTACGACTATCTCCAGATTGGCCGCAGCGTGGCCTTCCTGGTCGGAGACGTCTCCGGCAAGGGGGTGCCGGCGGCGCTGTTCATGGCGCGCGCGAAGACGCTGTTCCAGGTGTTCGCGGCGCGGGACCCCGATCTGGGTTCGCTGCTGCGCGCCGTGAACCGGGCGCTGTGCGCCGAGAACGAGGCGACGATGTTCGTGACCATCTACTGCGCCATCCTGGACACCGCAAACGGGCAGCTCTATTGCGCCGCGGCGGGGCACGAGCCCGCCTCCATTCTGCCGGGTTCAGGTGGGCCGCTGCGGGAGCTCGCCCTCGAGGGAGGACCGCCGCTCGGCCTGTTCGAGGACGCCGAGTTCCCGGTGCATTCCATGGTGCTCGAGCCGGGGGACCTGTTCGTCATCACGACCGACGGCGTGACGGAAGCGATGAACCCGGCGCACGAGCTGTTCACCTCCGAGCGGCTGCCTTACGTGGTCACGGGCGCGTCGGCCCCGAACCCCGGCGCGGCCTGCGACGCGATCCTCGCTGCCGTCCGCGCCTTCGCCGGGGGCGCCCCGCAGTCGGACGACATCACCGTGATCGCGGTCCAGTACACGCCGCCACCGGGTGCGGATCCCGGGGTATAATGCCGAGCCGTTCTTCGCGCGAGGGAAAGCATGCCGCTGAGCATTCAGTCCAAGTCCAGCAGGGACTTCACCCAGACGATCGTTCTTGACGGCCGCCTCGACACCGACACCGCGCCGGCGCTCGACCAGGAGATCGACCGGATCGTCGGGGCTGCGGTCAGGACGCTGGTGTTCGACCTCGCCCGCCTCGAGTACATCAGCAGCGCGGGACTCCGCTGCTTCGCCCGGGCGCAGAAGGTGATGAAGGCGCGCACCGGGACGGTGCTGCTCGTCCACCCGCAGGCGACGGTGAAGAAGGTGCTCGATATCGTCAAGGCGGTGCCGGTCTCATCCATCTTCAGCAGCGTGCGCGAGCTGGACGAGTACCTCGACGAGATGCAGAAGAAAGTCCGGGACGGCGACTGAACCGGCCGAGGCCTCGGGCTGCCACCCTTCCCGAGAGCAGGCCACCGCTACCACCTCCGCGCGCCCATTCCCCGCTGGCGGGGGAAGTGCGAGCTCCCTGGCGCCTCGGAGGTCAAAGTGCCATGGCCCCAGGATTGCATACTCCACCCTCTGCTGGTGGAATGCCGCCTCGGGGAGTCCGAGGGGCACGCCGCAGGCCGCTGAACGCGATTTCTCGCCTCCACCCCCCAATGGCGAGCATGCGTGGCCTGCGATAGGGTTAGAGATGACACCATGTCAGGACACCTGAAAGGGGAGTGGAACGCCACCGTGAAGAGACTCTATGCCTGGATCGCAGCCCTGGTGCTCGTCTGTTCTCCGGCCCTCGCCGTGCCGCCGGCCGCCACCAAGACGTACGCGGAAGGCCAGCGTCTGTTCGGCGAGAAGGACTATCAGGGCGCCCTGGAGCAGTTCCAGAAGACGCAAGAGCTGACGCCGAATGAGCCGCTCCTCGACTCGTGGATCGGCGCCTGCCTGAACGCGATGGGCAACTACACCGAGGCCGAGACGCACCTCAAGTCGGCGATCGCGGCGCTCCAGAAGAAGAAGCGGCCACCCGACATCGGCTACTACACGCTGCTGGCGCAGATTCAGGTGAATCTGAAGCAGTTCGAGCCGGCGACCGCGACCCTCCAGAGCTTCACCTTCAAGGAGGATGGAACTCAGAAGGCGATCGACACGCGCGCGGCGCTCGACCAGGCCAAGGTCGCCCTGCGCGCGGCGCTCGTCACCGCCGGCGGCGAGTGCGCACGGCTGAAGGACCGCGCTTGCGCCCGCAGTGCCTTCGCGCAGGCCGAGGTGCTATCACCGCAGGAGCCGCGCTCGCTGGAGACCTTCGCGCGCGAGGCGCTCCGCCAGGCCGCGAAGGCGCCTTCCACGACCGAGGAGGAAAAGGCCGCGAGACTGACCCTGTACGAGGCGGCGATCGAGGCGACCCACCTCTGGCTCGAGGGGGTCCCGGAAACGCCGGCGGCGGAGATCAGGCGACAGCTCGCGACGGCCTTGCTGGGGACGAAGCGGGACGAGGACTATCAGGCCGCGGTCGAGATCCTGAAGGCGCTCTGGGACAGTTCCGTGGAACCGAAGGACAGCACGATCCAGCTCGACCTCGCCTCGGCCTACCTGGGATTGAAGCAGTGGGCGCTGGCGGAGACGGCGGCCAAGACCTGCATCGCGCAGTCCCCGGAGGGAAAGAAGGGACCCGGGTACTGCCGCCTGTCGCTGGCCTACCGGAACCAGGACAAATGCCCCGACGCGCTGGCGGCCGGGGAGAAGTGCACGGGCAGCGACGGCAAGCCGGTGGAGCTCGCCTTCCTCAAGAACTGCGAGACGCAGCTCGCCGCCGACGCGGCACGGGCCGAGCGGGAGGCGGCGCGCCGGCAGGACGCTCTCAACGCCGAGTGCAAGAACGCCAGTAACCTGGCCGACTGGGCCAGGGACAACGCGAACGACATCGAGATCCCCGAGTTCGTGGATGCGGTGAAGGAGACCGCCGCGAAGCAGGCGAAGTGCGCGTCCACCGACGCCAAGCTTCCGGACGTGGGGACACTCTGCACCGCCGGCGCCGGGCTGATGGCCAACCCCGCGAACCTGAGCGTTATGGCGGCGGAGCGGAAGCTCGACGCCTACGTGCCCGCCTACGAGCAATACCTGAAGATCTGCGGCCGCTACCTGGACGGGTCACAGCGCGCCAACGTCGAAAGCGCGTTCGGCCGGGTCAAGCACGCGCTGGGGTTGCAGTAGGCCGCGAGGAGGAGTTACCCATGGCCGTCACCCCAAGCACCATGCTGCCGCTCGGCACCTCGGCCCCGGACTTCGCCCTCGCGGACACCAGCGCCAGGCGCGTGTCGCTGGCCGATTTCCGCGACGCGCCGGCACTGCTCGTCATGTTCATATGCAACCACTGCCCGTTCGTGAAGCATGTGCGAACGGGGCTCGCGGCGCTCTGCCAGGAGTACCAGGGGCGCGGCGTCGGCATCGTCGGGATCAGCAGCAACGACGTGGCGACCCACCCCGACGACTCCCCCGAGCTGATGAAGGCCGAGGCGCGCGAGGCCGGCTACACCTTTCCCTACCTGTTCGACGAGTCGCAGCAGGTGGCGCGCGCCTACCGCGCCGCCTGCACCCCCGATTTCTTCCTGTTCGACCGCGACCGGAAGCTCGTCTACCGAGGCCAGATGGATGCCAGCCGCCCGGGCAACGACATCCCGGTCACCGGCGCCGACCTGCGCGTCGCGCTCGACGCCGTGCTGGCGGGCAGGGCGGTGTCGCAGGACCAGCGGCCGAGCATCGGGTGCAACATCAAGTGGAAGGCGGGGAACGAGCCGGAGTACTTCGGGCGCTAGGGTGCGTGCGGGTGGCGCGGCCCTGAGCGCGGAGAGCAGGCTGGGGCGCTCCGCTCACCGTCGGCGCCTCCCACTTCCCCGCTGGTTTCCTGGCGCTCGGGTCGCCTATCCTCTGGGCACGGTTCACGGAGGCAGCGTGATGCCCACCCGGTCCGCCACGATCGACGCAGCGACCTCCCCCGAGTGCGACGGCACCGTGCGCCCCCCGTCCTCGCGAACTGGACCCGTAGCCTCTAGTCCGGCTGCCCGCCAGACATCGCCAGGGGCTGCCTCGTTCGCGGGCTCGAGGGCGGGCGATCATGCTTCGTCTGCAGCGATCACAGCTCGTGGGCCAGAGCGCACTAGCCCGGTCTGCATAACCGCGCTCAATCTCGAGCACGTGGTCTTCAGCGTCATGGGTGGAATACGAGAAGGCGAGAAGAGTGTGAATAACGGTGCCTACACCATCGTCTCCTTCCTCTCGGTGCTGTCCGTCATGGTCGCACCAATAGTGGCTGGCAGCTGTGCCATTCTCGTCTACCGTTCGTGGCGCGGTGCCCAACAAGCGCATGCAGCGGACGCGCCGGGGGCGCGCCGCTGAAGCGCAGCAGTATCTGGACAGAAGGCAAGCACGCGCAGCGTCGACATGAATGGCGAGTCACGAAATGGATCAAACGAAGGGATTCTCTCAGCGGACCGAGAACGGGTGGCGTCGTGCTCGAGATCTTTCCGTTTCTCACGTGGGTCGCGGCGATAACCTCCGGAGTCTTGCTCGCGTCGCTGTGGAATTTCGGCGAGTTGCGCCGATACAGCGGCGCAGCGCTCCTCGGCTGGTTCCTGCTCGCAGGATATTTCCAGTTCTTCGGAGGGTCGCCGGTCGTGAGGGCCGTCGCGTTGCTGTTCCAAACGATCCTGGCGATCGTACTGTCTCTGCGCTGGAAACTTGCCAGCTGATCAAGGTCTGAAGATGATCGAGAAGGCGCCAGATAACAACGCGGTCAGCCCGCTGGTCCTCGCGACGCCAGCATTGCTCTGGTCCGACTTCGTACGGTGGAGGACGGTCGACCGATAGTGGCCGACGTCGCGTGGGTCAGCCACGCGACATAGGGTTGTTGCTCGCGACCGCATGGGAGACGCAACATGGCATTCGTGTGGTTCGTCCTGATTGGAATCTGCGCCGGCTGGCTAGCCGGAAAAATCACCAAGGGATCGGGGTTCGGAATCGTCGGGGACCTAATCGTCGGAGTCATTGGCGCACTTGTCGGTGGCTTCGCATTCAGGCTTATCGGCCTCGCCGCGTACGGGCTCCTTGGGGAGTTGATCGTCGCGACAGTGGGGGCGATTCTCTTGCTGGCCCTGCTTCGTTTCGTTCGACAGCAGCCGCGGGCCTGACTCGAAACATCTGGCGCATCGGAGATCGACCATTCGACACGGACTCATACTCGCGGGCGTGATTCTGCTGGGCGGTGACGCGTGGGCGACGTGCGCCCCTGAGCTGATGGTCAAGGTCGTCATTCGCGATGCGACACCGGGAGTCGATCCAGGCTCCTTCGCGGCGCAACCGAAGACCTTCTATCGTTTGGGCACCAGGTACGGACGGACCGAGGAGGTTCCGGATCCGGAGCACGGGATGCACGTCCTGATCGTGGTCAGTGAACCCGACGCCTGGATGGTCAATCTCGCGAGCAAGACCGGCCAGCACATCGTTGATGCCAGTGCGCCGTACCACCACCACGCGCCGGTGCTTGCCGCGCCGGACGATCCGGAGTTCGTGAAGGCATTCGAGTTCGGATGTGAGCTCGAGTACCTCAAGCAGAAGGCCGCAGACCCGCCACAATCGCTCGACCTGGATGGCCGGAAGCTCCTGGCCTACAGGGCATCCGAGGGGGAGCGTACTCTTACGCTGGTGATTGACCCCGGCACCCAGAAGCCATTCGCCGCAACCGCCCACAAGTCCGGCAAGGTAGTCGCCTATGTTCGGTATCTCGAGTACGAGACCGGGCTCAGGCCGGATCTGTCGTTGTTCGCAGCCCCGACAGGCGTCAAGTACACGGAAGCCGGCGGCGCCGCTCCGCAGGCGTCATACCTCGGACAGCCGGCGCCCGGAACCAAGCCCGAGCGGTTCGCGCCCGGTCTCGTGAGCACGGACGCGATCGAGCTCAACGGCGTATTCACACCGGACGGTCGCGAGTTCTTCTTCACGCGTCTCGTCGACGGTGCGGACACCATGCACCATTCAGCCTTCGCGAACGGGACGTGGAGCAAGCCTCGCCCGCTCCTGCTGTTCCCGGGCCGGGCGCGGGCCCTGGCGGCGGACATGTCGGTCTCACCCGATGGCCAGCAGCTCTACTTCCTCGGCCAGCATCCGCATGAGCTGGCACCCGAGAAGCCGGGGTACGACCTGTGGGTGAGTCGAAGGGTGAGTGGGGAATGGACGACGGCGCAGGTCGTGCCGCCGCCGGTCAGCACGGCGGCGGAGGAGTTGTATCCCGTGGTCGTAGCGGACGGCAGCCTGTACTTCTCCTCGAACCGGGCCGGCGGGCTCGGGCGCTCCGATGTCTACCGCGCGCAGCGGCTGGCGGACGGCCGCTTTGCCGATCCGGTGAACATCGGACCGCCGGTCAACAGCGAATTCGGGACGGGGGACACCTTTGTTGCGCCCGACGAGAGCTACCTCGTGGTCTCATCCAGACGCCCCGGCGGATTCGGCAATGGCGATCTGTTCGTGTCGTTCCGGCAGAAGGGCGGAGGGTGGGGAGAACCCGTCAATCTCGGTGCCAGCATCAACACCGACCAGCACGAGTTTTGTCCCATGGTGACGCCCGACGGCAGGTATCTCTTCTTCTCCAGGCGATGGGGAGCAACCTGGGAGGAGACCACGGCCGGCGACGTGTACTGGGTGGATGCCAAGGTCCTGGAACAGTTCCGACGGTAGCGCCTCGCGTTCGGGCCTGGCTGGGTGGAGGAGGTTCCGATCCCACCCGGCGCGCCGTCTCACTCCTCGAGCAGTCGGTCGCCGAACGGCGACCGCCCGGCCAGCGCCGTGAAGAATGCACACCCGGCGACCCCCGCGCAGGCGGCGAAGGCGAGCACCGTGCCGTAGGCGTACCAGTGCGAGAAGTCGAGCGTCAGCGGGAAACTCGTCAGGAGCTCCGTCACGAAGGCACTGGCGGCGGCGGCGAGCAGGCCGACCCGCATCACGATCAATAAGAGGATCCCGAACAACGCCACGAACTCCAGCGCGGTCGCCCAGTTCTCCCCGGCCAGAAAGCCCACAGCCGCGAAGAGCAGCAGGACCACGGCGACGGCAGCCCACCGGCGGCGGAGGAGGATCGTGAGAAGCAGCAGGAGCATCAGTATCGACATGCCGGGGATCGGGGCATCCGCGGCTGCGTGGAGAATCACGCCGGCCATCCATCGGAACCCCAGGAAACAGGAGACCTCGAACCCCCCAGGCTCAGGCGGCGCCAAGCCAAGCCAACCTGGGAGGGATTCCAGGAAGCAGCCCAGGAGCACTGTCGCGACGCCTGCGGCCAAACCGAAGAGGATGTCGCGCCCCACGAGCGGATCCCGAATCCGACCGCCGAGGAGCCGGGTCCAGGAGATGATCGTCTCCGGCCAGCGGCGGCGGACGTAGGGTTCCATCGCGAGGTAGAACAGGTACAAGCGGGCCGCGGTGAACAGGATCCCAGAGCCCGACGCATCGAAGAACCCCGTGAACGCGCCGAGGTCCGCGAAGTGCCTCGCGGCGAGGGGCACCACTATCGCATGAGTCGCCAGAAAGTAGGCGGCAATCCGAAACGCCCCCTTGCGATCGCCGCGGCCGAGGCGAACGTTGCGGAACGCGAGGAGCCCAGCCCCGATCGGGACCATCACGTAAAAGAGCAGGATGATGGTCTGACTCGCGCGCTCCATGCCGACGGGCACCGCTTCTCTTGCAGCGGTGGGCTCGACCCATGGGCCGACGACGCGAAAGAACACGGGACGCCCGTGATACGCCGCCGCCTCCACGCGACTCAGACCTGCTGGTCCGTCGGCCTCCCCTCGCACCCACGCGGCGCGCGCGTCCGCGTAGGTCGGGGGCGTCCAGGACGGCGCCGCGGGCTCGAGTGGAGTGGGCCCGAACCCGGCGGCCGCAAGGAGCGGTGACCAGTCGGCCGTGGCGACCGCCGTTCCCGCCGCAGCCGGATCCTCCAGCTCCGGGGGGACGACCTGCAGCGACAGGAGGCGGCCCGACGGGTCCATCCGTACCTCCGCCATGCCGGGCACCAGCGGCGGCGGATCGGTGCGCGACATCTTGGGCCAGGCGAGGTCGTAAGGGATAAGCAACCGCGGGCTCTGGCGGTACCAGAAGATGTACCCGGAGCGCTCGCCAATCCCAAGCGCGTTCCATCTCGCCGTATCGGTGCGTTTCTTCAGGTGCGCGAGGTACGCCTCGTTGCGCTCGAATCCCCAGGAAGCATCCGCGATCTCATCCTTCCAACCGACCGCCTCGATCACGCGGCGGGCCTCTGCCACGAGTACCGCCGGCTCCTTCGGCAGCGGTGACCACGCCGTCAGGAGGAACGACTGCATGAGAAAGACCGCCAGCGCGAACCCCCCGAGAATCGCCAGCAGAAAGACCCATGCAAGCCCGGGTTTGAGCCCGCCAATGTCCCCCGCCGCCGCCACCATTGCCGGGGAGGGCGTCTCCCCCGCCGCGAGCGCCGCGGCAAGCGGATCGCCGCCCGGCAGCGCCGCCGCGACGGCGAGCGCGGAGGAGGGGCGTTCGGTCGGATGCTTTGCCAGGCAGCGGAGGATCACGCGCTCGACGGCGGGGTCGAGGTCGTGGACGAGGCTCGACGGAGAGGTAGGTCCGCTCTCCGCATGCAGGCGCACCAGTTCCGCGAGAGAGGCGGCGCGAAACGCCGGGGTGCCGGTGAACAGCTCGAACAGGACGAGCCCGAGCGCGTACAGGTCGCTCGCGACCGAGACCTCCTTGCCGGCGAGCTGCTCCGGCGCCATGTAGGTGGGGGTGCCGGAACGGATCTCTGCCCCCTGGACCTCCCCCGCGAGCGCCGCCAGCCCGAAGTCGGTGACCCGCACCCTCCCCTCGCCGTCGAGCATGACGTTGGCGGGCTTGAGGTCCCGGTGCAGCACCCCCTTGTCGTGCGCCGCGGCCAGCCCCGCGCATAGCTGCCGCGCGATCTGGATCGCCTTGTCGGCCGGGAGCCTCCCGATCCGCCTGAGGAGCGAGCGCAGGTCCTCGCCGTCCACGTACTCCATCGAGATGAAGTGCTGTCCGTCCGCCTCCGTGATGTCGTACACCCGGCAGACGTTCGGGTGGGAGATCTGCCGCGCGATCTTGACCTCGTGATGAAAACGGGCAAGGCGCGTAGGGTCTGCGACGAGCTGCTCCGGCAGGAACTTCAGCGCGACGACGTGCGCGAGCTTCAGGTCGTCGGCGCGGTAGACCTCCCCCATCCCCCCCTTGCCGAGCCGGCTGGCGATCCGGTAGCGGCCGCCCAGGACCGTGCCGGGGGCGAAGCGCTCGCCGGAGATCGCCGACGACGGCGTGGAGGAGGAGAGTCTCGGAGTTGGAGGGCCGCCGTCGTCGGGCGCCCGCTCGGTCGCGGCCTGCGATGACAGCGCGACCTGGGCGCCGCAAGCCGGGCAGAACCGGCTGGTTTCGGGGATCGCGCCCGCGCAAACTGGGCAGCGGTTCGCCATCGAGGGGCCTCCGTGGAATCGCCTGTCCTCGGCGGCGCGCCGCTGCCAGGCCGGGGGATTCTACCCGACCTGCCCCTGACGCGCGGAAAAAGAGGGGCCCCGAGTCGCGCAAATCGCCGCCAGGGCATAAGATCCGCCTGCGGAACCCACCCCGACCCCGAAGGGGTCCAAGAGAGCCGGGGGGGAGACGCCGGAGCCGAGCTGAGGATGTCCGCCGGACCGATCGCCGCCTCGACCACGCCGCCGCATCCGCGCCGCCCGCGGCTCGCAACCACCGTGCTCCTCTGCCTCGCGGCAGGAGCGTCGCTGGTATCCGCCAAGCGCGGCCCGGAGCCACCGCGCGACGCCTCGCCCGCGAACGACCCCGCCGCGCCTACCGTCCAGATCCTCTCCCCACCTGCCGGGCGCCCGGTCGCCGGAGCGCTGACCGTGAAGGCCGAGGTTCGCGCGGGCGCCTCGCGCATCGTCCGCGTCCTGTTCCAGGTCGATGGCCGGGAGATCGGCCGGCGCGACTCGCCGCCATGGGAGATCCCGTGGGACGCGGGGCTCGAGTACGCGATGCATGCGATCGAGGTCGTCGCGCTCGACGCCGACGGCCACCGCACCACCGCGCGCCAGGTCACTCCTCCCATCCTGCTGCGCGAGCGAGTGATGGTGCTCGATACCGCCGTCCAGGAGGTGCGCCTTACCGTGACCGTGACTGGCCGCTCCGGTCAGTCGGTCACCGGCCTCACCGCGAGTGACTTCCTGGTGAGCGAGGATGGCCGGGTGCAGCAGATCGTCGACTTCGGCCGCGAGGGGGAGCGCGTGGACCGGCCGCTCTCGGTGCTGCTCCTCGTGGACCGCTCGCTGTCGATGCGTGTGCATCTCGAGGACCTGAGCAACGCGGTGGGGGCGCTCATCGGATCGCTGCGGCCGGCGGACGAGGTCGGCGTGGCGTCGGTCGTGAACGGCGAGTTCCATCTGGCGCAGCCGTTCGTCGGGCGCGGGCAGCCGCTCGACCCGGAGCTCGCCAAGATTGGCGCCGCCGCGGGGGGATCGCCGCTCTTCGACGCCATCGAGCGGGGGCTGAAGCTGATGCGCGATCGCCCCGGCCGGCGCGTCATTCTCGCGCTCACCGACGGCTGGGACGATCGCCTGCGCCTCAACGTCAGCTTCTTCCAGAGCAACTACCTGCTCGACCTCGCCCGCAAGGCGCAGCGATCGAACACCCAGATCATGATGATCTGGCCCGGGCCGCCGGCCCATGGAACGCTGGCGATGGAGAGCCTGGTCCAGGAGACGGGCGGCCTGATCTACTTCCTGCGCGCCGACATGCCGCAGTTGCTGGCCCAGATTGGCCGCGACCTTCAGGAGCAGTACTACCTCTCGTATTTCTCCGAGGTGCGCGAGCGCGATGCGCGGCGCCGGCGGATCGAGGTCGTCGTCAGCCGGCCGGACGTGCAGGTGCGCTCGGTGGGCGGCATGTTCCCGCTGCCCGCGCAGGTGGAGATCCTGCGCGCCGATCTGAAGGACAGCGACCCGGCGGTGCGCGCGGAGGCCGCCCGCACCCTGGCCGGTGTCGAGGCGGAGGAGGCCACGCGCCTGCTGCGATCCGCGCTGCGCGATCGGGCGACGCCGGTGCGGATGGAGGCGGCGCGCGGGCTGGGGTTGCGGGGCGGCCCGGAGACGATCGAGCCGCTGGTGCGCGCGCTCGAGGATGACGCCCCGGAGGTGCGCACCGCCGCCTACGATGCGCTGCTGTCGCTAGGCCAGCCGGCCACGCTCACCCTGATCGAGCGGCTGCCGAAGGGGAACGAGACGACGCGGGTGCTCACGCTGCAGCTTCTGGGGCAGATCGGCGACGACCGCGCGCTCGACCCGGTGGCGGCGCACACCGCCGACGCGCCCCCCGCCGAGCGCGCCGCGGCGGCCATGGCGCTCGGCCGCCTGGGGTTCTCCGCGGGCCTCCCCGCGCTCGAGCGGCTGCTGGCCGAACCGGACACGCGCCTGCGCACGGTCGCGATCGACGCCATCGCCAAGATCGGCGGCCTCGAGGCCGTGCGCCTGCTCGAAGGATACGGCGGCCGCGAGCCCGACCCCGACCTGCGCCGCCAGGCCGCGGATGCGGTCAACCAGATCCTCGCCGTCATCCGCGACGCCGCCGGCAGCGGTGACGGTTCCCAGCAACGGCAGTGAGCCTAGGCCAGATCGAACACCAGCACCTCGGCCGTCGACACCGCCTCAATCTCGGCCACCGCCTCCCCGGACAGCGCGGCGCCGTCCCCTTCGCCGAGCCTGGCGCTCCCCAGGCGTACCTCGCCGCTCGCCACCTGCACCCAACCGTGGCGGCCGGGGCGTAGGGAATGCGCCACCCGCTGACCCGGAGCCAGGAGCGCCATCCAGATCTCTGCATCCTGGTGGATCGTCACGGCGCCGTCGCGCCCATCGCGCGCCGCCACGAGCCGCAGGCGCCCGCTCCGTTCCGCTGCGGAGAAGGCGCGCTGCTCGTACCCTGGAGGCAGGCCGCTCCGCTCGGGGAGGATCCAGATCTGCAGGAAGTGGGTCGGGTCGGCCGGCGACGGGTTGAACTCGCTGTGCAGGACGCCGGTGCCGGCGCTCATCCGCTGCACGTCCCCCGGGCGGATGACGGAGCCGTTCCCGAGGCTGTCCTTGTGCTCGAGCACCCCCGCGAGGACGATCGAGACGATCTCCATGTCGCGATGCGGGTGCGTGCCAAATCCCTTGCCGGGGCGGACGCGGTCGTCGTTCAGGACGCGCAGCGTCCGGAACCCCATATGCTCCGTGTCGTGGTAGTCACCAAATGAAAACGTGTGGCGGCTGTCGAGCCACCCCAGGTCCGTGCCGCCGCGCTCGGACCCGCGCCGGATCTGGATCATCGAAATGTCTCCCGGAGTCGCCGCCTCAGAAAGCGACCTTCAGGTACAGGTTCGCCCCCTGGGACGTCAGGTTGAAGCGTCCCTCGATGCCGTCTTCCTCGTACGACCGGATCGTGACGGTGGTGCGCTCGAAACCGACTCCGGCCCCGAGATGGCGGCTGAAGAACCAGTCGATCCGTGCCCCCCCCTCGATCATGTCGCCGGAGAAATCGCTGCGATCGAGGTAGAAGTAGCGATGGTAGAGCTGCATCGCGAAGCGACGGCTGATGGCCCAATCCACTCGTAAACCGACGAGAGGAACCGGGTATTCCAGCTCTTCCGCCTCATCGAAGGTCTCCGAGACGGTGATTCCCCCGGGGCCCAGGACCCCACCGTTCGCCTCGAGCGAGGCCGCCAGCCGCAAGTAGCAGACCCCCGCGGTAACGGCGATCCGCACCTGCGGCAGGTACAGCATGTCGTAACGGTACGAGGCCATCGGGAAGCGCGCCTCGAAGGTGCCGCGGACCTCGGCGTTCGCCTGGAAGGTGTACCCTTCGAAGACGATTTCCTCGGCGAGTCGGGTGGTATTGGCTCGATCGATTTGCAGGTGGCCGAACTCGATCTGGTGCCGGCCCTTGATCCGCCAGTTTCCTTCGAGTCGGAAGAGCGCGTTCGTCTCCGACAACCCGAAGGCGTCCTCGAACTGGATGGTCGTGCCGATCGAGCCGTCGGCGACGTTCGCGCCGACCTCGGTGTCCAGGCGGGTGATCAGCGATCCGACCTGCACCTGGATCCGGTCAGGGACATCCCCCGGAAAGTCCGCGAACCCCGGCCCCGCCACCAGCGCGGCGCCGGCGAGAAGCAGCAGGCGCGGCGTGCGACCCTTCCCTTGCCGCACCATCTTGTCTACACTCCTCCGTCGCAGACCCCGGAACGTGTGCCGCCGTTCACTCGGGCGCCCGGATTATAGCCGATGGCGCGCGGAAGCCGCGTGCGCCGGGTTCGAACTCCGCGTCCCCCATGGTCGAGATCGAGGTGAAGCTCCGAGTCGGAAGGACCGCCGACGTGGAGTCACGCCTGCGCGTCCTGGGGGCGTTCCTGGAGTCGCCGCGTGAGCTCGAGGACGATGTGCTGTTCGACTTTCCCGATCGGCGGCTGACCGCGGCTGGGTCAATGCTGAGGCTCCGGCGCCGCAAGGGATGCGCCATTCTCACGCTCAAGGAGCCGATTGCGACCGACCTCGGCGCCAAGGTGCGCCGCGAGACCGAGAGCGAGGTCGGAGATCACGACGCAATGGGCGTAATCGTGGCGGGGCTGGGCATGATCCCCATCTGGCGGTACCAGAAGCAGCGCACGACCTATCGGCTGGGCGGCTTGCACGCCCTGGTCGACGAGCTGCCGATCGGCAACTTCCTGGAGCTGGAGGGGCCGAAGGCCGAGATCGACCGCTGGGCGGGCGCCCTGGGCTTCTCGCCTCGGGACTACGTGCTCGACACCTACCGCGACCTGCACGAGGCCTGGCGTCGGGAGCACGGCGAGCCGGAGGGGCCGATGGTCTTCCCGGAGGCCGGCGCATGAAGGGGATGGTTCTCGCGGCCGGCCGCGGCGAGCGGATGCGACCCCTGTCGCACCGGCTCGCGAAACCGGCGCTCCCGGTCCTGAATCGCCCGCTGCTGAGCTTCGCGCTCGACCTCTTTCGCCGCGCCGGGGTGGCGCAGGCCGCCGTCAACACGCACCATCTCCCAGCGACGATCGAGACGGCGCTCAAGGACTGGACGCCGCCGGGGATGCGCGTCGAGACGTACCACGAGGAGCGGCTGCTCGGCACCGCGGGAGGCGTGAAGAACGCCGAATCGACGCTCGCCGGCGGACCGTTCCTGCTCTCGAACGGCGATTTCGTGCTCGATGTCGATCCCAAGGAGGTGCTGCAGACGCATCGTCGCAGCGGCGCCGCCGCCACGATGGTGCTGCTGCCGTTCCAGGAACACAGCGGCTACGCCCCGGTCGAGGCAATCGACGGCAAGGTGGTGCGGATCGCCGGATATCCCGAATGGGACGCCCCCGCGGGGGAGCGCTACATCTTCGCGGGCCTGCATGTCGTCGAGCCGTCGGTGCTGGCGCGGATCCCCGCGGGACAGCCGATGGACATCAACCGCCAGGTCTACCCGGCGCTGCTGACCGCGGGAGAGACGATTGCGGCCCACGTGGTCGACACGACCTGGCTCGAGTTCGGCACGCCGGGGGAGTACCTGCGGCGCTCTCTGCACCTTCTCGATCCGCTCTTCGGCCCGCTGCTCGAGCGGGTGGGGGTGGTGGTGCAGGGGGAGGCGCCGAATCCCTACCTCGCCGGGCCGGACGTGAACCTGCCGGCGAAGGTTTCGCTGCGCGCCGGGGTCGTGCTGGGTGACCGGGTCTCGCTGGGGCGCGACGCGAAGATCCGCCGCAGCATCGTCTGGAACGACGCTTCCCTGGGGTACGGGTGCGATGTCTCCGATTCGATCCTCGGCTCCGGCGTGATCCTGCCGCCGAACAGCCGCTTCCACCATCGGATCGTCCTCGCCCGCGGCGACGACCTCCCCCAGGATGCGGGGGGCGAGCGGCAGGGAGATCTGATCCACTTCCGTCTGTGAGCGGCGGGCGCGCCGGGCTCGACGCGTTCGCGGCGGCGCAGTTCGGCGCGGCGGCGCGGCTCGAACCGCTGGCCGGCGATGCCTCCGACCGCCGCTACGTCCGGGCCCACCTCGGGGACGGGAAGACGCGCATCCTGATGACCCATGCGCAGCCGTTCGACCCGCCCTATCTGCCGTGGGAGCGGATGGGTGAGTTCCTCGCGGCGCAGGGGTTTCCGGTCCCGGTCGTCGTCTCGCGTCATCCGCGCGAGGGGATCCTGGTCCTCGAGGACATCGGGGACGAGTCGCTGCAGTCGTTCCTGCTGGCGGCGCCGCCGGACCCGGCGACCATCGAGTCGCTCTACGGCGAAGCCGTGGACTGGATCGTGCGCCTGCAACGGCGCGGGACGCCAATCGTCGCCCCGTCGCTTCCCGCCTATCACTTCGTGCTCGACGCAATCCGGCTGGGGCGCGAGCTCGACTACTTCCACGAGCACTTCGTCGTTGGCCTCCTTGGCGAGACGGCCGCGCCTCTGGACTCCGCGAGCGGCGTGGCCCCGGCTCTCGCGGCCCTCGCGGCGGAGGCCGGGCGCCCGGGGGATCGGGTGCTCTGCCACCGCGACTACCACTCGCGCAACCTGATGCTCCCCCCCGGCGGGCGGGCGGCGGACCTGCGCCTGGTGATCCTCGATTTCCAGGACGCCCGCCTCGGCCCGCGCGCGTACGACCTGGCCTCGCTCCTGGAGGACCCGTACGTCGATCTCACCGAGGGCTTGCGGCAGGCGATGACCACCAGATTCCTGGGGGGGATCTCACGCTCCGGGCGGGCCCGGGAGTTCGCGGTGGAGTACCGCGCGGTGGCGGCCCAGCGGCTGCTCAAGGCGGTCGGCACCTTCGCCGGCCAGGCGACCCGTTTCGGGGTGGATCGCTACCTCGTCTACATCCCGCGCGCGCTGGCGCGGGCGCGCGCCATGCTCGAGCCGTTGCCGGAGCATCGCGGGCTGCTGCGCCACGTCGAGCGCTGGGCCGCTCGCTGACGCTCGCCGTGGCGCCCCGCGCCGTGGCCTTCGCGAAACAGACCAAGTAAGATCGTCGCCTCGCCGAGGGGACCGATGCCGCTCTACCAGGAGTACGACGACTACTACGCGGAGAACCAGCGTGGGCAGGCGCTCGAGCTCCACGACCCGACGGAGTCGATCCAGTCGAAGCTGCCGGTCGCGGACGGGGAAGTGATCCTCACCCAGACGCGTCTCTACCTGGCGACCGGGATCGGCGGAGCGCGGGTGCCGAACGTCCGCCTGGAGCGATCGGAACCGCGCGCCATCCCGGAGGAGGAGTGGCTCGAGATCGCGCCGCGCCTGGGGGCGCGCCTGTCGCCCGGCCAGAACCCGACGCAGTTCCTGCAGATTGTCGCGCAGTTCCGCCGGCTCGCCGTCGATCGGCTGGATGCCGCGCGTCGCAGCAGCGCCGCCGGCCTGGAGCGGCGTTACGAGGCACTGCTCACGCGCGCCGCGGAGCAGCAGCGCGCGGGGCGCCCGCGGCGGATGAAGGACATCCTGCGCTCGCTGCACGCCGCCGTCCCCGGCCGCACGGAGGCGGCGCTGCGGCTCGGAGAAGCCTATCTGGACGAAGGGCATCCGCGCGCCGCGGTCCGCTGGCTGGCAGCCGCGCGCACCTTCGACGGGCGCTTCGACCGGGCGCTTTCCGGCGTCGAGCGGCCGCGGTTGCCGTCGCGGGAGCTGCCGCCACCGGAATGGTGGCTCGACCGGTTCCTGACGCCGCTGCTCGACCTTCCGGAGGGGTCCGGGCCGGACGGAGGACAGCGGGAGCGGATTCGCCAGGCGCGGCAGCGGATCGCGGCCTTTCGCGCCGCGCGCGGACGCGCGACCCCCGCGGCCTGGCTCGGATTCAGCATCACGATCTTCCTCTGGCTCGTCCTGGTCTCGGTCTTCCCCTGGACGACCCTCGCGGTGACCACGGCGACCGCGATCGGGCTCGGCATCCTGGCCGCCTGGCGGGCCAGGGGGCGCCGCCTCCCGAAGTGGTAGCTGTCACGAAAAATCTGCAGTTTGGTCACGTTCCGTGCGTCACTTTCTGCGAAAAGACCGCGAAAATCGACACGGTGACCATGATTCTTTGCTGATCATGCACATTTCCGTTGACACCCCGATCCGCGAGAACTACACTTCCGCCACCTGAATCGGCCCCGGAGCGCGCGCCGAAGCCTCCTGGGGCCGTTTTTGATTTCGGCCGGAGGTTCGAGTCAGATGGGATTCAGCGCCGCGGAGATCCTCAAGACGTGCGACAAGGAGAAGGTGCAGTTCCTGCGCCTGCAGTTCACCGACATCCTGGGAATGGCGAAGAACGTCGAGGTTCCCCGGCGGCAGTTCGAGAAGGCGCTCGACGGTGAGGTGATGTTCGACGGCTCGTCGATCGAGGGATTCGTCCGGATCGAGGAGTCGGACATGCTGCTCCACCCCGATCTCCGGACCTTTCGCGTCTACCCATTCGCGCGCGACAACGGCAAGGTGGCGCGGATCATCTGCGACGTCCATCGCCCCAACGGCGACGAGTTCCCCGGGTGCCCGCGCCTCGCCCTCAAGCGGGCAACCGCCCGCGCCCAGAAGATGGGATACCGGATGATGGCCGGCCCGGAGGCCGAGTTCTTCATCTTCCAGAAGGACGCGAACGGGGACCCGACGCTCGACACCCACGACGCCGGCTCCTACTTCGACATGGACCCGGTCGATCGCGGCGAGGAGTGCCGCCGGGTCATCGTCGACTCGCTCGAGGCGATGGGGTTCGAGGTCGAGGCCGCCCACCACGAGGTCGCCCCGGGCCAGCACGAGATCGACTTCAAGTACGCCGATGCAGTGGAGACCGCCGACAACATCTCGACCTTCCGGCTGATCGTCAAGAAGGTCGCGAACGACATGAACCTGCACGCCACCTTCATGCCCAAGCCGCTCTTCGGGGAGAACGGCTCGGGGATGCACACGCACCAGTCGCTGTTCAAGGACGGCAAGAACGCCTTCCACGATCCGAAGGGGCAGTGGGAGCTGTCGAAGCTGGCGCTGCACTACATCGGCGGGCTGCTGCGTCACGCCCGCGGGTTCTGCGCGGTGACCAACCCGACCGTCAACTCCTACAAGCGCCTGGTCCCCGGGTACGAGGCGCCGACCACCATCGCCTGGTCGGAGAAGAACCGGTCGCCGCTGATTCGCATTCCGGACCGTCGCGGCGTCGGCACCCGCTGCGAGCTGCGCATGCCGGATCCGTCCTGCAACCCGTACCTGGCGATCACGGTGATGCTGACCGCCGGGCTCGACGGGGTGCAGAACAAGATCGACCCGGGCGAGCCGGTCAGCCAGAACGTCTACAAGATGAGCCAGCGGGAGCGCCGCCGGCTGAAGATCGAGGATCTCCCCGGTGACCTGCACGAGGCGATCGAGGAGTTCAAGCGCGCGACCGTGTTGCACGAGGTGCTCGGCGAGCACATCACCCAGCACCTGATCGCCGCGAGCGAGGCGGTCTGGCACGAGTACATCGCCCAGGTCCACCCCTGGGAGCACGCCCGCTACCTGACGCGCTACTGAAGCGACGCTCTGCGCAAGCCGCCGCGGCCCCGCCCGGGACCGCGGCGGCCGCGCGGGGCGGGGTCAGAGCTTGTAGAGCATCCAGTAGATCACCACCCCCGTGACCGAGACGTACATCCAGATCGGCCAGGTCCAGGCTGCTACCCGCCTGTGGCGGTCGAACTGGCGGCGAAACGCGAACCAGAGGCTGGTGCCGACGAGGAACGGGACGATCGCCGCGAGCACGGTGTGGGACACGAGGATCCCGAAGTAGAGGGCCCGGATCGCTCCGCTCCCCTGGAACCGGGTCGAGCCGGCCTGCGCGTGATAGACGAGGTAGGAGGTCAGGAAGGCGACCGAGACCGCCGTTGCCGCGAGCATCGTCGCCCGGTGCGCCGCGGTGCGGCCGGTGCGGATGAAGCCGTACCCGGCCAGGAGCAACCCCGCCGCGAGCGCGTTGAGCCCGGCATTGAGCGCCGGGAGCGCGGCGAGCGGGATCATCCTGCGCTCTCAGGCTCCCGCGGCGAGACGGTTCAGGTCGTGCCGCAGGCGATCGACCTCCTGCGCCTCCGTGCCGCGATAGTAGCCGCGCACGTTCCCCTGGGCATCCACCAGCACCAGGCGGTCGGAGTGGAAGAAGGGACCGTCCCCCTGCGCCGGCTCGGCGCTCGGTCCCGCGGCGAGCTGGAACCCCTGCTGCGCGAGCGCGTACGTCTCGGACGCGCTGCCGCGCAGGAAGCGCCAGCGCTCGCCGGTGGCGCCGATCTTCACGGCGTAGTCGCGCAGCACCTCGGCCGTGTCGTGCGCCGGGTCAACGGTGATCGCGACAATGCGCACCTGACGGTCGGCCGGTAGCGAGTCATGCAGCCGCACCATCTCCGCCATCATCAGCGGACACGCGCCGGCGCAGGTCGTGAAGATGAAGCCCGCGACCCACGGCTGGCCGAGCAGCTCCTCGCGCCCGATCTCCTCCCCCGAGGCCGCGCTGAGATGGAACTCCGGGATGGCGCGCAGCGTGGGGAGCGGCCCGGTGGGGGCGGCAAGCGGCGTGGCGGCAGACTGCACGGTGATCGCCGGCTGCTCAACAGCGGCCGGAGCGGTGGAGCGCCCGGGATGGCGGAGCGCCAGGAAGACGCCGGCCGCGACCAGGGCGGCCGCCAGCGCCGCGAGCGGCGCAACTGCCGCGCGCGCGGGTCGGATCATGGCTGCACGGCGGACGGCCGCCGCCCGGCCAGCAGCGTGGCGGCGGCGAACGTCAGCAGGCCGAACACCGCGGTGATCGCGAGCGTCACGGCGGGGGCCGGCAGCCCGGGAGCGGGCAGGCCCAGCGCCGAGCGGACCGACGCCACGCCGTAGGTTAGCGGATTGAAGCGCATCACCCACCCCATCCAGCCGGCCGCCCCCGCGATCGGGAACAGCGCGCCCGAGAGCATCCACATCGGCATCAGCACCAGGTTCATCACCGCGTGGAACCCCTGGGTCGACTCCATCCGCCAGGCCAGGATTACGCCGAGGCCGGTCAGCCCCAGCGCGATGAGGGCGAGGGAGGCCGTGGTGGCGGCGAACGAGGCCACCGTGATCGGAATCCCCGCCGTGGGGGCGAGCAGCAGGAAGAGGAGCGCCTGGATCAGCGCCACGGTGGCGCCTCCCAGCACCTTCCCCAGGATGATTGCCGCGCGCGGGATCGGGGCGACCAGGACCGCCTGCAGGAACCCCTCGCGCCGATCCTCGATGATCGAGATGGTCGAGTAGATCGCCGTGAAGAAAAGGGTGAGCACCAGCGAGCCGGGGAAGAAGTAGGCGAGGTAGCCGGCGTTTCCGCCCGGCGACTGGAACGACGAGCCGTACCCCGAGCCGAGCAGGATCCAGAAGAGAAGCGGCGTGCCGAGCGCGCCCGCGACCCGGTTGCGCTGGCGCAGAAATCGCACGGTCTCCCGCTGCCACAGCGTCGCCGCGGGGAGCAGGAGGCCCGAACGACGTGCCCGCCTCACGAGGCCTCGCCAGCGGCTTCGCCCGCCGCCCAGAAGCGATGGCCCGTGCGGGCGATGAACAGATCCTCGAGGGTCGGGTGCCGCACCGCGACCGACTCGATCCGTCCCGACAGCGCCGGCAGCATCTCGACCAGGAACTCGTGCGCCCGCGGCCGCTCGATGAGCACCGCTCCCTCGACGAGTCGCGGGGAGCCCCCGAAGCGCGTCCGGATCTCCTCCACGAGCCGCTCCGGCTCCGGACCGCGCACCTCGATGACGTCGCCGCCCACCGCCCCCTTCAGCTCCGCCGGGGTGCCGAGCGCCACCACCGCCCCACGGTCGAGGATGGCAAGGCGATCCGCCTCCTGCGCCTCGTCCATGAGATGCGTCGTCAGGATCACCGTGGTCCCCTCGTGTTCGCGCAGATGGCGAAGGTAGTCGCGCAGGTCGCGTCGCGCACCGGGGTCGAGCCCGGTGCTCGGCTCGTCGAGGAGGAGCACCTCCGGGCCGTGCAGCATCGCCTTGGCCAGATCGGCGCGGCGCCGCAGCCCGCCCGACAGGCGCGCCACGATCTCCTTCGCCCGGTCGGCCAGCCGGACGCGCTCGAGCATGGCCACAATTCGCGCCTCGAGCTCGGCGCCGCGCAGCCCGAACAGGCGCCCCGAATGGCGCAGGTTCTCGGTCACCGTGAGGTGCGCGTCGAGGCTTGGCGACTGGAACAGCACGCCCAGGCGGCGGCGCACCGCATCCGGCTCGCGCACGACATCGTGGCCGCACACGGCCGCGGAGCCTCCGCTCGGCAGGATGAGCGTCGATACGATCCGGAATAGCGTCGTCTTGCCGCCGCCGTTCGGTCCCAGCAACGCGAAGATCTCGCCGCGCCTGACGGTCAGGTCGACGCCGGCGAGCGCCTGGCGATCGCCGTAGCGATGCGTCAGGGCTTGCAGCTCGAGCACGATGCCGGAAGCGTCAGGCGCGGCGGCCGCAGCGCTCAAGGAGTGACCCGGTCGAAGGCCATCAGGAGGAAGAGCAGCGGCAGGAACACGAGCGAGGCGCGAAACAGCCTTCTCGCGATCGTGTCGTCACAGCGCGCCGCGAGATGAACGGCCGCCGCCAGGAACCCGATCGCGAGCAGGATGGCGCCGGCGAGGTAGACCCGCCCCGCGAGGCCGAAGACGGACGGCAGCACGACGACCGGCAAGAGCGCGACGGCATGGACCACCGCCACGCGCCCGGTGCGTCGCGCACCTCCCGGCGCCCCGGAGATCATCTGCAGCCCCGCGGCGCGGTAATCGTCGCGATAGAGCCAGGCGATGGCGAGAAAATGCGGCATCTGCCAGAGGAAGAGGATGGCGAACAGGACGGCCGCCTCCACCGTCAGCTCCCCGCGCGCCGCCGTCCACCCCATCACCGGCGGGATCGCCCCCGGGATCGCCCCCACGAGCGTGTTCAGCGGAGTCACCCGCTTGAGCGGCGTGTAGATCGCGAGGTAGGCGACGCAGGTGACGCACGCGAGTGCCGCGGTGAGGCCATTGACGGTCAACGCCAGAAGCAGGACTCCCGCCGCGGCGGCGACAGCGCCGAATGCCAGCGCCTGGCGCGGTTCCAGCCTGCCCGCGGGAAGCGGGCGCGTCCGCGTGCGTTGCATGCGGGCGTCGATGTCGCGCTCCTGCCACTGGTTGAGCGCGGAGGCGCCCGCCGCCACGGCCCCGGTGCCGAGCAGCGCGAGGCCGAGTCGCAGCGTGTCGAGCGGCACGCTCGAGCCGAGGTAGAACCCGGCGGCGGTCGTGGCCACGACCAGGAGATTCAGGCGGGGCTTCGCCAGCTCGAGGTAGTCGAGGCCGCGCCGCGACGGCACGGCGATCTCCGCGGCGAGCGGCGTGCTCACGCCCGCCCCTCCGTCGCCATCGCGCCCACGTGCAGCCGGGCGGTCATCGCGCGACGCGCGCGCAGCGCGCGCAGCGTCAGCCACACGCCGGTCCCGAGCGTCGCCGAGCCGCCGGCAACGTGGAACGTGGTCAGCTTCACCGCCTTGAACGTCCAGATCACGTAGGCGCCCAGCGTGAGCTGCATCACCACCAGCCCCCCCAGCACCAGGGCGGGAAGCAGGAGGTCGTGATCGTCGCGATAGTGCCGCAGGGCCCGCACCACGACCGCAACGACGAAGATCGAGACGCAGACCGCGCCCACGCGGTGGGCGAAGTGGATGACGACCTGGGGGTCGTCGAAGGGGGGCACCAACCCCCCGAACGCCAGCGGGAAGTCGGGGATGGCGAGCCCGGAGCCGGTATGCCGCATCAGGGCGCCGAGGAGGATCTGCAGGTAGACCGCGCCGGTGGCGGTGGCGGCGAGCCCGGTGAGAGGGGGGCGCGAATCGCGGGCCTCGGCGGGGCGCGGGCCTGCCTCGTGCGCCGCCCACCAGGGGCCGGTCACGACCGCGAGCGCGACCGTCAAGGAGAAGAACAGGTTCGCCAGCCCGGCATGGCTGGTGGACACCGCCGTGGGCAGGAGGAACAGCACGGTGATCCCGCCGAGGACCGCCTGCGCGACCACGGTCAGCAGCGCCGCGCCCGCCAGCCGCCGCACCCAGCGCCGCGATTCGCACCGCCAGATCCAGATCGCCAGCGCCAGGGTCAGGAGGCCGACCGCCCCCGCGACCATCCGGTGGCCATGCTCGTAGAAGACGCCGCCGCGCATCTCCGGAAAGAACTGGCCGAAGGAGAGGGGCCAGTCGGGGACCGCGAGCCCCGAGCCGGTGCTGGTGACGAGCCCCCCCGCAAAGATGAGGAAGAGGGTCGCGGCGCACGTGAACAGCGCAAACCGGTGTCGCCACCGGTCCGGCCCGTGGCCCGGCCGCGCTGCCTGTCGCGTGTTCATCGGATCTGCAGGATGGTGTTCAAGGAGATGGCGGCCGGCCCGGGAGCAGCGCCGGCCGCCTCGACTCGTCGGTTGCGCCGCGCCTCAGGACGCCTTGAAGCTGAAGGTGATCTCCTTGGACTCGCCATCCCCCACCGTCACCTGCTGGGTCTGGGCGCCGTACTTCTCGTGCCAGGCCTCGATGGTGTACGTGCCGGCCGGGAGCTTGCTGAGATCGAAGGAGCCGTCATCACCGGACACGGCGTAGTACGGATGGGTCAGCACGCCGATGTAGGAGGCCATCCAGGAGTGCACGTCGCACTTCACCGGGATCATGACCTCCGGCTTGTCGAACTTCTGCTCCTTCTCCTTGACGTACTTCGGCATCGCGAGGTTGAACTGGGCGTTGATCTTCGGCAGCGCATGGATGTTGTGCAGCGTGTCATCGCTGTTGAGGATCTTGAGCGTCTGACCGGCCATCATCCCCAGGACGTGGGGCGAGTAGCTGCACCCATGCTGGTCGATCACCGCGGGAGCCGCCGGGACCGGGTACTGCTTCCCCTCGAGGCCGGACTTCACGTAGACGAAGACGTTCTGGAGCGTGCCGTTGTCGTTGACCACGACCTCCTCGGAGGTCGCATCGCCGTGCGCTTTCTGGCAGAACGGGTCGGCGGCCATCTGGATCTTGGCGCGCTTCGGAGCGGCCCCCTCGAACTTCACCGCCCCCTTCACCGCCGAGGTACCGGCTGCCGCACCCCCGGCCGCCGGAGCAGGAGTGGCCGCGGGTGCCGCTGCTTCCGCTGGCGCCTTTGCCGCCGGACGCGGTGCCGCGGGCTTTGCAGCCTCGCCGCCCCCCGATTCTCCGCCACCGCCGCAGCCCACCGCGGCCACCATCGCCATCGCTCCAAACCAGGCCAAACCTCGCTTGCCGTTCATCTTGCCTCTTCTCCTTTTGCAGGAAAGCCCCTGGCCGCCGTGCGCGCGGCCGTCGGGCTGTCGGGTTCTTCGGGAAGGTCCCAGACCTCCTTGGACGAAGGCCGGAGTCTACCAACCGCCCGCGGCGAGATCAAACTGCGATTCATCGACTTACCGAGCCCCGCGCCAGGCGCCGCACCTGGCTGGCGAGAGCGCGCCGCACCCCCGAGCCGGCCGGAGTCAGGAGGCCGCGCCGTTCCGCGTCCGCGAGGCTCACGAGCGACGCGGCAAGCGACGCGATCTCCCACTCCACCTCGCGCCGCATCCAGGCGCGCGGCAGCCGGCGACCCGCCGTCGAGGAGAGGAGCCGCTGAAGCAGCTCCGCGCGGAAGGCAAAGGTGTAGGCGGCGTGCAGGATCCCGTGCAGCGGCCGGAGCGAGCGGCGCCACGGGGAGTAGTAGACCGCCTCCGGATCGAAGTGGTGGAGCGGGGTCCATTCCTCGAGGCGATGGAGGCGGTGATGCGCGGTCTCGTGCAGCAGGTCGTCGGCCAGCTCGAGCCGCGATTTCCCCTGCACATTGATGTAGGAGGTGCCCGGTCGCTCGGGCAGGGAGTAGCTGACGACC
>Ga0137429_1000044_pt1 | contig 69436 bp, 47 predicted proteins | sample EasRivERMZT736_2_FD_102304 | JGI IMG/M metagenome (GOLD analysis project Ga0137429, IMG submission 102304) | Soil microbial communities from meander-bound floodplain in the East River, Colorado, USA - East River MetaG ERMZT736_2 | ecosystem: Environmental > Terrestrial > Soil > Floodplain ...
CGGCCGCGCCGGATCGTCTCGACGAGATAGGTGTCGGTCGCCGCGGCGAGCAGGACGCGGTTGGCGAGCGCCGGCCCCTCCTTCCCCTCCCCCCCTGCGCCGTGGCAGAGCGCGCAGTTGTCGGCGTAGAGCGCGCTGCCACGCCTGGCGTCCGGCGCGACCCACCGCGGCGGACGCGACTCGGGAGGGGGTGCGATGCCGCCGCCGAGCGCGCGCACGTACGACACCAGGGTGTCGATCTCGGTGGGGCGCAGTCCCCCTTCCTTCTCCCCCCAGGACGGCATCCGGCGCCCCGGGCGGCCGTGGGTGATGTTGGCGCGCAGGAAGTCGTCGGAGGCAATCGCCAGGAAGTCCGCGTTCCCGATCGCCGGGAACGCCGGCGCGCCCGCATAGCGCATCCCTTCGCCTGCGGGGCCGTGACACGCGGCGCAGAAGGTGCCGAATAGCGTCCCCCCGTCCGCCGCGAACTCCCGCTCGCCGAAGCGCTCGGCCAGGACCCGGTCCTTCGGCCAGAACTCCCCCGGCAGCTCCCGTCGTCGGAGCGAGAGGAGGTAGAAGGTGAGCTGCTCGATCTGCGGCTCGGTGAGGCCGAGCGCCGGCATCGCGGATCCGGGGACCACCGCGGCCGGGGAGCGGAAGTGCTCGCCGAGCCAGGCGCCGAGCGTCCGCTCGCCGGGAACTCGCAAGAAATCGAGCTGCCCCGGGTCGCGCTCCCCCTCGCGCGTGAGGTCCGGCCCATCGTCGCCGCCAACGCCCCCGATCGGATGGCAGCCGCGGCATCCGAGCGAATGGAACAGCCCCTTCGCCTCGACCAGCCCCGGTGCTCCCGCGCGCGACGTGAGGAACCCGTCGATGGCGGCGCGATCGTCGGCCGGCACGGCGGCGAACGAGTCATGCCACGGGCCGACGGCGGCCGCTGCATGCTGTTGCTCGTGCCCTGCGTGCCAGGCGCGGTCGAACCCCGCCACTCCCGCGCGCGACAGGTCCGGCCCCTCCATGCCCCCCGCACCGCCGGGGCGCAGCGTCCCGCCTCTCCCTTCCATCCGGTGGCAGGCGAGGCAGTCGTTACGCTCGAACAGCGCCCGGCCGCGCTCCACCTGCGGCAGGCTGGGGACCGCGAGGTGCGAGTGGCAGGTGCCGCAACCCGCGTAGCTCAGGCGCACCGGGATCATCGGCTCCGGCCAGTGGCGCACCGAGCCGTGGGCGTCGGCCTTCGTCGTCGCCCGTCCCTGGCCGCCGTGGCAGATCGTGCAGCCGAATTGGGACGGGTCGTGCGCGATCGTCGGATGAGGGGCGAACGCGGCGGTGCCGATCACGCCGGCCTCCCCCGGGGCCATCCCAACGTGGCAGGAGACGCAGCGATCGGCGGCATCGAGCTGCGGAACCACGATCTGGCGCAGCTGGATCGAGAACTCCGCACGCCGGTCCGCGGGCAGCGCCTCGCGGTAGCTGCGCTGCAGCACGCGCCACTCCTGAAGCTGATTCTCGGCGAAGGCCGCCCAGCCGAGCAGGAGGAGCGTTCCGAGGCTCGTCCAGAGCAGGAGATGCTTGTTCCTCTGCATCGTCAGTGCGCCGGCCAGTGCGATGGCGACCAGAAGAAGTCCCAGTTCGGCCCGCGGAAGTGGAAGCCGATCACCGTCAGGACCACGAACCCGCACAGGAAGCAGGTGAAAAGCCCGAGCGCGCCGGCGCGCGTCGAGTCGTAGCGGCGCACCAGCCAGAGCGAGTAGAGCGCGTAGATCAGGCTGAGCACCGTCCCGGGGTTCACGAACGTGATGAGAATCTGCGGCGCGTCCGGCCACCACTCCCGGATCCAGCCCCAGCGGATGGCGAACGCCTCGAGCGCCAGGACCGAGGCGAATCCGAAGGCCGCGGCCCCCAGCACGAGCCGCCCGCCTCCAGGACCGCCGAACCAGGCGCCGGTCCCCTGCTCCTCGCGGTCGAGGTACGGGATCAACGCAAGGCCGAGAAGGACGATGACCGGGATCCCGATCCCCCCCATGAAGGCGGAGTACGAGATCAGCTCCTGCAGCCCGAGGAAGTACCACGGCGCCTTCGCGGGGTTCTCGGGCACCGCGGGGTTCGCGAGCTCCTTGAGCGGGGCATCGGAGGCGAGTGCCAGCGCCAGACAGAGGAAGACGGTGACCATCAACGCCGCGAGCTCGGCGTAGAAGAGATGCGGCATCGACGGCAGCGTCCCCTCGGGCCCGCGCCCAACCTGAGGCGTGCGGCCGCGGACGATCGCGGCGAGCTGGTAGGTCTTGCGGGGAGCCTCGGTGAACGCGGGGTGGATCCCGGCCGCGGGGCCGAGGCGGGCGTCCGCGTCGGCCGGCCGCGTCAGGCCGCCGTCCTTCCGCACCCGCCAGAAGTGGACCCCCACGAGCATCACCATCACGATCGGCAGGATCATGACGTGCAGGAGGAAGAACCGGATGAGCGCCTCGGCCCCGACGTCGTCCGCCCCGAGCAGGATCAGCTTCTGGAAGCCGCCCGGATCGAACCACCCCGTGACGCCGAGCGCGTCGGTCAACTCGCGCGGTGACTGGGCGATGTTGGCGCCGATGGTGATCGCCCAGAAGGCGAGCTGGTCCCAGGGGAGAAGGTAGCCGGTGAACGCCAGGCCGAGCGTCGTGACCAGCAGCAGCATCCCGACGACCCAGTTGAACTCCCGCGGTTTGCGATAGGCGCCGGTGTAGAAGACCCGGGCCATGTGCAGGAGGACCGCGACCACCATTACGTTGCCGGCCCAGCGATGGAGATTGCGGATGAAACGGCCGGTCGGGACGACGAAGTGGATGTCCTTAATCGACAGATAGGCCGCCTCGGGGTACGGCTTGTAATAGAACATCAGCAACACGCCGGTCAGCAGCGTGATCAGGAATGCCGACACGCTCGCGAGCCCGAGACCCCAGGTCGTCGCCCAGCGCAGCGACCAGCGGTGCACCCGCACCGGATGCAGGTGCAGGAAGACGTTGCCGAAGACGAACGTCGAGCGGGTCCTGTCGGTGCGCGGCGATCCGGAGCGGAATGCCGTCTGCGCGAGGCGCCGCGGCGCCGCCCGCAGGTTCGCCAGGAAGCGTGCCCCCGCCGGGCGAGGCGCCGCGTCGCTCATGTCCGCCTCGACGCAGGGACTATCTTCCCCTCGTCCACGATCAACGTGTCGCCATCGCCGGCGCTCACCGCGAGCCACGGCAGCGCCTTCGGCGCCGGTCCCTTCTCGACCGACCCGTCGGCGCGGAAGCGAGAGCCGTGGCAGGGGCAGTGAAACCCCTTCTCGTCCGGTTTCACGATGCAGCCGAGGTGGGTGCAGACCATCGACACCGCCCGCACCTCCCCTCCTTCTCGCGACAGGGCGACGGCCCGTCCCGGCGGCACGAACGTCTCCCCCGGCCCGAGCGACGCGGGCAGGGTCACCTTGAAGCGCTTCGAAGGAGAGGGGAGCACGGCCGCTTTGGGCAGCCGCATGATGCCGAGCGCCGCGAACAGCATCGTGGCGCCCGCGGCCCACAGGGCCGACAGGCCGAGGAAATCGCGCCGCGTCAGCGGCTCCGGATCGAGGCGCGACGGGGCGCCCGCTCCGGGTGGGGCGGGATGAGTGGTCACGACGCCCTCCAGGCGGTATTGAACTCGAGTCGCTCCATCGTGATCGCGTCCGCCGGGCAGCGGAGCGCGCACAGCCCGCAGCGGATGCAGCGGTCCTCGTCCTTCAGGATCGCCGACAGCTCCTCGGCCTCGTCCGCAGCCTCGGCCGCCAGCACGGCGTCGATCTCGGGGGTCGGCTGCAGGTCGGATACGGCGACGAGCTTGAGGCAGAGCGTCGGGCAGACATCGGCACAGCCGCCGCAGAGCACGCAGCGGGCGCCGTCGAAGATCGGCGTGACGCCGCAGTCGAGGCAGCGGCTCGCCTCGCGCCTCGCGGCATCCGCCTCCCAGGCGACCTCGACCGAGGCGCGCGGATCGGCGAGCCGCGCCGCCGCCGGCAGGGCAGTGAGGGGGACGCGCCGGAGCGACTCATATCCCGCCTCGCGGGTGTACAGCGGCAGGGTCAGATGCGCCTCGAGCGCCTCCATCCGGATCTCGCGGCCGACCAGGTGTCGGTAGACGGAGCGGGCGGCCAGCTTGCCGGAGGCAACGGCATGAATCAGCAACCGCGTGCCGTGCGCCAGGTCCCCCGCCACGAAGATCCCAGGGGCGCTGGTGGCGAGGGTGGCGGGGTCGACCTTGGGCCAGCCGGGGCGCAGTTCGTCGATGTCGTCACCACCGTCCTGCAGGAAGGAGAGATCGGGCGTCTGCCCCGCGGCGAGCAGCACGGTGTCGCAGGCAAGCTCATGTCGATCCGCGTCGTCGTACGCCGGGCTGAACCGCCGGGATTCATCGTAGACGCGCAGGCAGCGCCGGAAGAGGACTCTCTGCACCTGCCCCGAGCCGTCGCGCCGGATCTCGAGCGGGCCCCAGCCGTTCAGCCGTTCCACCCCCTCTTCGTCCCCTTCCAGGATCTCGAGGGTGTCGGCCGGCATCTCGGCGAGGGTCTCGAGCGACGCGAGCGTGACCTGGCGGGTCCCGGGGAAGCGCGCCGCGGTGCGGGCCGCGTCGAGCGCCGCCTGTCGCAGCACCGTGCGGGCGACGTCGTAGGCGACGTTGCCACCACCGATCACCAGGATGCGGGCGCCGAGATCGACCGGCTCGCCAAGCGCGACCCAGCGCAGGAAATCGACGCCGCCGTAGACCTGCGGGCCGTTCTCCCCGGGGAGGCCGAGGCCGCGCGGCCGCTTCGCCCCGACCGCGACGATCACCGCCGCATGCTCCGCGCGAACCTGACGGAACGGGAGATCCCGGCCGATCGTCACGCCACAGCGGATCTCCACCCCCAGGGCCTCAATCACCGCGATCTCGCGGCGGATGAGCTCGCGCGGCAGGCGGTACTCGGGGACGCCGAAGGCCAGCATGCCGGCCGCCGCCGGCTCCGCCTCGAACACGGTCGGTCGGAACCCCAGCAACGCGAGGTCGTGGGCGGCGGCGAGGCCCGCCGGACCCGCCCCGATGATCGCGACCTTCTCCCCCGAGCCCGGCTTCACTCCCCCACCAAGCCTGGCGCGCAGCAGCGCCGCCATCTCCTCCGCGTCGGCACAGACCGGCGGCAAGAAGCCGCGCACCGACTCCAGCACTTCGTCCGTCGGCCGCGCCTCGACCCCCGCCTGCTCACACGCAAAGCGCTTGAGGGCCCGGATCGCGATCGGCTTGTCGTAGCCGACGAAGCGCCCATCGTCATCGGTGCGCGGGATGCGGCCGCGGCGGCAGGCCGCCTCGCAGGGCGCTCCGCAGATCCGGCCGCAGATCGAGGCGAACGGGTTCGGGCCGCGCGCGATCAGGTACGCCTCCTCGAAGCGCCCCGCGGCAATGGCGCGGACGTAGCCGCGCGCGTCGGTGTGGACCGGGCAGGCGTCCTGGCAGGAGATCAGCGCGCGGTGATATCCCTCGCCGGGAACCGCGACCTGGAGAAGGGGTTCGCTCACGCCGGCCCTTTTCGGGGCGGACCTGCGACGGCCCGGGAGATTCGGATCGCCTGGAGATCACCGATCCGGGTGACAGGGATGAGGCTAGCGACCGCAGGGGGGAGGGGGTATGACCGGGATCATGTTACGGAAGGAGCCCGAGGGGCGGGGTATGGATGGAACTCCGCCGCGGCAGTACAATCCGGTCGGTCGAGGAGTGTGTGAGCCGCCGGAGAGCCCACCGTCTGTCGCCGCTTCCGACCTCCCGTCAGCCTCTCCTTCGACCCGCAACCCTGGTTGTGGACCGAGGCCCGCCATGACGCACGCTCCCCACCCCCACGAGACCGCGCCACCTCCCGCCGCCGCCCCGCAGATCGACCAGCGCCTCCATGATCTGCGCCACATGGTCGGGAACTCCCCTCTGCTGACGATCGCGTGCAGGTACCGCGGCCAGCCGCGCACCGTTTATGCCAAGGCCGAGAACCTCAACATGACCGGGAGCATCAAGGACCGGATGGCGCTGCACATCCTCGGCCGCGGGTACGCCCGGGGCGTGCTGCGACCGGGAGCGCCGATCGTCGAGGCGACCAGCGGCAACACCGGCATCTCGATGGCCGGGATCGGGCGCGCGCTCGGGCACCCGGTGACGATCTTCATGCCCGACTGGATGAGCCAGGAGCGCAAGGACCTGATCCGCAGCCTCGGCGCGACGATCCACCTGGTCAGCAAGGACGCCGGGGGCTTCCTCGGCGCCATCGCGCGGGCCGAGGCGTTCGCCGCGGCCCATCGCGGCGCGTTCCTCCCGCGGCAGTTCTCGAACGAGGACAACTCGGCGGCACACGCCGAGACGACCGGCCCGGAGATCTGGTGGCAGCTCCGCCACCACGGGCTGACCCCTGATGCGTTCGTGGCGGGAGTGGGGACGGGCGGGACGATCATGGGGACCGGCCGCTTCCTGCGCGAGATGCGCCCTGAGATCCGCCTGCACCCGCTCGAGCCCGCGAGCTCCCCCACGCTGACGACCGGCCACAAGGTCGGCAAGCACCGCATCCAGGGGATCTCCGACGAGTTCATCCCGCCGATCGTGGACCTCGAGTTCCTCGACGAGATCGTCGCCGTGGACGACGGCGACTCGATCCTGATGGCGCAGAAACTCGCCGCCCAGATCGGCATCGGGGTCGGCATCTCTTCGGGAGCGAACTTTCTCGGCGCGCTCAGGGTGCTGGAATCTCGCGGCGGCGACGGGGTCGTGGTGACCGTCCTGCCGGACGACAACAAGAAATACCTGAGCACCGACCTGCTGCGCGACGAGCCGGTGCGCGACGGCTACCTCTCCCCCGAGGTCGAGCTGCTCGGCTTCGGCGTGCTGAAGCGGGTCTGCCGCACCTGCTGCGAGCCGGGCGACTGCGCCGCAGCCCTGGACCAGTCGGCTCCCGCGGATGACAATCTGCCCCCCTCCTGCCCCCACCTGCGGATCGGCGGGCGCTGAGCACCAGCTGGGGCTCCGCTACGAGGAGACGAACGACGTGGAGACCGCCGAGCGGTAGTAGCGGGCGTTGGCGCCGCGCACCTCCCTCGATCCGGTCACGTTTCTCGCCTGTTCGGGTGGGGCGAGAATGCTACAGTTGCCTCCACCCGGCTGAATCGCCGCGCTCCGCCTCGTTGCCGCGCTTGACTTCCCCCGCTTCAACCGTACTTTTCTCTGCAGATCCCTCACATGCCTGGCGCCCGCTTCGAGTGGGAGGAGGACCATGTTGCTGTCCGAGATGTACCGCATCCCCTGGACCAAGAACGACAACCCGAACGGCTGGATCGAGGTCACGACCGAATGCCAGCTCGACTGCTCGGGCTGCTACCGGGCGGAGTCGGGCGACGACATTCGCGATCCCGTCGAGCAGATGCGCCGCCTCAAAACGGACGTCGACACGCTCGTCGCGATGCGGAACATCCAGACACTGTCGATCGCCGGAGGGGAGCCGCTCCTCTACGCAGGCCTCGAGGAGCTGATCTCCTACGCGCGCTCCAAGCGGCTGGCGACCCGGCTGTTCACGAACGCCGTCCTGCTGGACGACGCCACCCTCGACTCACTGACGAAGGCGGGGCTCACCGAGATGATCATCCACGCCTCCCTGTGGCAGGAGCGCCTCACGCCGAACACGATGGCGGAGCTGCTCAAGCTGAAGGCGGCGTACTGCGACATGTTCCGGGCGAACGGCAGGGTCCGGCTCGGATTCATCGAGCCCGCGATGCGCCGGTTCTGGGATCAGGCCCCCCTCCTGTTCGAGTTCTACCAGCGGAACAGTGACATCGTGAGCAACGTGGTGTTCACCACCTTCAAGGACGCGTACGGGGGCCCGGCCGACCAGCACCTCCCGATCGAGGAGGTCGGCGAGATGATCGAGCGCTGCTATGGAACCAGCCCCTGCGCCTACATTCCTAAGGTCCATCATCCCGATAAGGTCGCCTGGCTCCTGAATGTGGCCGTACTCCAGGACGGCAAGGTGGTCGGCTCGCTCAGCGGCCGCGACTACGGCGCCGCGCAGGAACAGTACCGCGCGGTCATGGGGAAGTACCTGTTCACCCCCGAGAGCGACGACCTCGTGACGGGCCTCGGCGCGGAGCCGCAGAGCGAGGAGGCGGAACAATTCTCGGAGCTGATGCGGGCCCTCCGGGCCAGCGTCAACCACCAGGTCGTGAGCGTCGTCGATTCGCCGCAACTGCTCGACGACGGGCGCGTGGACATGTGCGATAGCTGCCCCGATGCGATCCTCTACCAGGGGGAGTTGCTGCCGAAGTGCATCCTCGACAAGATCAAGGGCGGCCTCGAGGTGCACATCGCCCGCTGAGGCTCACGGACCCTGCTGCCGTTCCTGCGCCCGCGCGCAGACGAGGGTGAGGTCGTCCTCCAGCGGCCGGCCGGCGGCGTGGGCGCGGATGGCGGCGAGAATCCGATCGAGCCGCGCTCCGTCCGGTCCTGGGGTGAGCGCCGCGGCGGCAATCCGATCCCCCCCGAAGAAGTCGTCGCTCTCCGACAGTGCCTCGCTCGCCCCATCGGTGTAGAGCAGCACCCCGTCCCCGACCTGCAGGCTTTCGGTCTCTTGCTCCCAGCGGCAGAACTCGCGCGGCAGCGCCGGCGACACGATCGGTCCCGTCGGTGCCAGCCGGACCACACCGCCCGACTTCCGCCACAGCAGGCCTGGAGGATGGCCCGCGTTCACAAACTCGAGCCGGGTCCCGCCGGCGCCCGGCGCGAGGCGCAGCGCGATCAACGTCACGAAGCGCTCCGCACTGAACGACGCGAGCGCCTCCGAGACCCGGCGCACCACGGCGCGCGGCTCGTACCCGTCGGCGATCGCCGCGTGGAACGCCGACTTGACGATCCCGGTGAGCATCGCCGCGGAGACACCATGCCCCGAGACGTCGGCGATGAGGAGTGCGGCGCGGCCGGCGCCGGCGCGGGCGTAATCGCAGAAGTCGCCGCCCAGCGCCGAGCAGGGGACGTAGCGGAAGTCGATCTCGAATCCCTCGACCCGCGCCTCGGGCGCCGGCAGGAGGCGCTGCTGGAAGGTGCGCGCGGAGGCCAGTTCATTCTCCAGTCGGGCGACGTGGCTCCGGTTCTCCCGCGCCAGGCGCCGCAGCTCCAGGCAGCGCGCGACCAACGTTTCCAACACCTCCCGGTCGAACGGCTTCTGGATGAAATAGAACGCCTCCTCGCGGATCGCCCGGACCAGCTTGCGGTCGGGCTCGGTGGCGCTGCCGGTCATCAGGATGAAATCGGTCTCCGGGCTCACGGCGCGCAGGCGGGCCATCAACTCGAACCCGTCTATCTCCGGCATGCGGATGTCGAGGATGCCGAGATCGGGCGGCTGCGAGGCGGCCACGGCCAGCGCCTGCGCCGCGTCCGCGGCGCACTGGACGTCGTAATGGGGAGACAGGATTCTCTCCACGGCGCGCAGCATCCCCGGCTCGTCGTCGACCACCAGCAGGCGGGCCGCCTTCATGCTCCCTCCGCCAGCGCGACGGGTAGGAGCACGGTGACTCGCGCGCCGCGTCCCTCGAGATTGTCGATGGTCAGGCGGCCGCCGAGCCCCCACACGATCGACCGGCAGATTGGCAGGCCGAGCCCCGTTCCCTCCGGCTTGGTGGAGTAAAACGGCTCGAAGACGCGCTGCAGATCCGCGGTAGCGATTCCCGCTCCGGTGTCCTGCACGCGGACCTCGACCCCTTCGGGGACCTGCCGCGCCTGAATGGTGATCTCCCCGCCCTGCGGCATCGCCTCGCGGGCGTTGGTCAGCAGATTGAGGAGCACCTGCTCGACGTCCCCCTGGCCGGCGCGGAGCGCCGGCAGATCGGCCGGCAGATCGGCGGTCAGCCGCACCCCCTGGCGTTCGAGGCTGTCACCGAGGATCGCGAGCGCGTTGTCGAGCGCGGCGCGCAGCTGGGCGTCGCCATGGTGCCGCGCGGAACCGCGGGCGAACGCAAGCATCCCGCCGAAGATCCGCCGGCATACCTCCAGCGATCGCTGGATCTGGTCCAGGTCGCCGAGCAGCACCGCGGGCTCCCCCCGGTCGGCGGCGATCTCCTCCCGCATCTGCTGGAGCAACGGCAGGACCGAGCCGAGGGCGTTGTTCAGGTCGTGCGAGACCGAACGCGCCAAGTCGGCCATCGCGTGCTTGCGCTCGGCCAGCAGGATGCGGGCCTCGAGCGATTCCGCCCGGCGCGAGTTCTGCAGCGCGATCGAGGCGTGCGCGCGGAAGCGCTCGACCAGGTCGGCGTCGAACGGGCCGAACGTTCCCGGGTTCCGCGCCGCCACCTTCAGGACGCCGAAGACACCGTCGCGCGCGGCGAGCGGCGCGCAGAGCATCGTCCCCTCCCGGCGGCCGCGTGGCTCGGCGCGATGCCAGTCGAGCAGCTCGGCAAGCGCGGCGTACGGCCTGCCCTGCCACTCCCGCCATTCGTCCCCCTGGCGATCGAAGCCGAGCGACCCGCCGCCGGTCATCAGGCGGCGCAGCTCGTCGGACATCGGCAGGCGCAGGCCGATCCGCGTGCTGCGCCCCTTGGTCCAGGCGATCTGCTCGGCGACCAGGGTCAGGAAGCCGTCATCCCCCTCGTGGATCAGGAGCGCCGCGGAGTGATCATAGCGCGTGAGCGACCGCAGGCCATGCAGGATCTGGTAGAAGAGGTCCTTGGGCCTGATCTGCTCGAGGATCTTCCGATCGATCCGGTCCCGCACCTCGCGAATCCGATCGCGGTCGATCAACTCCAGCGCCTCGCTCACCGCGGCGCCGATCGCCGCCAGCTCGCGCCCTCTTCCGCGCTCGAATGGCCGGTCCTCGCGGGCGAGGCCCAGCACCGCCCACGGACGGCCCCGGCGCTGCACCGGGGCGAGCAGCAGCCCCTCCGGCAGGTCCGGCCGCTCGCGGCGGATGAAACGACCGAGCAGCTCGCGGTCCCAGATCTCGGTCGCCGAGGAGGAGAACACCAGGTCGGCGGCGCGCCCGCCGAAGGGGACGATCGCGACGCAGCCGCGATCCGCCCTGAGGAACTCCTGCGCAGCGCGCGAGGCGTGGCGCAGCGCCGCGTGGACCTCGCGCGCCGGCTTCAGCTGCGCCAGCAGGGAGGAAACGAAGCGGCGAAGCTCCAACTCGCGTTCGGGGCTCAGCAGCGGTGCGCGCATGGGATGGGTCGTTCCGGACCGCTGCAGTATGCCCTTTCCCCCCGGAGGTCTGTCAACGTCAGTCCGGCTGCGGCTCCTCGGAGGCCCAGGCCTCCGCGAGGGTGTGGGTGACGGCAAGAACGACGGGGCCGACGAAGATGCCGAGCAGGCCGAACGAGATCAGGCCGCCGATCACTCCCGCGAAGACGAGCAGCAAGGGCAGGTCCGCGCCTTTCCGGATCAGGACGGGACGCAGGAAGTTGTCGATCGTCCCCACGAAGATGGTCCACGCCACCAGGAATATCCCGGCGCCCTGGTGGCCCGTTCCGAAGGCCCAGATGACGCAGGGCACGAGCACGAGGAACGGCCCCACCTGCGCGATGCAGAGCATGAACATCACCGCCGTCAGCAGGGAGGCAAAAGGGACGCCCACGATCAGGATCCCGAGGCCGCCGAGGAGGGCCTGGACGAGCGCCGTGACGACGACACCGAGCGCCACCCCACGGATCGCCTGGCCGGCGAGGCGCAGGCTTCCTTCACCCCGCTCTCCGGCAAGGCGGCGGGCGTAGCGACGCACCATCGCCGCGGCATTCTCGCCGTTCGTCCACAGGACTGCCGCGAGCACGATGGTGAGGAGGAACTGGATCAGGGCGAGCCCGATCCCACCGAGGCTCGCGACCGCCCACTTCGTGGCCTGCGCCGCGTACGGCGCTCCCTTCGCGAGCAGCGACTGGAGCTCCACCCCGACGAACTGGTCCCACGCGAGCGACAGGTTCTCGCCGACCACCGGCAGCCCGGCGACCCACGCGGGAAGCGGGGGAACCGAGAGCCCGGCCAGTGACTGCGCGCGCGCGGCGATCACGTCGACGTTCGCCACGATCGCCGCGACTGACAGCACGAACGGAACGAACAGGACCCCGAGCAGCACGATCGACAGGACGATCACCGCCAGCGCGCGTCGCCCCCAGAGGATGCGCTGCAACGCCAGAAGGAGAGGCCAGGTGGCGACCACGATCGTCGTCGCCCAGATCAACGCCCCGATGAAGGGGCGGAAGATCCAGAGCGAGGTGAAGACCAGGGCGACGATCGCGAAGACGGCGAAAACGGGGCGGGCGACCTCCCCGCGCGGCTCGGTCATGATTCAATGCCTCCGGGGCGTGGCATACCCCCTCAGTACTCGTCGAAGTAGCGCTGGATCTCCTTGAGGTCTTTCGTGCGGGTCAGCGCGAGCCGCAGCAGCACCCGTGACTTTTGCGGATTGAGGCCGAGCGAGGCGACGAGCCCGAGCTTGTCGTCGTCCACCTCCACGTTGCGTCCCACCCGCCCCGTCGCCACGCGCGAGGAGCGCACGCAGACGATCCCCTTCCTGGCCTGCGCGGCCAGCGCATCGAGCGCGGGCTTCGTCATGTTGCCGTTCCCCACGCCTGCGATCACCAGCCCCTTCGCACCCGCCGCCACGGCGGCGTCGATCAGCGCCCCGTCCATGTTCTCGTGGGCCATGATGATGTCCACCCGCGGCAGGGAGGTAATCGCCTCGATCGAGAACTCAGAGGTGGCGGTATTGCGGCCCACCGGCCCGCGGTAGAACTCCGCTTCGCCGTACGCCACGGTGCCGATCAGCCCCCAGACCGGCGACAGGAACGTCTGCACCGCCGTCGTGCTCGTCTTGGTCAGGGAGGACGCGCCGTGGATCCAGTCGTTCACGACCACCAGCACGCCGCGCCCCGCCGCCTCCGGGTTCGCCGCCACCGCCACCGCGTTGTAGAAGTTGAGCGGCCCGTCGGCCGACAGCGCCGTGGAGGGACGCATGGACGCCGTCAGGACGATCGGCTTCTTCGTCTTGACGACCAGATTCAGGAAGTACCCGGTCTCCTCGATCGTGTCGGTGCCGTGCGTCACGACGACGCCGTCCACGTCGGGCATCGCCACCAGCGCCGCGATGCGGCCGGCCAGCTTGAGCCAGACCTCGTCGTTCATGTCCTGCGAGCCGATGTTCGAGACCTGCTCGCCGCGCAGGGTGGCCAGCCCCTTCGCCTGCGGCACGGCGGCGAGGAGCTGCTCGACGCCGACCTGGCCGGAGGCATACCCGGCCTGGACGTCGCTGGCGGCGGCGCCGGCGATCGTACCACCGGTGGCAAGCACGACGACGGTGGGTAACGGGCCGCCCTTGGCGGGCGCGGCGGCCCGCGGCGGCGCGAAGCCCACCGTGACGATCAGGAAGGAGACAATTACGAGACAGAGCGCCTTGCGCTTCGACATGGAATCCTCCTATTTCGTGAGCATGATGATGACCGGCCCCCAAGCGGTCAGCAGGATGTTGCCGATCGCGTAGGGGACGGTATAGCCGAGGACCGGGAGCTTGCTACCCGCCTCGTCCTGTATCGACCGGAGCGCCGCCGTGACCGTCCCGGCGCCGGCACAGGCGCCGAAGAGGATGACGGGGTTCATCTTCAGGACCCAGTGCCCGAACAGCAGCGCCGCCACGTGGGGCGTGACGGCGACGAACAGGCCGACGAACAGCAGGCTCGGCCCGGTCTCCCGCAGCCCCGCGACGAACCCGGGGCCTGCGGAGATGCCGACCACGCCGATGAAGACGGCGAGGCCCAGCGTGTCGAAGACCCAGAGCGCCGGCTCCGGGATCCGGCCGAAGGTCGGGCGCAGCGATCGGAGCCACCCGAAGACGAGCCCCATCACCAGGGCGCCACCGCTGGCCGTCAGGCTCAGCGGAAGGTCCCCCACCGTCACCGACAGAAGGCCGAGGAACCCGCCCACCACGATCCCGAGGCCGACGAAGACGACGTCGGTGGCGCTCGACGGACGCTCGGCGTAGCCGACCGCCTTGCCGGCCCGCTCCACGTCGCGCGTCGCTCCCGCGATCCGCAGCAGGTCGCCGCGGTGCAGCCGGGTCGTGGGGGTGAACGGGATCTCCTCCCCGCCCCGCACCAGCCCGAGCAGCACCACCCCGCGTCCGTGCCGCTGGCCCAGCTCGGCCAAGGTGCAGTCGACCAGGCTCCGGTTCGTCACGACCACGTCAATGGCGGCGACGGCGAAGTCGAGCAGCGCCCGGTCCTCCACCTCGGCCCCGATCGGAACGCCGCCGCTGAGCACCCTGCGGCGCGCGGCGATCGCGACCACGTCGCCGCCTCGCAGGACCGTGCCGGGCTCGGCCTCGAGGATCGACTCCCCGCGGCGCACCCGCTCGACGAACACTCGCTCGGGGGCAAAGGCAGCCTCGAGATCGGCGGCGCTCCTTCCGGACCAGGCTGCGTCGTCGAGCCGGTACGTGCGCAGGTCCCACTCACGGTAGGCGGACTGCGTTCCGGGCTCAGCCTCCGCGCCGCCCGCCATCTGCTCCTCGAGCTTGCGGCTCTCCTCCTTGAGGTTGACGCGGAGCAGCCGCGGGGCGAGGTGCGACAGGAACCAGACGACGAAGCCGGTGCCGACGAGGTAGGAGACCGCGTAGGCGACCGGGATGTTGTTGAGGAGCCGCTCCTTCTCGTCCGCGGGCAGGTCGAGGCGGTTGATCGTGTCACCGGCGGTTCCGATGACGGTCGACTCCGTGAAAGCTCCGGCCAGCAGGCCTGCCGCCGTGCCGCAGTCGTAGTCGAACACCTTCGCGGCCGTGAAGGTCATCAGGAGGCTCGTGACACAGAGCACGACGGTCACCGCCACCTGGGGCAGGGCGCTGCGGCCGAGCCCGCGGATGAACTGCGGACCCACCTTGTACCCGGTCGCGAAGAGGAACAGGTCGAAGAAGACGATCTTGACGATCGGCGCGACCTGGATGTCGAGCTGCCCGACCAGCACCCCGGCCAGCAGCGTGCCGACGACGTTGCCGAGCTGGAAGGTCCCGATACGGAGCTTCCCGATCAGGAAGCCTCCTGCCAGCGTGAGGAACACCGCTAGCTCGGGGTGCTCGCGCAGCGCCGTGACGAAGTAGTGGATCACGTTCTCCCCCTCAACGAGCCACGAGCATGAGCCACGGCGTCCCGATCACGAGGTACAGGACGAGCGAGAAGGCCGTCGTGATCCCACCGAGACGGTAGAGGTCCCCCTGCGACAGGTAGCCGCTCCCTGCGAACAGGAGGTTGGCGCTGGAGCCCTGCGGCGTTATCGCGGCGAAGAAGTTCGTCGCGAAGAGGAGCTGGAATGCCAGCGGTGCGGCAGGGACCCCGAGCTTGACGCCCACGCCGAGGAACACCCCGAACAGCGCCAGCAGGTGCGCCGTCTGGCTCACGAACAGATAGTGGATCAGCACGTAGACCACGACGAGGAGGACGCCCGCCGCGAGCGGCGGCAACCCGCCCAGGCGCGCGACCAGCCGCCCGCCGATGAACTCCATGAACCCCAGCCGGTTCAGCTGGTCGCTCAGCGTGAAGAGCGCTGCGAACCAGAGTAAGGTTGCGAGGACGTCCCCTTCCTTCGAGATATCCGCGAGAGTCAGGACGCCAGAGGCGAGCAGGACACCCAGCCCCAGGAACGCCACCGCGGTCGAGTCGATCTTCAAGGTCGCCGCGGTCCCCCACAGCGCGACCATGCCGACGAACGTGGCCGCGACGATCCTCTCGTTGCGGGTCAGCGGTCCGAGGGCCGCGAGCGCCCGGCGCGCCTCGGCGGGGGCCTGCGGGGTTGCCGTGACCTCCGGGCGCAGGAGCTTGTAGAGCAGGAGCGGCAGCAGCAGCATCCCTACGAGCGTAGGCACCGAGGCGGAGATGAGCCACGAGCTGAAGCCGATTTCGATGCCGAATCCCCTGGCCACCTCGGCCCCGAGCGGGTTCGCCGCCATCGCCGTCAGCCAGAGGGCCGAGGAGAGCGTCAGGCTCGCAATCCCCGAGAACATCAGGAACTTCCCGAGGCGCTGCCGGTTCTCGACGCCCGGCTTCGCGCCGGCCGCCTCGGCCACGGAGAGCGCCAGCGGGAAGAGCACGCCGGAGCGTGCGGTGTTGCTCGGGAACGCCGGGGCGATGAGCCCATCGACGACGAAGATGCTGTAGGACAGTCCGAGCGTCGATCGCCCGAAGAGGCTCACCGCCCGGTAGCCGAGGCGCTGGCCCAGGCCACACGTGACGACCGCGCGCGCCACCAGGAATGCGACGACAATGAGGAGAATGGTCGGATTGGCGAAGCCCGAATAGGCGTCGCCCGGCGACACCGTCCCCGACAGCACGGCCGCGGCAACGGCGAGGACCGAGGCCGTGAGGATCGGGAAGGCGCCGACGACCACCGAGAGGATTGCCGACGCGAAGATGGCAAACAGATGCCACGCCCGAGGGGATAGACCCTCGGGCGCGGGCGAGAACCAGATCCCGCCGAGCACAACCAGGATCGCCAAGCGCGAGAGCAACCTCCGCCGCTCAGGCGTCCACGCCACGCCGACCCTCGCTCGCGCTCACTGCGAACCGCTCTTGCCGGCCATGCGGGCGGGGTCGAGGATCTCTTTGATCTGCGCCTCGGTCAGCAGCTTCTTCTCGCGGATCAGCTCGAGGATGCCCCGCCCCGTCTTCATCGCCTCCGCGGCGAGCTCCGTCGAGCGCTCGTACCCGATGACCGGGTTCAGCGCCGTGACCGTGCCGATGCTGTGATCGACGTAGCCGCGGCAGACCTCCGGGTTCGCGGTGATGCCGTCCACGCAGTGCACGCGCAGCGTGCGCGCCGCGTTGATGAACATCGTCTGCGCCTCGAAGATGCAGGCGGCGATGACCGGCTCGAAGACGTTGAGCTGGAGCTGCCCAGCCTCGGCGGCGAGAGAGACGGTCAGGTCGCTGCCGATCACCCGGAAGCAGACCATGTTGACGACCTCGGGGATCACGGGATTTACCTTCCCCGGCATGATCGACGAGCCGGGCTGCTTCGCCGGGAGGTTGATCTCGTGCAGGCCGCACCGCGGCCCGGAGCCGAGCAGCCGCAGGTCGTTGCAGACCTTGGAGAGCTTGATCGCCAGGCTCTTCATGCAGGAGGAGTAGAGAACGAAGGCCTGGGTGTCCTGGGTCGCCTCGATCAGGTCTTCCGCCAGACGGATCGGAAATCCCGTGATCTTCGCCAGGTGCGCCGTGCATTTCTCGGCGTACCCGGGAGGGGCGTTCAATCCCGTGCCGATCGCGGTCGCCCCCATGTTGGTCTCGCAGAGCACGTTCTGGACCCGCTCGAGCGCCTCCACCTCTCCGTCCAGGGTCCGGGCGAAGGCCGCGAACTCCTGGCCGAGCGTCATCGGCACCGCGTCCTGGAGCTGGGTGCGCCCCATTTTCACGATCGAGGTGAACTCGTCTCCCTTGCGGCGGAACGAGGCAATCAGCTCCCGCATGGCGGCGACGAGTTGCACGTTGCCGAGCGCCATGCCGACATGAAGCGCGGTCGGGTAGGCGTCGTTCGTCGACTGCGAGCAGTTGAGGTGATCGTGCGGGTCGCAGTGCGCGTACTCCCCCTTCTGGTGTCCCATCCGCTCGAGCGCCCGGTTCGCGAGCACCTCGTTCGCGTTCATGTTGGTCGAGGTGCCCGCGCCGCCCTGGAAGACGTCGAGCCGGAACTCGTCGTGGAGCTTGCCGTCGATCACCTCCTGGCAGGCCCCCTCGATCCCCGCCAGGATCTCGCGGCTGAACTGCTCGCAATCATGGTTCGCCCGCGCCGCGGCGAGTTTGACCATGGCGAACGCCTTGATCAGGTTGGGGTAGAGGCGCAGCTCCACCCCCGAGATGTGGAAGTTCTCCAGTGCCCGTGCGGTCTGCACTCCGTAGTAGGCAGCGGCCGGGACCGGCAGGTCTCCCAGCAGATCGTGCTCCATCCGAACCTTGGGGTCTGACATCTGCGCCTCCTGTCACCTTGCAGTGCGGAACCGAAACTGCGGCCCGGGCGCTGCCCGTCCCTGCGGCAGCGCCGGGGCGGCGCTAGCGCGGCTTCGTCGCATACGGATTTCCACCGAGCGCGTTGGAGATGTCCGTGATCGCCTTCTGGGCGCGCACGCTGTTTCCCGCGTCGTCGAGCGGCGGCGAGATCACGGCGATCCCGAACTTGCCGGGGGAGACGGCGATGATGCCGCCGCCGACGCCGCTCTTCCCCGGGAGCCCGGTCCGGTAGAGCCACTTGCCGGTATCGTCGTAGAGTCCGGCCGTCGCCATGACCGCAAGGACCTCGGGGACGTTTGCCGCGGACATCACCTGCTTGCCCGTCACCGGGTTTTTCCCGCCGTTCGCCAGCGTCGCCGCCATCATCGCGAGGTCCTTGGCGTTGACGCTCACGGAGCATTGCTCGGTATAGATGTCGGTCGCCTGCTGGGGATTCGCCTTGATGTAGCCGTAGGCGTACATCAGCATGCCGATCGCCTGGTTGCGCTGGTTGGTGTCCGCCTCCGACTTGAACACGTCCTGGTTGACCGCGAGCGGCCGCCCGGCGAAGTCGGAGTAGAAACCCAGCAGGCTCTTCCAGATGGCGTCGCGGCTGGCCCCCTTCACCATGCTGGTGGTGGCGATCGCCCCGGGATTGACGAGCGAGTTCATCTCCGGCCCGCCGAGCGCCTTCTGCGCCATCTCGACCGCCACGATGGAGTTGAATCGCATGCCGGTTGCATCGACACCTATGGACTTCGCGATCGCGTCGGGACCCTGCTCCTCGATCACCTTGGCAAGCGTGAACACCTTGGAGATCGACTGAATCGACACCTCGGACTTCACGTCCCCGGCGGTATAGACCTTCCCGTCCGGGGTGACGAGCGCAATGCCGTAGATGTTCGAGTCCACCTTGGCGAGGGCGGGGATGTAGTCGGCGTTGGCCCCCTCCTTCAAGGTCTGGTACTTGTCGAGCGCCGCCTTGAGCGCGGCGTCGATCTCGGACGCGGATTGCGCCCACGCGGCGGCGGTGGTCAGGGAGAGCACGAGGACGACGAGGGCGAGCGTCGCGCGCCAGCGGGGCATCATGACTTGGGTCCCAGCGTGTGGGAGAAGTTGTACCTGACCGAGACCTGGACGCGCAGGTCACTCGAGCTGAAACCGTCGTCGAAGTTCTCGCGGTCACCCCACTGCACCTCGCCGCCCCACATCAGGTTTGTGAACGGGTGGTAGAGCAGGTTCGCCAGGGCGTACTGCCCCTTGCTGTAGGCGTCCGCCGTCTGCGCATCGCTGTTGTCGATGTCCACCATCGAGTACCCGAACGAGCTCGTCCACTTGTCGCTCCAGTTGTGGTCATAGAAGGCGACGACGCCGATGAGCGGCAGCGCCTCCCCGACCTCCGTTCCGGTGACGGCGCCGACGTCGGCGGTCGCGTCGTTCATGTAGTTCGCGATCCCTTCGCCGTAGACGACCTGGAGGCGCATCGTGCCGTCGCCGCACTTCAGGTTCGAGCTGACGTTGAGGCCCCAGCCGGTGGCTTGACCGGAGGAATCGACCGGATCCGTGCCGACGTCGTCCCACTCGATCCGGCGCAGGATCCCCCCGATCTGGAGATGTCCCCACGACCGGGTCATGCGGTAGTGGCCTGACAGGTCGGGCAGCGGGAATCGTCCCACGAGCTCGCCGGGGGCGAACAACCCGGGGTTCTCCGGCGTCCCCACCAGGATCCCGGGGTCGCCACTGGCGCCCGGCCGCTCGAGGGCGACGGTCACTTCGTTCTCACCCTGCAACGGCATCCAACGCACCTGGACGTTGCGGAAGAACACCATGCCGCTCGGCCCCCAGTACTCGATCGAGTTCGGGAAGACGTCCGGGTCCATGAACGGGCTCCAGGTCTGTCCTGCCCCCCAGTGGCCGAACTCGCCGTACGCGTGCCGCAGCCGGAAGGTGGTCTGACCGGCGTCCGGCCCGACGCCGAACAGCTCGAACTCGAAGATGGTCTTGATCTCCCCCTTCGAGGTGGGGATATATCCCTTCACGCCGAACCGGCTCTGCCGCACGCCGGCGTAGGTATGGCCGTCCCCGCCGAACTGGTCCTCGAACGAAGGGAGCTTCGTCGGGCGCATCACGTCGAACCAGTCCGGGTCGGATTGCCCGCTCTCGTACCCCATGTCGAGCATGGCGAAGCCGTAGATGTCCATGCGGGAACCTGCCGGCTCGGCGGCCTGCGCCGGCGCGGGCGACCCCGCGGCAAGCGCCGCGGCCACCAGGCACGCCGCACCCACTGCGCGAACGATCGTGGTAAGCGTCATCGGTACTCTCCTCTCGCCGTCACGGCGGTCAGTGCACGTGCTCCTTCTCCCAGTCCCGGACCTTGCGCCGGGCCGCATCGAACAGACGTTCGTAGTTTCCCCGGCGCACCTGCTCGCTCGCCTCGGGCGTCAGCGCGGCGAACAAGGGGGCGTACTGCCGGTACACCTTGAGGTACCCCGCCTGGTCGGAGGGGGCGACCTCGTCCGTTCCGAACAGGAAACGATCGGGGTAGCGATTGATCAGATCGGCGGCGGCGCGGATCGTCTCGGGAGTAGCGAGGAGGTACTTCGCCACCTCGTCCCAGGAGATGTCGAGGTAGAGGTTGCCGAGGGCCGGATTTGCGAGGCCGCGCTCCATCATCTCGAGCTGATGCGCAACCGGGTGGACCACGCGGCCAAGTCCCATGTGCGCCCAGATGACCGTCGTGCGCGGGTGCCGTACCAGCAGGTCGCGCATCTGCACGACCATGTAGGGATCCTGGCCGGGCTTCGGGAAGGGGACATCCACGTCGCTGTGGAGGAGCACGACCAGGCCGGCCTCGGCGGCGAATTCCAGGATCCGGTCGAGCGCAGGGTTCAACAGGCTGGCGGCACCGCCGGCCACCTTGGACGAGACGAACTCCTTGTGAATCGTAAACTCACCGATCCCCGAGAACACGCCCGGGAACGTCTTCAGCACCCTGCGGATGTGGTCGGCGGCGTACATGTCGGCCGGATTGAACCCGGTGATCATCGGGTCGAACCGCTGCTGCTCGTCCTTCGAGAGCGATCGGTACGCCATGGCGACCCAGGCGTCGGTGAACGAGTAGTAGTAGAGCGGGGCGTCCGTCTGGAGGTAGTACGTCGGCGCGAACTCGCCGCTGTTCCCGTGCGACCACATCTGTTGGAGCGGGATGCCAAAGAGCGCCACCCGACCGACCTTGTCCCCCATGATCTTCAGGAACGCGTGGATGTCGGTCCCTCCCTGGATGTAGTTCGTCAGGTGGAAGTGGGAGTCGTTCACGACGTAGCTGGACGGCGCAGCCGCCGGCGGCGCGGCCAGGCCGACGGACGCACCGAGGGCGAGAGCCATCCAGACGGCGGCCGCCCTGCGCAGACGGCGCAGACACCTGGTCGGGAGCCCATCTCGGCGAAACCGGGTCATGCCACGCTCCTCCGCGGTCAGAAGGTCATCTCGAAGTTCACGTGGAAGAGGTCCCCGTTGCCGCCCACGGGATAGGGAACCGAGGTGTATCCGACGGGGCAGTTGTTCAGGTGGATCCACTCCGCATTGAGTCGAAGCCCCCGCTCCTTGACGATGTACCAGTTCGCTCCCGCCCGCACTTCGGAGGCATTGCCGTAGCGGCCCAGGATCTTCGATCCGCTGACGTAGACCTGGAGGAGCTTGGGCACGGCCATCGCCGAGGACTGGACCTGGAAGCCGTGGTCGTCGATGTCGTCAATTCCCATGGTATTGACGCCGGTGAAATCGCTCAGCCAGCGCCAGTAGTACTCGACCTCGAGCGAGAGGCCCTTGTACTTGATCCCGCCGTCGACGCTTGCCATCTCGTATTGGACCTTGTCAACGGCGATCCCCGGCCCGAACAGGTCGGGCGTGAAGACGACGCTTCCGTCGGTGAGCCGGATCTGCGTGTTCTCGATCGAGTCGGCACCCGGCTGGTTCTGCTTGTACTCGGTGCTGTGGGTGAAGTGCGCCCCGAGGCGCGTGGCCACCTGCTCGTGCCAGTCGAAGTCGCCGAAGGTCCCGTAGAGGCCGAACTCTCCTGTCGTGGGCAGCCACTGGAGCATGACGGAGGTGGTGTCCAGGTTGTTGTCGAGCTGCGCGGCGCTCACCCCAAGGGTGCTCAGGTTGTTGGCGATCATGGCCATGTACTTGAACTTCGTGGCGAACTCGCCTTTCAGCCAGAAGCCCGTTGTGTACGACCCCCGGAAGAACTCGTCCGCGGTCAGCCGGTCATCCATGCTGAGCCAGTAGGGGAACTGCCCCTCGGTGCTCCGCACGGAGGGGAGCGAGGTGATCCCGCCGCCCAGGGTCACGAACCTGTTGAAGCTGTAGCTGATGTTCCCGGCGCCCACCACCTGGGCGGGATCCCCCTGCGCGGGGTTCGACGACCAGACGTACAGGTAGTAGCGGAACTTCGGGGTCAGGAACCAGCCTGAGAAGGGGAGGAAGAACTTGTTCAACTGCACGTCCTCGCGCTGAGGCACCGTGTGCGCATTCCCGAAGAAGTCGACGTAGCTCGGGTCGAGCCCCTTCTGGTTGAGGTAGCGGACGTAGGTGAAGAGGCGCATGTAGATCTGGCCTTTCTCCCCCTCGTAGAGCCGGAACCCGGCGTTGGGGATGTACTCCGGGGACTTCCCCTTCGTCTCCACCTCGTCGGCCGGCGCCGGGAGCTCCTGGCCGACCACGAACTCCCCGCCGCACCCGTCCGCTACCCAGATGCCGTGATCGTCGTACCCCCAGGTCCTGCCGAGCAGGCAGGGCGCTTCCCCCGCGGACCTCACGAGCGCGACCCCCATCGAGGTGTCGGCGGGGCAGTGATTCCGCTCGCCGGCCGCGGAGGCGCAGGCAATGATGATCGCGGCGGGGGGATTGCCGGGCGCGGATGCGCCGTCCTCCGCGCGATTCGGCAACGGCATGAGCAGGAGCACGATCATCCACGCGGGGCTTCGGCGCATGATCCTCCATGGGCCCGATCCGTGGTCTCGATGGGCACTCGGACGCGAGCGTTGATCACCGGGCGGAGCCGCGCCGTAGCATATGGAGCGGGGCGGGAGAATGCCACCCCCTTTTCGGGAAGGGGCCCGCGCCGCCATCCGCTTCGCTTCGTCTAGGCAAGGCCGAGCAGCCCTTGCGTATGCCGCGCGATCATCAGCTCCTCGTTCGTCGGGATCACCCAGACCGAGACCCTGCTCCCGCGCGTGGAGATCCGCGGACCGGCCGCGGCGTTCGCCGCCGGATCGAGCTCCACCCCGAGCCACGCGGCGGATTCGCAGATCCGCCGGCGGATCTCCACCGACTTCTCCCCAATGCCGGCCGTGAAGACGAGCCCGTCGACGCCGCCAAGAACCGCGACGAGCCCGCCCATCTCCTTGGCCACCCGGTACACGAAGTAGTCCACGGCCAGACGGGCGTCGGGGGCGCTGTTTTCGAGCAGGTCCCGCATGTCGTTGCTGATCCCGGAGATGCCGACGAGGCCCGATTTCTTGTAGAGCACGCTCTCCACCTCGGCGGCGGAGAGCCCCAGGCCCTGGAAGAGGTACAGCACGACTCCCGGATCGAGCGATCCCGGCCTCGTGCCCATGCACAGGCCGTCCAGCGCCGTGAACCCGAGCGTGCTGTCGACGCTCCTCCCCTCGCTCAGTGCGCAGAGGCTGGCGCCGCTGCCGAGGTGAGCGACGATGACCCGCCCGCCCGCAATCTCCGGCGCCACCTCCGGGAGCACCGAGGCGATGTACTCGTAGGAGAGCCCGTGGAACCCGTACCGTCGCAGGCCGCGCTCGCGGATCTCCCGCGGCAGCGGGACGAGTTCCGCCACGGGAGCATGGCCGCGATGGAAGCTCGTGTCGAAGCAGGCGACCTGCGGCACCTCGGGGAGCCGCTCGAGCACCGCCTCGATAGCGGCAAGGTTGTGCGGCTGATGGAGCGGGGCCAGCGGGATCAGCTCGCGGAGCCCTTCCAGGATCTGACGCGTGAGGACGGTCGGGCGATCGTACCGCGCGCCGCCATGCACGACGCGATGACCGACGCCTCGCACTTTCGCGCCGCGGTACCGGGATTGCAGCCAGGCGGAAAGAGAAGCGAGGGCGTCGCGGGCGTCCTTGACCGTCCCCTCCGGCGGCCCGTCGGCAAGCGTGGCCCCGCCGGCGTCGCGAGCGGAAAGCCGCGGGGACGTCCCGATCCCCTCGATCTGTCCGCGCGCCTCCAGCCGCCAGCTCTGGCTCGCGGGCCGCTGGTACACGCAGAACTTCAGGCTCGAGGACCCGGCATTCAGTACGAGGACGAAGTCATCCATGGCGGATCGCTCTCGACCACGACGCGAGCCTCGCGGCAGGCATGGGTCACCTCCCCTTCGCGGCGGTCTGGCGCCGGGCATGCGCCGCCAGCATGGCAACGCCGCAGCTCGCGATCCGGGCGCGGACGCTGTCGGCGCGGCTGGTGAGGATGACCGGCACCCGCGCGCCGAGCACGAGTCCGGCGCTGTCGGCCCTGGCCAGGAAGGTGAGCTGCTTGGCGAGGATGTTGCCGGCCTCGAGATCCGGTGCCAGGAGAATGTCGGGATCCCCGGCGACCTCGGAGCGGATCCCTTTCGTCTCGGCGGCCTCGCGGCTGATGGCGTTGTCGAACGCCAGCGGGCCGTCCAGGCTGCCGCCCTTGATCTGGCCGCGCTCGGCCATCTTGCAGAGCGCCGCCGCATCGATGGTCGCGGGCATCTTGGACGTCACCGTCTCCACCGCGGCCAGGATCGCGACCTTTGGGCGTTCGAGGCCAAGTGAGATGGCGAGGTCGATGGCGTTCTGGCAGATGTCGACCTTGTCCTCGAGCGTGGGCGCGATGTTGATGGCGCCGTCGGTGACGATCAGCACCTTGTGGTAGGTCGGGACGTCCATGATGAACACATGGCTGATGCGGCGCGCCGTGCGCAGGCCCCCCTCGCGGGCGACGATGGCCGCCATCAGCTCGTCCGTGTGCAGGCTCCCCTTCATCAGGAGCTCCGCCTCCCCGGCGCGCACCAGCGCCACGGCCTGCTCCGCCGCCGCGTGACTGTGCGGGACGTCCACGATGCGGAGGCGCCCGAGATCGATCCCCGCTTCACGCGCCGTGGCCCCGATCCGGGCGGCGGGGCCGACCAGGATCGGCGCGATGAGTCCGAGGCTCCCGGCCTCCACCGCGCCGGCCAGCGCCGTCGCCTCGCACGGATGCGCCACGGCCGTCGGGATCGGGTCCAGACTCTTGCACTTCACGAGCAGCGCTTCGTACTTCCCGGTTCCAGTCGTCTCTTTCATCGGTGAATCCCCTGAGGTGCGGCCGAGCCTGTCTCCCGCAGCAGGAAAGTGAGCGCCATGGCGAGGACCACGCCGGCGAGAAGCGGCGTGAACGCCGTCTGGTACGCCTCCGGCGCCATCGGCGTCGCGCCCGCCGACAGGTGCTGCAGGTACCAGCCGAAGACCGGGGCCAGCAGGGCGCTGAACGTGAAGTTGAGGAAGTTGACGACACCTGTCGCGGTGCCCGCGAAGCGCGGGTCATTGGCCTCCTTGATGACCGTGTACGGGAGCATCGCCGCGCCGGAGGCGACCCCCGCCGTGAGGCCGATCAGGTAGGGCGGGAACACATCCGCGCGCCCGTAAAGCACCCAGGCGAGGCAAGCGAGGAGCACGCCCCCTCCTCCGAGGATCACCGGCTTCCGCCTCCCCAGCCGATCCGAGACCCAACCCAGCAGCGGACAGCCGATGATCCACCCCACGGGCACCGTGGCGGAGCGCAGCACCGCGGTGGCGTAGTCGAAGCCGCGCGCGTCCTGCAGGTAGCGCACCCCCCAGGTCATGTCGAAGATCGTGGTCGGGATGAACAGGAGCCCCGCGATGACGCCGCACAGCAGCGATTGCGGGTTCCTGAACACGGCCCCGAAGGCGGAGGCGGCGCTCCCGAGCCACCCCTCGGCCCGGGGCGGCGCGGCTTGCTTCGGCAGGAGCACGAACAGCACGGCGCCGATCGCGAGGCCAAGGACCCCCATGGCGATCCAGAACGCCTGCCAGGAGACCCCGCTCCCGATCAGCGGGCCGACCGCGAACTGGCCCGCCGAGCCGCCCGCCATCCCGAACATCTGCGTCGCGCCGATCAAGGTCGCGGCCTTGGAGGCGGGGAAGCTCCGGCTGGCGATGTAGATCGCCCCCACCAGCGCGAACACCCCGCCTGCGCCCTGCAGGAACCGCCCCAGGCTCGCCGCCTCGCGGCTGCCGGTGGCGAACAGCAGCGAGCCGACGCCGACCGCGGCGGCGGCGAACGGCACCAGCCGCCTCGGCCCCAGGCGGTCCATGGCGGCGCCGGCGACGAGGCTGAACGGGGAGTAGCCGTAGTAGAAGAGGCCGACGAGCGAGGCGACGCCGAGCGCTGACAGGCCGAACGCCTCGGACAGCTCGGGCATCATGACCGCCGGCGCTGAGCGCAGGGCGTACTGGTAGAAGTAGTAGACCGCGGTCAACAGCCACGCGACGATGGCCATGCGGGCGCCGTCGGAGGTGGCGTGGTCGCTTGCCGGGTCCGCGGGTGGTCGCCCCATTCGCCCTCATTCGACCCCGGGAGCACCAGGAGGCGCCCTGCCCAGGTGTCGTGACACGCTACTGCTCCGGGGCTTCCTCCGGGGCTTCCTCGGGCTGCCAGCCGCCGCCGAGCGCTCGGTAGAGCTGGGTGAGCGCGGAGAGCTCGTCGCCGAGGATCCGGGCCAGCGCCAGCTCCTGGTCGAACAGGTTCTGGTCGGCGATCAGGATCTCGAGGTAGTTCGACAGACCGGTGTCGTAGCGCGAGCGGGCCAGCACCCCCGCGTCCCGCAGCGCCTCGACCCCCGACTCCTGCTCGCTGCGCGCCTGCGCGAGGTGCTCGATCGCCGCGAGCGCGTCCGCGACCTCGCGGTAGGAATTGAGCGCCGCCTGCTGATACTGGGCGAGCGCCTGGTCGAAGCGCGCCTGGGCCGCCTCGTAGTTCCGGCGGATCCGCCCGGCCTGGAACAGCGGCTGGAACAGTCCCGGGGTCACCGACCAGACGAGGCCGTCGCTCTTGAGCATGTCCGCCAGCGACCGGCTGGACGCGCCCAGGAAGCCGGTGAGTGAGATCGTCGGGAAGAAGAGCGCCTTGGCCGCGCCGATGTCGGCGTTCGCGGCCACCAGCGATTGCTCCGCCTGCACCACGTCGGGCCGCCGCTCGAGCAGCGCCGCGGGCAGGCCGGCGGGGACGCGCGGCGGCCGGTACTGATCCGTGAGCGCTACGCCACGGGCGATCTCGCCGGGCCGCCGGCCGAGCAGCAGTGACAGGGCGTTTTCGGCGACCGCGATCTGCAGCTCGAGCTGCGGGATCGTCGTGGCGGTGCGAGCGCGATTCCCGACCGCCTGGTCGAGCTCGAGCCGGTTGGAGACTCCGCCGTCGAGGCGTTTCCGGTAGAAGGCGACGGTCTCGTCGTTGGCCTGGACGGTGCGGCGGGCAATCTCGAGCTGGAAGTCGAGGTCGCGGAGCGCGAAGTAGCTGGCGGCGACGTCCGCGACCAGGGTGACGATGACACCGCGCCGGAATTCCTCGGTGGCCATGTAGCGGGCGTTCGCCGCCTCGGTCTCCCGCCGCAGCCGGCCGAAGATGTCGATCTCCCAGGAGAGCGCGAATCCCGCGTTCCAGTTCTGGTAGCGCCGGTCGCTCCCCTCCGTCGCCTGGGGAGGATCCGACCTGGTCGAGAGCTGCCCCACGGAGTAAGCGCCGGTGACGTTCACCTCCGGGTAGAGGAACGACTTGGGGATTCCCGCCAGCGCCCTGACCTCCTCGACCCGCGCCGCGGCTACGCGCAGATCGAGGTTGTTCGCGAGCGCCTCCCGGATCAGGTCCTGGAGCGTCGGGTCCTGGAACACCTCCCACCACGGCACGTCGGCGATCGACTCGCTCTCGGCTTGCGCGCCGCGGTGCGCCGGGGGGGGCTCCATCTCGGGGCGCTCGTACTTCGGCCCCAGCGTGCAACTCGTGATCAGGAGTAGCGCGGCGAATGGGACGGCCGCGCGCGCCGACAGCCTGGGGCGCGCCGGCCATGCGGAGTCGTGAGCGCGTCGAGCCATCTCAGTGCCCTCCGCCCGCCGGCGCCCCGGGGGTGCCCGCGGCGGCCGTCGCCGGTTTCCCGCCGCCGGTCAGCTTCTCCACCACGACGAACAGCACCGGGACGAGGCAGACCCCCAGGATCGTCGCGATCAGCATCCCGCAGAAGACGGCCATTCCCATGACCTTGCGGGACTCGGCCCCGGCGCCGGACGCCGTGAGCAGCGGGACGACGCCGAGGATGAACGCAAACGCCGTCATCAGGATCGGCCGGAAACGCAGCTTCGCGGCCTCGAGAGCCGACTCCACCAGCCCCTTCCCCTGGTGCTGGAGCATCCGCGCGAACTCCACAATCAGGATCGCGTTCTTCGCCGCCAGGCCGATCAACATGATGAGCGCGATCTGCGCGAACACGTTGTTCACGTAGCTCTCCGAGAACTGGCGGGCGACCCACAGGCCGAAGTAGGCGCCGAACACCGCGAACGGCGTGCCGAGCAGAACGCTGAAGGGGAGCCCCCAGCTCTCGTACTGAGCGGCCAGGATCAGGAAGACGAGCAGGATGGCGATGGAGAACACGCCGGCCACCCCGGGGGCCCTCTTCTCCTGGTACGACATGTCTGCCCACTCGTACCCCATCTCCGGCGGGAGGACCTCCTTCGCGGTCTCCTCGAGGGCCACCAGCGCCTGGGCCGAGGAGTAGCCGGGCGCGGGCACGCCGCCGATCTCGGCGGAGCGGTACAGGTTGAAGCGGTTCGTGAACTCCGGGCCGGATGTGGCACGGATGGAGGTCAGGGTGTCGAGCGGGACCATCTCGCCCTGGGCGCTACGCACGAAGAACAGCCCCAGCTGCTTGGGGTCCCTTCGGTACTCGGGCTCGGCCTGCACGTAGACCTTGTAGACGCGGCCGAAGCGGTTGAAGTCGTTCACGTAGGAGCTGCCGAGCAGCGCCCCGAGCGTCGTGTTGACGTCGGAGATCGTCGCGCCGACCTTCAGCACCTTGCTGCGGTCGATGTCCGCGTACACCTGGGGCACGCTCGCGCGGTAGAGGGTCGAGACCCGGCCGATCTCGGGCCGCTTGCGCGCCGCATCCACGAAGCGTGCGGCCTCCTGGGCCAGGAACTCGGGGGAGCCGCCGCTGCGGTCCTGGAGCTGCATCGTGAATCCCGCCCCCGTCCCCAGGCCCGGGATCGCGGGGGGACCGAACGTCACCACCACCGCCTCGGGGATCTGCTGGGCGAAGGCCTTGTTGAGCGCGGTCACGATGCCGCTCGCGTGCGTCTCCGCGGTCTTGCGATGGCCCCACTCCTTGAGCTGGATGAAGAAGAACCCCTGGTTCGAGGAGTAGGCGCCGGTGACCAGGCTGTATCCGGTGACGGTGTTGTACCCCTCGACCCCCTCGTTGGCCTTGATGATCGCCTCGGCCTTCTTCATCACCAGGTCGGTGCGTTCGAGCGAGGAGGCGTCGGGCAGGTTGACCTGGGCGAGCAGGTACCCCTGGTCCTCCTCGGGGATGAAGCCGCCCGGGATGTTCCTTCCGAGCACGACGATGGCGCCGACGAGGATCGCGATGAACAGGAGGCTGCGCATCGTCTTGCGGATCAGGATGCCCGAGAAGCTGACGTAGGCGTCGGTGCCGCGCCCGAAGACCTTGTTGAACCCGTTGTAGAAAGGCGTCAGGAGCGTCTTCTTGCCCGTCGGCGCCTTCAGCAGCAGCGCCGAGAGCGCCGGACTGAGGGTGAGGGCGTTGATCACCGAAAGCAGCACGGAGAGTGCGATGGTGATCGCGAACTGCTGGTAGAACATCCCGGTGATGCCCCCCATGAAGCCCACGGGCACGAACACCGCGGAGAGGACGAGGCCGATCGCGATAACCGGCCCGGTGACCTCCTCCATGGCCTTGATGGTCGCCTCCTTGGGCGTCATCCCGTGCTCGATGTGGTGCATGACTGCCTCGACCACGACAATCGCGTCGTCGACGACGATGCCGATCGCGAGCACGAGGCCGAGCAGCGAGAGCACGTTGATCGAGAAGCCGAGCAGCGGGAAGAACATGAAGGCGCCGATGAGCGAGACCGGCACCGTCACCAGGGGGATCAGCGTGGCCCGCCAGTTCTGGAGGAACACGAAGACCACCAGGAGCACCAGCGCCACCGCTTCGAAGAGCGTGTGGATGATCTCGGTGATCCCCTCCTTGACCGGCAGCGTCGTGTCGAGCGAGATGAGGTACTCCATGTCGCGGGGGAAGCGCTGCTTCAGCTCCTCCATCGTCTTCTTGATCGTCTCGGCCACCTCGAGAGCGTTCGTGCCGGGGATCTGGAAGACAGCGATGACGGCGGCCGGGCCGCTGTTGTGGCGGCCGATGGAGTTGTACAGCATCGTCCCGAGCTCGAGCCGGGCCACGTCCTTGAGGAATACCTGCGAGCCGTCGGGGTTGCTGCGCACGACGATGCTGCCGAACTCCGCCTCGTCGAGGAGGCGTCCCTTGGTCTTGACGGTGTAGGTGTACTCGGTCCCGGGCACGGCCGGCGGCCCGCCGATCTGGCCGGCCGGGGAGATCTGGTTCTGCTGGTTGATGGCGTTCACGATGTCCGGGACCGTGATCCCGAGCTTGGCGATACGGTCGGGCCGTAGCCAGACGCGCATGGCGTAGTCGCTGCCGCCGAACAGGTTGATCTGGCCCACGCCCGGGATGCGGGCGATCGTGTCGTTGATGTTGATCGTGGCGTAGTTGGAGAGGAAGTTGTTGTCGTACGTCCCCTGCGGCGACTTGACGGAGATGATCAGCAACGGGAACGGGAGCGCCTTCTTGACCGCGACGCCGTAGTTCTTGACGGACTGCGGCAGCATGGGCGTCGCCTCGGAGACCCGGTTCTGGGCGAGGACGTTGTCCATGTCGAGGTTCGAGCCCACCTCGAACGACACCTTCAGCGTCAGGGTGCCGTCGTTGGCGTTGGTGGACTTCATGTAGATGCCCTTCTCGACGCCGTTCAACTTCTGCTCGATCGGCGTCGCCACCGACGCCTCCACGTCGGTGGCGCTGGCGCCCACGAACGTGGTGGTGATCTGGACCATCGGGGGCACGACCTCGGGGTACTGGGCGATCGGCAGGCCGGACATCGCCACGAGCCCCAGGATCACGGTGATGATGGAGATCACGATCGCCACGATCGGGCGATTGACGAAGAAGCGCGCCATGGTCTACTTCGATCCCGCCGCGGCCGCGGCGGGCTCTGCGGCGCCGGCGCCCTCGGCGGCCGCGACCGGCTTCGCGTTCACCACGCCGCCTTCCTTCACGCGCTGCAGCCCCTCGACCACGACTCGCTCGCCGGGCTTCAACCCCTCGTCGATCACCCAGAGTGAATCGACGCGCGGCCCGACCTTGACGTTGCGGAAGGCGACCTTCCCGTCCGCTCCGACCGTGGCCACGCTGTAGAGGTTCTGGAGCTCCTGGACGGCGCGCTGCGGGACCAGCAGCGCCCCCTTCCGCTCCTCCAGGACGAAGCGGGCGCGGCCGTAGAGGCCCGGGCGCAGGATCCGGTCGGGATTGCCGAAGGCGAACTGGACGCTGATCGTGCCGGTCGTCGGGTCGACGGCGCGCTCGACCGCGTCGATGCGCCCCGGCTGCGGATGGACCGTGCCGTCGGCGAGCAGGAGCTGCACCGTCACCGGCTCCCCCCCTTGCGCCCGCTTCAACTCCTCGGCCCGCTTCGCGACGTTGAGGTACTCCGCCTCGCTGATTCCGGCGCGGAACAGGATCGGATCGAGCTGGGAGACCGTCGTCAGCAAGGTGCTCTCGCCGCGGCCGACGAGGTTGCCGGCCTTCACCTCCGTCGTGCCGGCGAGCCCCTCGAGCGGAGCCCGTATCCAGGTGTACCCGAGGTCGAGCTCCGCCGTGTCGACGGACGCCTGCCGGGCTTCCAGCTGGGCCTGCGCCGCGTCGCGCGCCGACAGCGCGTTGTCCAGCTCTTGCTGGCTCACGGCCTGCTCCGCGGCGAGCGGCTGCAGGCGTGCGACGTCAGCCTGGGTCTTCTGCACCTGCGCCCGGGCGGTCGCGAGGTCCGCCTTGGCGTTGGCGAGCGCGGCCTGCAGCGGCTTGTGATCGATCTCGTAGAGCAGGTCCCCCTTGCGCACGAGCGACCCCTCGGTGAAGGCCACCTTCTCCAGGTACCCCTCGACCCGCGCCCGGATCTCGACGTCCTGGAATCCCCGCGTCTGCCCCACCAGCTCCAGATAGACCGGCACGTCCCGTTGGATCACGTCGGAGACGTATACCTCCGGCGGGGGGGGCGCGGCGGTCTCCTTCTCGCCACACGCGACCGACGCCAGCGCCGCTGCCGCCGAGGCGAGGAAGGGGGCAGATCGGGAGCGGGGCGCATGTGTGGGAGGGCGCATCGGCGAGTGCTCCTTGGTTGGTCCAGACGCGGACATGTGGAAGGGCTGCTAGCGTTGCAATGCTATGACACTCGCCGACGACCTGTCCAGAAGTCGGTTGCCCGCCGATTCCTCCTCACCGCTCGGGTCGAACGACATCGCTTGGGTAGCAGCGTCATCGCTTCTCGCCCCAGTGCATTTGGCCAACGACGGCGAAGAAGAAACCCGTGGACCATCCACACATCAGGATCCCGGTCAACCCCTCCACCCCCGCGAGCAGCCGCCACTGCTGCGGTGGCACGAGATCGCCGTACCCCACCGTGGTGTAGGTAACGGCGCTGAAGTAGAAGGCTGACTCGGTGTCCGGAAAAACGCGGAATGTCGCGTAGAACACGGCCCATACGGCGATCTCGAGGAGATGCGCGAAGATCAGCCAGAAGGCGATGCGAATCAGCCGCACGATGACCCGCCAGCTCGGGGCACCCTCAACCTGCGGCAAGGGGCCGACGCGGCGGAACACGAACGTGAGCACGGCGGCGTGAATCACGACGCAGACGGAGAGGAGGCCGGCCGCCAGGATCAGCCTCGTCAACATCGCCGGACCTCCAGGAACATGCCGGGTGTCAGTTGCATCCAACCCCTCCGCTCAGGACGGGCACACAGGCTTCGATCCCCGCGCGTGCGGCGGGCTAGAACTCCAGGGACAGCGACACGACCTCGAAGTGATCGTCGTCACCTGGGTTGAAGAAGTACCCGGCAACCTCGAACCCGCGGAGCGAGAAGCCGAGCAGCAGGCCGCGCTGGATATCGAGGCCGGTATCGACGACGCGAGTGCGCTGTCCGACGAGGCCTAGGCGGACCCAGTCGGCCGGCGCGTACGACAGCTCGGACCAGCCGTAGAGAAAGCTCCCCTCCTCGTCGTTCAGGTCGTGAACGTACTCGCCTTCGAAGTAGAAGCTCAAACCCTTGTAGCCGAGGTCCAGCTCGAGCCCCGGCGCGATTCCGGAGAGATCGCCGAAGACCCCTCCGAGGATGGGGGTAAGGTCCAGCGCGACCTCGTCGCCGAAGCTGAAGGTCCACCCGAAGAAGACCGAGCCTGCGCCGAGTTCCTCGTAGTTGTACCGCCCCTCGAGGTGCAGGCCGCCGCGGTCGGCGGTGACGATCGGCAGGGTGAAGTAATCCTCCTCGGGGACGAAATAGCCGTAGGCGGACACGGCGAACGACCACTCTGGCGGAGCCTCGGCGAGCGCCACCGCCGGCGGGGGCTGCTGCGCTACCGTCGCGCCGGCCGCGCAGGCCAGCGCGACGAGCACCGCCAGGTGGAGACGCCGCGCCCTCATCCGCCCAGCGCGACCGTGATGGCGACGAGCACTGCGCCGGCCGCGACCATGCCGAGCCCGGTGCGGAGCGGGCGAAGCCCGGCGTACCGCCCGAGCACGTATCCTCCGAAGAACAGCATGACGACCGCAATTCCGTTCGAGATGCGCATGGCGAGATGGGCGTGGGGGATGAAGGCGAACGGCAGGACCACCGGGAACGTCGAGAGGAAGACGAGGAGGAAGACACCGATCGCCCCGCGCAGGTCCTGGAGGGTGAGGGACGGAAACCGCGGCGGCTCCGGCGCGCGCGCGAGCTGGCCGCGCAGCTCCTCGATCTGCTCCGGGCGGATGACTGCCGCCACCTCGGGGGACAGCGCCTCAGCGATTACGATGCGACCGCGTGCCGGAGCAGTATCGCGGACAGCGCGCAGCACCACGATGCCGCGGCCGCGCTCGATCAGCGCGCTGAGCGCGTACATCACCGCATCGACGATCCCCCAGGCGGCGTTGCAACCGATGGCGCCGATGAACATCTCCTTCACTTCGTCGCGGCCGGCGGTCGCCACGCTCAGCGACCCGGTGAACGACAGCACCATGATCAGGCCGAACAGCACCTCGGAGATGCGCTCGACCGGACTCAGAACGTGGCGACGCACCTCGGAGCCCCGGGAACCGGGCGCACCGGCCGGCGTGGCCTGCCTCCCGACCTCCTCGCGATCCGTCATGGACGCAGCTCGTTCTCGGTGGGGAACAGGTCGGTGCGCTTGCCGAAGCGGACCAGAAGGGCGATGAGCAGCCGCTGCGCCGGATCCATGGCGGCGTGCTGATCCACGACCTGGCGCGCCAGCGCCGGCTCGTCGGTGATCAAGCCGTCGGCGCCGGCCGCCATCACCTCGAGCATCTGCGCCGGGGTGTTCAGCGTCCAGACGTAGACCACCTTTCCCGACGCGTGGGCATGCCGGATGAAGCGGCGCGTCGCCAACTTCGCCTGGACCGCCAGGAAGTCGGCGGGCAGCTTCGCCAGATCCCCGATCGCCTTCGCCGTGAGAATCCCCGCCGTCCACTCCGGCCGGAGCCGCTTCATCGTGCGGACCATGCCGTGGTCCAGAGACATCGTCACGATCTCCCCCTCGACCCCGGCGCTCTCGACCAGCTCGACGACCCGCTCCTCCAGCCGCTGGTTGTGCCCGTACGACTTCAGCTCGATGTCGACCCGCACCTTTCCCTTGCAGAGCGCGAGCACCTCCGCGAGTGTGGGAACGCGCTCGTCGCGGAACTCCGCCGAGAAGTAGCTGCCGATGTCCACCTGCTGCAGCACGGCGGCGGGATTCTCCCAGAGCTTCAAGGGTGCGCCGGCGACCTTCATGAGGTCACTGTCGTGCCCGACCAGAACCACCCCGTCGGACGACTCCTGGACGTCGAGCTCCACGAAGTCCGCCCGGTCCGCGATCGCCCGGCGGAAGGACGCCAGCGTGTTCTCGGGCGCCGCGCCGGCGGCGCCGCGATGGGCGATCACGAGAACCGGCCGGTCGACCCAGGCAGCTCGCAGCCCCAGGTAGGCGGCGGCGGTGCCCAGCACGAGGGCGGCGACGAGGCCCGCGAGGACCATCCGCCAGGAGACTCGCCACCGCCCCCGCGCGACCGACAGTTCCCCCGCGCCGCGTGACGGCAGCCGCAGATCCTCCGGCGCGCCGGTCCGCTCGTGCAGCCGCATGACCAGCAGTGCCAGGAACGACGAGCTGGCGACGGCGAGCGTGACAAGCGCGGCCGCCCAGAGCAGCGCCAGGACGGCGATGAACAGGATCAGGAGCGGCAGCGACCGGCCGAGCAGCGGCGCGATCACCCGCCCCAGACCGGTGAGAGCGGCCCAGACTGCCGCGGGCAGCAGCAGCCCGAGGCCGCCCCAGACCGCCAGCGCCCAGGCCGCGGCGATTCGCAGGCCGGCCATCCGCGCCCTGCTCGTGCGCAGGACCCGGATCGGCGATACCCCCTCGAACAGCAGCAGCGGCACCGCCAGGATCCAGCCGGCGAGGCGCGGCAGCAGGACCGCGGCAGCGGCCGCGAGCACGGCGCCCGCCAGCGCGACGGCGATCCAGAAGTCGGGAGGCTTCTCGCGCAGGTAGAAGTTGATGTCGTGCTCCCGGAGAAACATCCAGGCGGTGGCGCCGATGGCAAGCAGAAACGGGGCCGCCAGGAGCAGGACCAGGACGACGATCCGGAGCGTCAACCGCACCACCTGATGGGCGTTCGCGAGCGCGTGGCCGAAGGCATCGCGGATCCGGATGGGAGCACCGCGGCGCGCCCCCAGCCCGATCGTCATCAGGCAGGCCTGCCCGACGGCGTTGATCGCAAGCGCGAGTGCGCTCACCAGGATCAGGGCGGCGACGCCGGGGCGCGAGGTCACGAAGAACCAAGCGATGTCGGCGTCGGTGACGACGCTGTACCCCGCCCGCGCCACCAGCAGGTGGAGCAGGCCCGTGATCAACGGCATCAGCAACGCGAAGGCGATCGCCTTGTAGATCAGGTCGGCCCCCGCCAGGGGTCTCCAGCCCCTCCGGAGGTCGCGCCCGGCCGCAGCCAGCAGCCCCCAGGCTTCCCGCAGCGCGCCGCGGCCCGCCGCAACTTCGCCGGGTGGTCCCGCCGCTTCCCGCATGTCGCGTCTCCCGAATCGAACTCGAGTCTAGCCTTGAACGGCCCGGACGGGAACCCTCACGCCAGGGATGGCAGCCACTTGCCACATCCTCCGGCTGTCGATACAGTCACCAAGCCAACTGCCCCTCCGGCGTTCATCGGGGCTCCGCGCCGCGCGGTGCCCTCCAGACCCAGCGAGAGACGCGTGCCAGCAATCGATCCGCGCCCGCCGGCGCCCCCCACCGGCCCCTCCGATCCCGGAACCAGCGCGCCCGTCGCCGCCGTCGATATCGGCGCGAGCCAGTTCCGCCTGGTCGTCGCGGAGGTGGTCCCCGGACAGGCACCCCGCATCCTGGAGGAGGCGTCTCGCGGCGTGCTCCTCGGGAAGGACACCTTCAGTCAGGGGCGGCTCGGCGCGCCGACAATCGAGGCGGCGTTGCGGGCGCTGGAAGGCTTCCGTCGCATCATGGACGGCTACGGCGTGCAGCGCTACCGGGCCGTGGCCACCAGCGCGGTGCGCGAGGCGGCCAATATGGAGAGCTTCCTCGACCGCGTGCGCCTGCGCACCGGCATCGAGGTCGAGCCAATCGGCGGAGCGGAGGAGAACCGGCTGACCTACATGGCGGTGCGGGAGACGCTGCGGGGACACGAAGCGCTCACCAGCGGGGAGGCGCTCCTGATCGAAGTGGGGGGGGGCAGCGCCGACATCTCGTTCCTGCGCAAGGGGGAACCGGTGATCTCCGGCACCTACGCCCTCGGTTCGATCCGGATGCGTCAGAGCCTGGCCTCCTGGCGCGGCACCCACGAGCGGCGCATGCGCCTGCTGCGCCGCCATATCCACAATGTCGTCGAGGATATCGCGCACGAGCTGCCGCTCAAGGAGGCGCGTCATTTCATAGCCCTCGGCGGCGATGTGCGGTTCGCGGCGTCGCGGCTGCTGGGCGGGAACGGGTCCGCCTCCGGCGCCCAGATCGTGCCGCGCGAGGCCTTCCTGGCGTTCTGCGATCAGGCGGCCGCCTACGACGTGGACCAGATCGCCGAAACGTACCATCTGCTGCCGGCCGAGGCCGAGACCCTGGTGCCGGCGTTGCTGGCGTACCGGGAGTTGCTGGCCGAGACGCCCGCCACCGAGCTCACCATCCCGCAGGCGTCGCTGCGCCTCGGGCTGCTCCTCGATCTGGCGGGGGCCGATGCGGGTCCGGCGATGGAGGACCTGCGCCGCCAGGTGCTGGCCTCCGCGGCGGCGCTCGGGGAGAAATACCGCTACGACGCAGCGCACGGTCGCAACGTGGCCCACCTCGCGGTCCGGCTGTTCGACGACCTGCGACCCGATCACGGTCTGGCCGAGCGCGAGCGGCTGCTGCTCGAGGTCGCGGCGCTGCTGCATGACGTGGGGATCTTCCTGAACCTGCGCGGCCACCACAAGCACACCCAGTACGTCCTGTCCGCGGCGGAGATCTTCGGGCTGTCGCGCGAGGACATGGCGGTGGTCTCGAACGTGGCTCGCTACCACCGGCGCGGCATCCCGCAGAAGAGCCACCTGCCGTACACCTCCCTGGACCGCGACCAGCGGGTCGAGGTGAACAAGCTCGCGGCGATCCTGCGGGTGGCGAACGCGCTCGACGCCGACCACCTGCAGAAGGTCCAGGAGGTCCGCGTCGTGCGCGAGGCGGACGGCTGGGTGTTCGAGCTGGACGGCGCCGGAGATCTGACGATGGAGCGCCTCGCCGGCGGCGCCCGCTCCGACCTGTTCGTCGAGGTGTTCGGGCAGCGGATCTCGTTTCGCGAGGCCGGAGGGCCCGCCTGATGACGGGACCCAAGGCCAAGCGCCGCCATCCGGAGCTGTTCCTCAACCGCGAGCTGTCGTGGCTCGAGTTCAACGGGCGCGTGCTCGAGGAGGCGTGCGACGCGACCGTGCCGCTCCTCGAGAGGCTCAAGTTCGCGGCGATCGTCGCCTCGAACCTGGACGAGTTCTTCATGGTGCGGGTGGCGGGCCTCAAGCAGGTGGTTGCGGACGGCGACACCGGGCCGGATCACTCCGGGCTGTCCCCCGCGCAGCAGCTCACGCTGATCTCCGAGCAGGCTCACCGCATGGTCGAGCGCCTGTACGCGACGCTGCTCGAGCAGATCCTCCCGGAGCTGGGCCCCCGGGGCATCCGCTTCGTTTCGGCCGAGGGGCTCGAGGGAGAGCCGGACGCGCTGCTCCGCCGCCATTTCCGCAATGAGGTATTCCCGGCGCTGACGCCGATGGCGATCGACTCGTCGCGGCCGTTCCCCGTGCTGGCGAGCCTCAGCCTCAACCTCGCCGTGCTGCTGGAGCCCGCCGAGGGAGACGACGAACCGCGGCTGGCGGTGGTCCAGGTGCCGGCGCGCCTGCCGCGGCTGGTGCGCCTGCCAGGGGGCGACGGGAGCACCTATGTCTGGCTGGAGGAGATCATACGCGCGGAGCTCGCCGCGCTCTTCCCGGGCCAGTCGATCCGGGAGAGCACGGTGTTCCGGGTCGCGCGCGACTCCGAGCTCGACCTCGACGACGAGGGAGGGGTCGATCTGCTGCACATGCTCGAGGGGGAGCTGAGGAGTCGCCGCGGCAGCCGCTTCGTCCGGCTGGAGCTGGAGGCGCGGTCGAGCGAGGCGATGGCGGCGATCCTGGCGGCGCGACTCGAACTTGGGCCGGAGGACCTCTACCGGATCCCCGGCCCGCTGGACATCCGGGCCCTGCTACCTCTCGCCGATCTGCCCGCGCTCGAGGACCTGCGGGATCCGCCGCTGAAGCCGCTGCCGCTCGTCGATCTTTCGGATCAGAGCGATCTGTTCGCAGTCCTCGACGCCCGCGACCTCGCGCTGCACCATCCGTACGAAGCGTTCGATCCGGTCGTGAGCTTCGTGTCGCGAGCGGCCGAAGACCCGGACGTGCTGGCGATCAAGCAAACGCTCTACCGCACCAGCGGCGACTCACCGGTGGTCAAGGCGCTCGCCCGGGCGGCGGAAGCGGGGAAACAGGTGACCGTCCTCGTCGAGCTGCTGGCGCGCTTCGACGAGCAGTCGAACATCCGCTGGGCCCGCAGCCTCGAGGAATCCGGGGCGCATGTGCTCTATGGCATTCGCGGCTACAAGACCCACGCCAAGATCTGCCTGGTGGTGCGGCGCGGTCGCCAGGGGATCCGTCGCTACGTGCACCTCGGGACCGGCAATTACAACGATCGGACCGCGAGGCTCTATACCGATTTCGGGCTGCTGACCGCCGACGAGCAGATCGGCGCCGACGCCTCGGCCTTCTTCAATGCCCTGAGCGGCTACTCCGATCCGCCGCGCATGAAGAAGCTGGTGATGGCGCCGTCGGCCCTGCGCGACCGGTTCCTCGACCTGATCCGGCGCGAGGCGCGACGGGCGGAGGCGGGACAGCCCGCCGAGATCCGGGCCAAGATGAACTCGCTGGTGGACGAGGAGATCATCCGGGCGCTCTACGACGCCGCCAAGGCGGGGGTGCGGATCCGGCTGAACGTGCGCGGGATCTGCTGCCTGCGGCCGGGGGTAAAGGGGGTCAGCGAGTCGATCGACGTGGTGTCGATCGTGGACCGGTTCCTTGAGCACTCCCGGGTGTTTCATTTCCGTAACGGCGGCGACGAAGAGGTATACCTTTCCAGCGCCGACTGGATGCCGCGGAACCTGGATCGGCGTATCGAGCTGCTGTTCCCGATCGAGGCGGACGACGCCCGCCGCAAGGTGCTCGACGGGCTCGACGCGATGTTCCTGGACAACGTGAAGAGCCGCTGGCTGCAGGCGGACGGCACCTATCGCCGGCGCAAGCCGGCGAAAGGGGACGAGGCGTTCCGGGCCCAGGTCCACCTCTACCGGGAGGCCGAGCGCGCCTTCGACAAGGCGCACGCGGCGGCGCCGCTGACGCTCGAGCCGGTCCGCTCCGCGGACGGCGAGCGTTGAGAAGGGAAACAGGGCAAGGCGGCCCTGGAGGCCAGTCGGCCCGAGGAGAAGGCATGATCAAGAAGAAGCTCGTCGCGCGGTTTCGGGTCGCCCCGGGCCGGAAGGTGGATCTGAAGAAGTTCCCGACCGACTGGGCCGGGACGCTGGAGGCGAAGAGGATCGGGCAGGACACGATCAAGGCCCGGGCGTCCAAGGTGCTGGAGAAGAACCGCCTGGAGCTGGCCCAGGCCCAGGAGCTGCTCTACGCCAGCGACGTCTACTCGGTCTTGATCGTGCTGCAGGCGATGGACGCGGCGGGGAAGGACGGGACCATCCGCCACGTGATGTCCGGCGTCAACCCGCAGGGGTGCCAGGTGTTCAGCTTCAAGCGCCCTTCCGACGAGGAGCTCGATCACAACTTCCTGTGGCGCTATTCGAAGTGCCTCCCCGAGCGGGGGCGCATCGGCATCTTCAACCGGTCGTACTACGAGGAGGTGCTCGTCGTCCGGGTCCACCCGGAGATCCTGGCGGGGCAGAAGCTGCCGCCGGGGAAGCGCGACGATTCCTTCTGGCGGAAACGCTTCGACGACATCAATGCTTTCGAGCGGCACCTGACGCGCAACGGCACGCTGATCCTGAAGTTCTTCCTGCACGTGTCGAAGCAGGAGCAGAAGCGGCGGTTCCTGGAGCGTCTCGACAAACCGGACAAGCACTGGAAGTTCTCCTCGGCCGACCTGGCCGAGCGGGGGTTCTGGAAGGACTACGCGGGCGCCTTCGAGGAGATGCTGCAGGGGACCAGCACGGACGCGGCCCCCTGGTACGTCATCCCCGCGGACCGCAAGTACGTGGCGCGGGCCCTCGTGGCCGACATCATCACCACTGCGATCCAGGATCTGGATCTGGAGTTCCCGGAGGTGAGCAAGGCAAAGCTGAAGGAGCTTGCCGCCGCGCGGAGGCAGCTCGAAAGCGAGTAGTCGAAGCAGAGCCAAAGCGGACTCCGAGCTGAGTCCATTTCTACTTGCACAAGGAGAGCCCAGATGAAACCCGTCACGGAGGATACGCACCCGTTCCCGTCGCCTCTCACCGATTCGGAAGTTCCCGCAGGCGTCGATCGTCGTGCCTTCCTGATGCGCAGCGCCGTCATTGGCGCGGCGGTGGTGATGACAGGCTGCGACATGCCCAAGGAAGAGCAGGCCAAGCGCGCCGCGTCGGAGGCCGCGACGCCGCCCGCGACGCCGCCCGCAGCACCGGCTGGTCTGGGCTCGACGATGATGTCTCCGGACCTGGACGTGGTCGCCCGCTCCAAGGGCCCGGTGATGACGGTCCTCGACGAGCTCTACAAAGTTGGCCCCGGTCCGTCCAGTTCCCACACGATCGGACCGATGAGGATCAGCTACGACTTCTATCAGCGCTGCACCAAGCTGCCGGCCGACCAGCTGGCAAAGGCGACAGGGCTCAAGGTGCATCTCTTCGGAAGCCTCAGCGCCACCGGCAAGGGGCACGGCACCGAGCGCGCCACGCTGGCCGGTCTTCTCGGCCAGGAGCCGGCGACCGTCGACCCGCTCTTCCTGGACGAGATGGCGGCGAAACCGGAGCAGTCCTACCCGGTGAAGCTCGGCGACAAGACGTTCCAGCTCTCGCTCGCCGACATCATCTACGACTCGCCCAAGGGCGACTTCCCCCATCCGAACACGATGACCTGCAAGCTGATGGCGGGAGACAGTGCGGTGTACGAGCTCGAGTACTACTCGCCGGGCGGCGGCTTCTACGAGTGGAAGGGCTACACGCCGCCCAAGAAGGGGCAGCCCAAGTACTCCTACGCAACGATGAAGGAGCTGCGCAAACACGCCGAGGACAACCAGCTCTCGATCGCGCAGGTCGTCCTGGCGAACGAGATCGCGGTCTCCGGCAAGTCCGAGCAGGAGATCAACGCCTTCCTCGACAAGATTGCGGGAGCGATGATCGCTACCGTGAAGGCTGGTCTCGCCGTGAAGGAGGGCGTGCTGCCCGGCCCGATCAAGCTCCACTCCAAGGCCGCGACCGTCTACGCGCGGGCGATGGATGACAGATACGAGAGCGATCGAGCCATCGCGCTGGTCTCGGCCTGCGCGCTGGCCGCGTCGGAGGAGAACGCCCGCGGCCACCTGGTGATCACCGCGCCGACCGGCGGCTCGGCCGGCGTGATGCCGGCGATCGTCTATGCGCTGGTCGAGGGCAAGCGCAAGCTGCCGAAGGAGAAGGTCCGGCAGGGCTTGCTCGCGGGCGCCGCCATCGGCTATCTCTGCAAGCACAACGCGACGCTCTCGGGCGCCGAGGGCGGCTGCCAGTCGGAGATCGGCGTCGCCTCCGCGATGTCGGCCGCCTTCATCGCCCAGGCGATGGACAGCTTGCCCCTGGTTGTCGAGAACGCCGCGGAGTCTGCGCTCGAGCATCACCTGGGCATGACCTGCGACCCGGTCGCCGGCTATGTGCAGGTCCCCTGCATCGAGCGCTGCGCGTTCGGCGCGGTGAAGGCCTGGGCCGCCTTCATGATCGCGACCAACGAGATCGCGTCACGGCATCGCGTCGACCTCGACACTACCATCGTGACCCTCGCCGAGACGGGGAGGGACATGGGGTCGAAGTACAAGGAAACGAGCGAGGGAGGCCTGGCCGCCAACCTCACCCTCTGCTAGAGGAGTGACTCATGACACACGCGGATTCGGGAAGCGCATGGCGGACATTTGTGGGGCAGCGGTGGCAGCGGGAGATCGACGTCCGCGACTTCATCGTCAACAATGTCACGCCCTACTCGGGCGGCGCCGAGTTCCTGGCCAAGCCGACGGCCCGGACGCTGGCGGTTTGGGAGCGCCTGCAACCGTACTTCCGCGAGGAGCAGAAGAAGGGGGTGCTGGACGTCGACGCCAGCACCCCCGGGTCACTCACCTCGCACGGTGCGGGGTACATCGACCGTGACAACGAGGTGATCGTCGGCCTGCAGACCGACCAGCCGTTCCGCCGGGCGATCATGCCCGCAGGCGGCTATCGCATGGTCGAGTCCGGGCTGAAGGCCATCGGCCGCGAGGTCGACCCGGCAGTGCGCGACGCCTTCACCAAGTACCGCAAGACGCACAATAACGGCGTTTTCGACCTGTACACTCCGGAGATCCTCGCCTGCCGGCGCTCCCACATCATCACCGGACTGCCGGACGCCTACGGACGCGGTCGCATCATCGGCGACTATCGACGGGTCGCGCTGTACGGCGTCGATCGCCTCCTCGAGGCGAAGCAGGGCGAGCGCGCCGAGATCGACGCCCGCTGGCCGTCGGAGGAGGTGCTGCGGCTGCGCGAGGAGATGGCCGATCAGATGCGAGCGCTCGCCGACCTGAAGACGATGGCGGCGGCGTACGGCTGCGACATCGGCAAGCCGGCGGCGAACGCGCGCGAGGCAGTGCAATGGACCTACTTCGGTTACCTCGGCGCGGTCAAGGAGAACAACGGCGCCGCCATGTCGGTCGGCCGGGTCTCGACCTTCTTCGACATCTACATCGGGCGTGATCTCGCGGCGAAGGCGCTGACCGAGGACGAGGCGCAGGAGATTTTCGACCAGTTCGTCCTCAAGCTGCGGATCGTCCGCTTTCTCCGCTCCCCCGAGTACGACGCGCTCTTCTCGGGCGACCCGTACTGGGCCACCGAGTCGGTCGGCGGGATGGCGCTCGACGGGCGCACGCTGGTCACGCGCTCGTGCTTCCGCATGCTGCACACGCTCACGAACCTCGGGCCCGCGCCGGAGCCCAACCTGACCGTCCTCTGGTCGAAGAACCTGCCGGAGGCGTTCAAGCGCTACTGCCTGGTCACCAGCCGCGAGACGTCGTCCCTCCAGTACGAGAACGACGACCTGATGGTGCCGAAGTACGGCGACGACTACGGCGTCGCCTGCTGCGTTTCCGCCATGCGCCTCGGCAAGCAGATGCAGTTCTTCGGCGCGCGTATCAACCTGGCCAAGTGCCTGCTGTATGCGATCAACGGCGGGCGCGACGAGGTGAGCGGCGCGCAGGTGGGGCCCGCCCATCGCCCGGTCACGGGCGACCTCCTCGAGTACGACGACGTGATGCCGAAATTCGACGACATGATGGCCTGGCTCGCGCGCACTTACGTCCACGCCATGAACTGCATCCACTACTCGCACGACCGCTACAACTACGAGCGTCTCATGATGGCGCTGCACGATCGCGACGTGTTCCGGACCATGGCCTTCGGCATTGCCGGTCTGTCCATCGCCGCCGACAGCCTCTCGGCGATCCGCAATGCCAAGGTCAAGCCGGTCCGCCGCGAGGACGGCCTCGTCGTCGACTACGAGACCACGGGGGATTTCCCGAAGTTCGGCAACAACGACCCGCGGGTGGACGACATGGCGGCGGACCTCGTGAAGCGATTCATGGGACACCTGCGCGAGAACCCGACCTATCGCGGCGCGGTTCACACGCAGTCGGTGCTCACCATCACCTCCAACGTCGTGTACGGGAAGAACACGGGGAATACTCCGGACGGGCGTCGCGCGGGGGAGCCGTTCGCCCCGGGCGCGAACCCGATGCACGGCCGCGACTCCCATGGCTGGCTCGCATCATGTCTGTCGGTCGCGCGCCTGCCGTACGACGAGGCGCAGGACGGGATCAGCTACACCCTCTCGGTCGTGCCCGCGAACACGCGCCTCACCGAGGCGGAGGGGCTGAAGGACGTGATCGGCGCCCTCGACATGTTCTTCGGACAGGGCGGGTTCCACATCAACCTCAACGTCATCACACCCGAGACCCTGCGCGACGCCATGGACAACCCGGACAAGTACCCGCAGCTCACCATTCGCGTCTCGGGGTATGCGGTGAATTTCGTCCGGCTCACGCGCGAGCAGCAGCTCGACGTGATCGGCCGCACGTTCCATGGCCGGAGGTGACATGACGTCCCCCGGTGCCGCCGCCGAGCTTCCGGAGGGGGGCCGGCATGATTTGCGTCACGGCCTCTCGCCGGAGGCGCCGGACACCGAAAGCTACGCCGACGGCGAGGGGACGTTCGGCTACGTGCACTCGTACGAGACGGGCTCGCGCCTCGACGGACCGGGGGTACGGGTCACGCTCTTCGTATCCGGCTGCCCTCTCCGCTGCCAGTACTGCCACAACCCGGACACCTGGCACCTGAAGGACGGCAGCCGCGTTGCGCTCGAGCACGTCGTCGCGCGCCTCGGCAGCTTCGCGCCCGCTTTGCGCGCCATGGGGGGCGGGCTCACCATTTCCGGGGGCGAGGCGCTGGTTCAGGTCGCCTTCACGCAACGCATCTTCGCGGCGGCCAAGTCGTTCGGTCTCCATACCGCGCTGGACACGTCGGGGTTTCTCGGGACGCGCGCGACCGACGACTACTTGCAGCATGTCGATCTCGTGCTCCTGGACATCAAGTCCGGCGACCCGGAGACTTATCGACGCGTGACCAATCGGGAGATCGAGCCAACCCTGCGTTTCGCCGAGCGCCTCGCGGCCATGGACAAGCCCGTCTGGGTGCGATACGTGCTCGTCCCGGGGCTTACCGACGCCCCGGCCAACGTCGAACAGGTCGCGAGGTTCGTGGCGCCGATGAGGAACGTCAAGTGGGTGGAGGTGCTTCCCTTTCATCAGCTCGGCGCCTTCAAGTGGCAGCAGCTCGGGCTCGAGTACGCGCTCGGCGAGTCGCCGGCGGCGCCGCCCGATCTCGTGGCACGCGTGCTCGGCCAGTTTCGCGACGCGGGTTGCAACGCACGGTAACCGGCGAGAGGAAGTCGAACATCCCACCGACCGCGTCACGGCTCGTACATGAGTCTCCTGATTAGCGTGCGCACGTTAGCAGGCCGCCGCCTGCGCGCCAGACCCGACTCCCAGGCTTCCTCCGCCACGCTCGTCGCAATCGCCAGGGAGAGCCGCCGGATCTCCTTGAGCGGAGGATACAGCGAGCCACGGGCGAGGTCGTCCTGCCTGACCAGGCGCGCAAGGGCGCGGGCCGCCGCCAGGAACATCCGGTCGCTGATCAGCCGGGCGCGGCAAGCCAGCGCACCCAGCCCGACCCCGGGGAACACATACGCGTTGTTCCCCTGCCCGGGCCGGAAGACCCGGCCGTCGTGCACCACCTCGCCGAACGGACTGCCGCTCGTGAAGACCGCCCTGCCCCCGCTCCAGGCGTACGCCTGCTCCGCAGTGCATTCCGCCTTCGAGGTCGGGTTCGACAGGGCGAAGATCGCCGGCCGCTCGTTGATGGCGCTCATCCGCTCGACCACCTCCCGCGTGAAGGTCCCGGGCGCCCCCGTCGCCCCGATCAGCACGTGCGGCTTGATGGCGTCGATCGCCTCCAGGAACGACAGCGGCTCATGGTCGTGGGCATACGGGAGGTTGTGCTCCATCAGGCCATCCCGCCCTCGCACCACCAGCCCGTCCTTGTCGACGAACCAGAGACGCCGTCGCGCCTCCTCCCTGCCGGTCCCTGCCTCGACGAGCGCCGCGACCATCAGGTCGGCGATCCCCGTGGCCGCCGAGCCGGCGCCCAGGAACATGATGCGCGCGGCGGGCAGTCCCGTGCCCGTGACCCGTGCCGATGCCAGCACACCCGCCAGCACGACGGCCGCCGTTCCCTGGATGTCGTCGTTGAAGCAGAGGACGCGATCTCGATACTTGCGCAGCAGCGCATAGGCGTTCGGCGTCAGGAAATCCTCGAACTGGATCAACGCGTCGGGGTACCGCGCCTGCACCGCCGCGACGAACTCGTCCACGAGGGCGAGGTACCTCCGGCCGCGAATGCGCCGGTGTGGATACCCCAGGTAGAGGCTGTCGGCGAGCATCTCGCGGTTGTCGGTCCCGACATCGAGCGTCACCGGCAGGCAGTGCCGGGGTGGAATTCCCGCGCACGCCGTGTACAGCGCGAGCTTGCCGATGGGGATGCCCATGCCGTTCGCGCCCAGGTCTCCCAACCCCAGAATGCGCTCGCCGTCCGTGACGACGATGACGCGAATGTCCCGTTCGCTCCAGTTGCCGAGCATCCGCTTGATACGCCCCCTGTCGTCGGGAGTGATGAACAGCCCCTTCGGCTCCCTGGCGATATGGGAGAACTCCCTGCAGGCCTGGCCCACCGTCGGGGTGTAGATCAACGGCATGATCTCATCGATGTGGTCGATCACCGTCCGGTAGAACACGTGCTCGTTGCGCTCCTGGAGGGACGACAGCGCCATGTACCGGTCGATGTCCGTCGGCAACCGGCGCAGGCTGGCCATGACCCGCTCGACGAGCTGGCGCTGCGTGGCGACACGATGAGGCAGCAGGCCGCGCAGGCCGAGGCGGTCGCGCTCCGCCCGGGTGAAGGCGATCGACCGGAAGAGCGTCTTGTCCCTCAGGACTTCGAGTCCCCGCTTCATGCCGACTCCATAAGGGGTGGTGACAACTCACTCAGCGTTCCAGGCTATCATGCGGGGGATCAGCATGGATCCGTCAACCCGGCTCGGAGTGTCCGGACCGGAGCGCGGTACCGAGGTGGATCCCATTCCACGTCCTGGGACGATCTGGCGGGCCGCGGGCGCCGCGGCAGCCGGCGCGGCTCTGCTGTTCGCGGCACCGGCCGAGATGCAGCACGCGCGCCTCGTTGCCCGCAGCGTCCTGCCGTCCACTACCTTCCGGACGGGCTCGCCGCCATCCGGAGCATTTCTCTCCGCCGCGGAGCGCGCCACGGCTGCGGCGAACGGCGTGCGCGGCCCACTGGCGGGGCCGTACCTCGCGGAGCAGCCGGTTCAGGGGTTCTCGAGCATGGTGCCCGCCGGGGCCGGGACCTGGTGGGCGCTGGCGGACAACGGCTACGCCTGGCGCCCGAACTCGGCCGACTTCCAGCTCGTGTTCTACCGGATTGACCCCCGCTGGGGGGATGGCGGCGGTCCGCGGGTGCTGGAGACTGTCGTTCTCCGCGACCCCGACCGTCGCCTCCCGTGGAGGATCGTCTGCGATCAGGAAAGCGGCGTGAGGCTTCCCGACTTCTCGTTCAACGCGCTCCCCGCCGCGCCGCCGGCGTGCGGCACGCAAGCGGGGGCCCGCATCCTGACCGGCTTCGACCTCGACCCCGAGTCGTTCGTGCGCGCTCCGGATGGGACGTTCTGGGTCGGCGAGGAGTTCGGTCCCTTCCTCGTCCACGTCGCCGCCGACGGCCGGGTGCTCGAGTCGCCGGTCGAGGTGCCCGGCATCCGCTCTCCCCAGAACCCATTCCTGACCCTCTCGGATCGGACCAAGGCCGAACGCCCGACGCTGGCGGCCAGTCGCGGCTTCGAGGGCGTGGCGATCAGTCCCGACGGGTCGAGGCTCCACGCGCTGCTGGAAGGGGCCGTGGCCGGGGACGACGCCCAGGATCTTCGCCTCTACACCTACGAAATCACGACACGGGCCTTCGTCAGCGGGTTTCTCAAGGTGCGCCTCGAGCTGCCGAGCCAAACGGTGGACCTGGCGAGCCTCGTGGACACTGCCGGCGTCCGGGTCTATCCGGACGCCACTGCGCCGCCGGGTGGCCCGGTCTCGATTGGCGAGCTCAAGGCGGTGAATGACCGGCAGTTGCTGCTGATCGAGCGGGACAACCTCGGCGACGATCTGCCGGCGCCACGCTTCAAGAAGGTGTTCCTCCTCGACATCTCGACGGCAGCGGAGCACGACGGGTACGTCCGCAAGACGCTGCTCGTCGATCTGCTCGCGATCCCCGACCCGTCAGCAGTCGGCGGCGACGGCGACCTCTTCCGTCTCCCGTTCTACACCATCGAATCGGTGCACCTGGTCGACGAACGCACGCTGCTGCTCGCCTCCGACAACAACCTCCCGTTTTCGAACGGGCGCGCGCGCAGCCACGGCGCCGACCGTCGCGGCCCACTCGCCGCCGACGACACCGAGATGATCCTCGTCCGCCTCGGCACACCGCTCGACGCCGATCCTCGCCTGTTCCCGGCTGGCAGCCGGTAGCCCCGCTGGCTCACCGGGGTGGCGCGTCATCCGCGAGGACCCACTGCCGGATCTCCTCGGCGGTACGCACCTGAAAGAACTTGTAGTTGCTGAACGCCTGCTCGACGCGCAGCGCGGCGGTCGCCTCCTTCGCCTTGCTGTCCGCGTGGCTGCGATACACCTCGACCCGGACCAGTCCCGGGAAGCGCATCCCGTTCTTCTCCACCGTGAACTCCGTCACCACTCGCTCGTTGCGCGTATGACCGCCTGGAATCCACGCCGGGAGCACCTCGCCTCCCTCCCACCCCGCAGGGTGGAACGCCTCGACACGCAGCATCTGCGACGTGTCGGCGTCGAACCAGGCCGCCCCCTCCCACTCGTTCACGCTGTCCCGAAACGGCGGCAGCGGCTCGAATCCCACCTTCACCGCCGGCCGCTTCAGCACCTCCTCTTGCCCGAGCAACGTGTAGCGGTAATGCGGCCAGCGGTTCTTCCCGAAGATGAGGATCCAGAAGTAGCCGTTACGAAGGTAGCGCGGCACTTGCTTTTCCGCCGGAGAGACCTCCTTCGGCGCCGCACCGCGGCTGGGAATGACCGACGGATCGGTCCGAAAATCGCGCATCTTCCCCTCCTCGGACACCAGCAGGTAGTCGAAGCGCTCCCGGACCGGGAAGCCGCGGTAGTCGATCCAGGCGATCAGCTCGCGGCAGGAGAAATCCAATGCCCCTTCCTGGTAGAGGCGGGCGACCCGGTCGAGCCTCGGCAGCAAGGTCTCGAGGTTCGTCGCGGCTGCCACCGGCGTCGCCTTCTTCCTCGCGGCCGCCTCCGCCGGCGGCGACAGCGCCACCGCCAGGCAGGTGGCCAGGGCACCGGCCGCTGCCGGCAGCACGGTCCGCCGCAGCAGGCAAGCAGTGAGCTGAAGCCTGGCTCGCGTTTCCGGAATCGAGGTCATCGAAGTTCACCCTCCGGTGGATCAGATCAGCGGTTGCCGCTCGACCCTCATCGTAGCACGCGTGCCCGACAAGGCCTCTCCCCCCTGCTCTCGACCCGCCCTGCGGGCGCTGCCTTGACCCTGCGCGACGGCGGCGCATATCCTCCGCTAGCTCCGCCGAGCCGCCCCCGTTGCCCGTCGACAAGAACGCGTGCGGCCGCCTCGATTGCATCCAGGTTCGAGAGGGCGCTCCCTCGCGGACCTGTGTCACCCCGGGACGCTGCTCGTGACCGCCGACCAGCCCGCCAAGCGACGCAGCACCCGGAAGCCAGGCGCGTCGCGCGGCGGGACGTCGCGGGCCGCCAGTCGGGAACCGGCCGCATCCCCCCCGATCGCGCGCCTGCCGAACTCCATCGCCGCGGCCGGCGTCGGGATCGCGGCCCTCACCATTTACCTCCGCTGGTTGCCCCCCGGACTCACCGGGAAGGACGCCGGCGATTTCGCCACCGCGGTCGCCGTCCTCGGTGTTCCCCATCCGACCGGCTACCCGCTCTACTGCCTGCTCGGGAAGCTGTTCGCCTGGGCCGTCCCCTGGGGCGACCTGGCTCATCGCCTCAACCTCTTCTCCGCGGTGACCGCGGCGGCGGCGGCGTGCGTCCTTCACCTGGCGCTCACCAGGCTGCCGCTGCCCGTGACGCTCGACCCGGGCGCCAACGCGCGGCTGATCCTCGCCGCTGCGGTCGCGCTGCTGGTGGCCTTCGCCCCGACGATCGCCTCCCAGGCGATCATCCCGGAGGCCTACCCGCTGCTGCTGCTGTCCGCCGCCACGCTCCTGTGGCTATGCGCCGGCTGGGGCGCCGCGACGACGCCCGGGTCGCGCCAGCTCCGGGCGCTCGCGTTCCTCGCCGGTCTCGGGTTGACGACGCATCTGACCTTTGCGCTGCTGCTGCCGGCGGCAGCCGCCTACCTGCTCGGAATCCACCCGCGCGCCGCGCTCGACGGCGTGCGGGGCCGGAGCGCGGGGGTGCTGGGCCTCCTCTTCGCGGCGGGGCTCGTCCCGTACCTCTACCTTCCGGCGCGCGCCTTCGCCTCCCCTCCTCTCGACTGGGCCGACGCGCGCAGCGTGGGCGCCCTCTGGAGACACGTCACCGGAGGCGCCTACCAAGGGAACTGGCAGGGCCCCGGCGTCGCGGCGCTCGCGCAGCAGCTCGCGCACCTGCGGGAAGACCTTCCGCTTCTCCTGACCGTGCTCCCGCTCCTCGGGGTCGTCGCGTTGCTCCTCACCGGACGGCACGGCCGCACCTTGCTGTTGCTCCTCGGCGGGACGGTGCTCACGGTGGCCTACTTCGCGCAGGGGTACCGGGTGCTCGACGCCCGCTACATGCTTACCGGCGGCTTCCCCGCGTTCGCGGGCCTGCTGTTCACGGGTGCGGCGGCCGTGGTCGCCTTTGCTCCTCGCCGGGCGCGGGCCGCGATCGCATTGCTGCTCCTTGCCGCGCCCGCCTACTCACTTCTCACCTGGGGCGCGAAGCTCGACCGTAGCGCCGACGACCGCACGTACCGGCGCATCCAGGAGTTCATGGGAGCACTGCCCGACGATTCGCTGGTCGTCACGTCCGGCGACTTTCCGATCATCCCGGCGTGGTATCTCCAGCAAGTCGAGGGGGTCAAGCCGGGCGTCGCCTTCCTCCACGACTCGCTGCCGTTCCGGTTCCCGGCCTTCCTCCGCACGCTGCACCGGCAGCGCCCCGATCTCGTCGCGCTTCCCCCCCCGGGGACCCCTCCCGAGCAGGCGCTCCCGTCGTTGTTGCGCGCGATCGACGCGAACCTGGCACGCGTCCCGGTCTTCACGACCGCATCAACCCAGGGACTGTCCGGCATGTATCAGCTCGATCCCGTGCCGATCATGGAGGGGTCGCACCTGTGGAGGATCCGGGGGCGCGCTCAGGCCGTCTCCGCAACCCCGATCGGGCAGGAGACGCCGGTCCCCCCCAGCCCGCAGTAGCCGTGCGGATTCTTCGCCAGGTACTGCTGGTGGTAGTCCTCGGCGAGGTAGAACTCCGGGGCCGCGCGGATTTCGGTCGTGATCTCGCCGTACCCCGCCGCGCGCAGCCGTTCCTGGAAAGCGTGGCGCGACGCCTCGGCGGCAAGGAGCTGGGTGTCTGTGTAGGTGTAAACCGCTGAGCGGTACTGCGTGCCGGCGTCGTTCCCCTGCCGCATCCCCTGCGTCGGGTCGTGGTTCTCCCAGAAGATCTTGAGGAGCGTCTCGTACGAGGTGAGGCGGGGATCGAAGAGGACCCGCACGACCTCCGCGTGGCCGGTCCACCCCGAGCAGACCTCCTCGTAGGTGGGGTTCGGCGTGTACCCGCCCGCGTACCCGGCCGTGGTCGAGTGCACTCCAGAGGCCTGCCAGAACTTCTTCTCCGCCCCCCAGAAGCACCCCATGCCGAAGGTGGCCGTCTCCAGCCCCGGGGGGAATGGCGGCTCGAGGGAGGTCCCGAGCACGGCGTGGCGCTCGGCGACCCGCATCCGCTCCGCTCGCCCCGGGAGCGCCCGTTCCCGGTCGATCATGCGGCCCTTGTCGGCGCTGCGAAATCCCATTCCGCACCTCCTGGATCAGTCGTTGGGTAGCACGGCCTCCTTGACGACGCGCCAGAGCGAGTCGGCGAAGAAGTGTCTGGTGTCGTAAAGCTGCATCTCGACCCGGAAGCCGGTCTCGGCGGCCAGGCTCTCGATGTCGGACTCCAGGTACTTATAGGAGTACTCGGTGCGGATCGGCTCCCACGGACGGAAGTGAAACCGCTGGCCGATGGCGCCGACGAAGACCGACTGCTCCGCCAAGCTGACCAGGTAGCTGTTGATGGACCCGCCGAAGACGTCGTAGGTCGCGAAGAAGCGGAAACGATCGACGGCGAAATCCCCCCCCAGCTCGCGGTTGATCCGCTGCAGCAGGTTCAGGTTGAAGTCGCGCGTCACTCCCTGGGAGTCGTTGTACGCATCCAGCATGACGTCGATGTCCTTCTTCAGGTCGAAGCCGATCAGGACCAGGTCACCGGTGTGCAGCGTATTCCACAGGCTGCGCAGGAAGGTGCGCGCCTCGGCGCGGCTGAAGTTGCCGATGTTGGATCCCAGGAGCAGCACGCAGGTGCGGCATTTTTTCTGCTGGCGCGACAGCCAGCGCAGCCCGGTGAAGTAGTCCGCCACCAGCCCCTCGATCGCGAGGGCGGGGAACTCGCTCCCCAGCGACTCCGCGAGACGCTCGACGGCCGAGCGCGAGATGTCGATCGGCAGGTAACGGAACCTGGCGCCGTGCGACAGGAGCGCCTGGAGAACCGTCGCCGTCTTCCGTCCCTCTCCCGGCCCGAGCTCGACCAGGTCGAGCGGCTCTCCCGAGAGGAGGGCAGCCAGGTCGGCGCCGCGGGCATCGAGGATCTCCTGCTCGCACGCCGTGAGGTAGTACTCCGGGAGGCGCGTGATGCGATTGAACAAGCGGCTGCCAACCTCGTCATAGAAGTACTTCGATGGCAGGTGCTTGGGCGAGGAGGACAACCCCATCAGCACATCGAGGGCGAAGCTCTCGCGCTGGTGCGTCTGCCCGTCGAGGTCGTCGGGACGCAGCAACGTGTAGGAGGTCGGCATCTCTCCCGTCCGCGCTCAGGCGTCCGCCGCCAGGCGGATGCCGGTGAACGGCCAGCGCTGGTGCGGGTAGTAGAAGTTCCGGTAGCTCGTCCGGATGTGGCCGCGCGGGGTCGCGAACGACCCTCCCCGCAGCACCATCTGGCCGCTCATGAACTTGCCGTTGTACTCGCCCAGATCCCCTGGCAGCCGGCGGTATCCGGGGTACGGCAGGTAGGCGCTGGCGGTCCACTCCCACAGGTCTCCGAGCATCTGACGCGGGCGGCCGCCTCCCTCCGGGCTCGCCGGGGCGGGATGGTAGAGCCCGCTCTCGAGGAACACGCCGTCGGCCGGACCGCACCCCGATCCGCGCGCGGCGTGCTCCCACTCGAACTCGGTTGCGAGCCGCCTCCCGGCCCAGGCGGCGTACGCCTCTGCCTCGTAGTAGCTGACGTGCGCCACCGGTTCGTCGAGCGGCAGGTCCACGACCCCTTGGAGCGTGACCACCCGCCAGCCGGCTCCCGGCTCCCTCTGCTCCCAGTAGAGCGGTGCCCTCCAGACGGCAGCGCGCACCGTGGCCCAGCCGTCCGACAGCCAGTGGCGGTGATCCGCATACCCGCCGGCATTCACGAACTCGAGGTACTCGCGGTTGGTCACCAGGCGGTCCTGAAGCGCGAAGGCGGGCACGTGAGTCGGGTGGGCCGGCCGCTCGTTGTCGAACGCGAACGCCTTCCCCTCGTGGCCCACCCGGGTCAATCCGCCGGCGAAGGGAAGCAGGCGGGGTGGATCGCCGCCTTCGCCTCGCGGCCGCCGCTCGGTCGATGGCGGCGCCGGGAGCGGGGCATAGGGGAAACGGATGGCGTTCGCGGCGATGATGCTCTTGATATCCATCAGGAGCAGCTCCTGATGCTGCTGCTCGTGCTGGATGCCGAGCTCGATCCGCTCCGCCGCCTCCCGCCACTCTGCCTCGCCTGCCAGCTCGGCGAGCCGGGCGATGCCCCGGTCGATCGTCATTCGGTAGTCGCGGACCTCCGCGACCGTGGGGCGAGACAGTGCACCGCGGCGCGGCCTCGGCACGCGCCCCGGGAACGCCTCGTAGTAGGAGTTGAAGACGGCGGCGAACGCCTCGTGGACCGGGCGATGGTCCTTCAGGAACGGTGCGAGCGCGAACGTCTCGAAGAACCAGGTGGTGTGTCCGAGGTGCCATTTCGGCGGACTCGCATCGTCCATCGGCTGCACCACGTGGTCCTCGGTGGCGAGCGGACGGCACAACTCCTCGGTCACCCGGCGCGTGGCCTGGTAGGCGGTCACGAGTGCCGCACGCTCGATCAGGTTGCGTCCTCCCTCGTCTCGCACCGACCGCCGCGCAGCGTCCGGATCTGGCCCTTTCTGACAAGGGCACAGGAACTCCGAGGTCGATCGGCGGCTCACCTGAGGAGACAGTCTACGGCGGATCCGGCTCGCCCTGTCAACCTGGCCCGGCTGGCGAACGGGCTGGCGCGGCGGCTGGCAGCGCTGGTGGCGGGGGATCGGGATCGGCGAGCCGCCTGGCGGCGACGGCTTCGGGATGATCGCGGCCCAGGGCGCTCTCCAGGTGCTCCGCGGCGATGCGGAGCGCCGTGCCCGCCTCGTTGACCCGCCCCTGCTCACGCAGCGCGCGCCCCAGCACGAGTTGCGCACGGCCCATGGTGCTGAGGAGGGTCCCGGCAGGGGCGGCCTGCTCGAGGAGTGCCACCGCGCGGCCGGCGTCCGCGACCGCGTCGTCGAGCTGCCGCAGGTGCAGCTCGAGGTCGGAGCGACGTACCAGCATCAGCGGCAGCGCCTCCACGCCTTGCCCCCCGCTGCGCAGCGACGCCTCCACGCGGGACACCGCTTCGTTTGCCAGCCGCAGCGCTCCCTGCGGATCGCCACGTCCCCGAGCCAGCAGCGACTGGTAGGAAGCCAGCGAGGCAAAGGCGAAGTGGCCGGCTGGCAGCGCCTGCCGGAGCCGCGGCTCCACCTCCGCGAGCATTGCCGCGGCGCGCTCGAGTTCGTGGCGATCCAGGCGGATCCACGCCCCGAGCAGCAAGGCCTGGTTGACGACGATCTGGTCGTCCGACTCGCGCGCCTTGGCGTAGCCGCGCCCGACGTAGTCGGCCGCCTCGTCGAGGCGCGCCAGGTCGCGCAGCACGCGGGCGTAGTTCACCAGCAGCATCGGCGACACGGCCTCCTCGGTCGAGTCGGCCCGGCTGATGTCGATCCCCTTCCGGAAGAGCGGCTCGGCGTCGAGGGGGCGTCCGAGGAGGGAGAGCGTAAGGCCCCAGTTGTTCAGCAGCGTACCGGTGCTCTGCGCCTCGTCGCGGCCCAGCGCGACGATCCGCTCGTACGACTGCTCGAACACCGTGCTCGCCTCCCGCAGGCGGCCGGCGACGCGCAACGCCTCCGCCAGCTCGGTCAACCCGTTCAGACGCGCCTCCTCGAACTGGTAGGGCATCCGCTGCAGCAGGCGCAAGCCCGCCTCGATCCGCACCACACCCTCCTGCGCATCCCCGGCATGTCGCGCCACGGCGCTGCCTCGGAGAAGGCAGTAGACCCGGTCGAGCGTGAACTGCGGGTCGTCACCGGCCTCGGCCAGTCCCTCCTGCAGGAGCTCCTCCGCACGGGGGAGATCGTCGCCGCGGGCAAGAGCGGTGGCGAGCGCGCACGATGCCCTCGCCCGCAGGGACCGGTCGGTCGAATCGCGCGTCAGCTCGTACGCCTCCTCGAGGAGCCGCCGCGCCCGGGCATCCTCGTCCTGTACGTAGTACTGATGACCGATCGAGAGGAGGATCTCGAGCCGGTCCGGGTCCCGCTTGTCCTGCTGCCGCCCCAGGATGCGCTCCGCACGCTCCAGCAGGTCATTGACCGTGAAGGGCCTGCCCGCGGGACCCGCGTCGGAGAGGAGGAAGGTGTTCAGGTCGTTGATCGCCTCGGCGCGCGAGAGCTGGCGCAGCGCCACCTCACGCTGCGCGCGGGCCGTCCGGGCCTGCATCGACGTGCCGGCCACGCCGGCGAGCGCGGCCGCGAACGCCACCGCCGCGAGGGTGGTCGCGGCACGGTTGCGGCGGACGAGTTTGGCCGCGAGGTAGACGAGCGTATCGGGCCTCACGCTGATCGGCTCGTGGCGCAGGTAGCGGCGCAGATCGTCGGCCATGGCGGTGACCGAGACGTAGCGCTCCCGAGCCGGTTTCCTCAGTGCCTTCGCGACGATCAGGTCGAGGTCCCCGCGCAGCTGGCGCCGCAAGCGCTCGGGCGTGGCGGAGCGTCGCGACGCCCTTGCGAACGCGGCCGGCGCCTCCCCCGGGTCCTTCACGACGACGTCGGAGGGGCGCGGCGGTTCCAGATCCACCGCGGCCCTCACGATGTCCGCGGGAGAGAGCGGCCCGCCGCCCGCCGGATGCGTTCCGGTCAGCAGCAGGAACAGCAGGACCCCCAGCGCGTAGACATCGGTCGCGGTCGAGATCGGTCCGCCGGTCAACTGCTCGGGCGCGGCGAACTCCGGCGTCAGCGCGGAGCCGTGTTCCCGGGTGAGCGCGGAGGCCGCCTCCGGGGTCGCCTCGTCCGCGAGCAGCTTGGCGATGCCGAAATCGAGCAGCTTCACCTGGCCGCCGCCGGTCACCAGGACATTCGACGGCTTGAGGTCGCGGTGGACAATCAGGCTGCCGTGCGCGTGCTCCACGGCCTTGAGCACGTCGAGGAACAACCGCAGGCGCGCCTCCACGTCGAGCGCGCGACGATCGCAATGCTGATCGATGCTCTCCCCCTCGATGTGCTCGAGGACGAGGTACGGCTGCCCCGTCGCCGCGACCCCGGCGTCGAGGAGCTGCGCGATGTGCGGGTGGACGAGGCGGGCGAGGAGACTCCCCTCCCGCCTGAACCGCTCCTCGCCGCGGCCCGCCAGCGCGACGCTGAGGAACTTCACCGCCGCCTTGCGGTCGAAGCGCCCGTCGGTGCGCTCGGCGAGCCAGACGACCCCCATGCCGCCTTCCCCGAGCGGCGACACGAGGGTGTACGCACCGACCGTCAGGCCGGCCCGCGGTGGGGCCGGTCCTGGCAGGGCGGGGCTGCGGTCCAGGAACCCCTCGCGGTCGAGGGCGCGGTGCTCGTCCAGGAGGACCTGCAACTCGGCAGCCCGCGCCGGATCCGCCTGCCGGAGCGTGGCAAGCCAAGCTGCACGCTCGTCCTCGGGCAGGTCGAGCGCCTGCTCCAGCAGGGGGCGGAGCACCCGCCAGCGATCGGGGCCGACGCCCGACACGGTTCCTCGCTACAAGCCCTGCCCGCCGACCGCGCGGTGCAGGTAGACGCGAGCACTCTCCCACTGCCGCTGGACCGTGCGCACCGAGACGCCTCGCATGGCGGCGATCTCGGCGAAGGAGAAGCCGCAGAAGAACCTGAGATCAACCACCTCGGCGAGGGGTGCGTCAATCGCCGCAAGCTCGTCCAGGGCGTCGCTGATGCGGGTGAGCTCGGCCTCGTCCACGGCGCCGTCCGCGACGTCGGTGGTGAGCGCCGTGATCTGGAACCCGCCGCCGCGCTTCAGGGCCTGCCGGCTGCGCGCATGCTCGACGATGAGCCCACGCATGACGCGGGCGGCGTACTTCATGAAGCGCGGCTGGTCGGGGAACCTGCTGCCGCCCCGGGGGGCCATCTCGAGATACGCGGTGTGCAGGAGCGTCGTGACGCCGAGGCTCATCCCCCCTCCCAGCCTGGCGAGCTCCCACCTCGCCAGGCGGTGCAGCTCGGCGTAGAGCGTGCTGAACAAGGCATCGGCCGCGGCACGATCCCCCTGGTCGGCCGCGGCGACGAGCGCGGAGATGGTGGTCTCCACGCCCCCTTCCCCATCGGACTCTTGGGCCATGGCGAGAACCGTTCGCCGCAGGAAGCCGGAGCTGCAGGTCCGGCGCGCGGCCTGTCTGTGCGCCAGTCTATGGCGGATACCGCTCGCGCTGTCAACCCGGCCCGGCTGGCGGGGCGGAGCCCCCTCGAGGTGGCCCGCGGCGGCGACACGCCGTATCTTTGGCGCCAGGCTGGTGCTGCGTGCACCGCGATGGAGGGGAGCGGCATGCGTAATGCGTGGGTATGGGTGGCGCTGGGGCTGGCGGCGGCGCCGGCAGCGGCGGGAACAGTGCGCCTGGAGGCGGATCGCGACGCGACGCTCATCGAGAGCGCGGTCGGCGACCGGGCCAACGGCGCCGGGCCGGTGTTCTTCGCGGGGCGCACCGCCGCGAGCACTGATGCCGTCCGGCGCGCCCTGGTCCGCTTCGATATTGCGAACGCGCTCCCGGAGCAGGCCGTCGTCGAGAGGGTCGCGCTGACGCTCTCCATGACCCCCAGCAACCCGGACCCACGGACGTTGCATCTCCACCGGGTGCAGGCCGACTGGGGGGAAGGCCCCTCGTTCGCCAGTGGAGGAGGCGGCGCCGCGGCAGGGCCGGGGGATGTGACCTGGCTGCATGCCTTCTACGAGGCGCACGAGTGGGTACAGCCCGGCGGACAGTTCCTCGGGCGCGCGAGCGCCGAGTTGGAGGTCGCTGCGTCCGCCGCCTACACCTGGGGCGGCACGGAACAGATGCGGGCCGACGTCACGCTCTGGGCCGCGGCCCCCGAGCGCAACTTCGGGTGGATCCTGCTCGGCGATGAGACCGCCATCCAGTCGTCCAAGAGCTTCGCCAGCCGCGAGCACCCGGATGCCATTCTGCGGCCCGTCCTCGAGATCACCTACCGCCTGCCGGGCGATCCTCCGGAACCCTGAGCCCGCGCGCGCTCGCCTGCGCTCACGGACAAGTGGCGGCGATTCGTTGCGCGCCCGGTACGCCGTTCGTCATCCGCGTCCCGTACGTCCCTGCCCCGCACGCGTGGCGGCCTCGCAGCCGGTACCAGAACGCACCTCGCGCGACTTGTAGCGTGCCATCCGACGCAGGTGGGGCAGGCATGCCCCCTTGCAGGCAGGTCTCCCCTACCCCCGCCCGCACGGGGAACTCTCCCACCAGACCGCGCGCCGCATCGTAGACGGTCCCGGGGGGGGCACCCGCAACGGGATCCCAGGTGAGCGTGATCGCATCGGCGTCGAACAGGAGGTTTCCGACTTCGCCCGCGGATAGGTGATTCTAGCTGCGTTTCCGCTGAGGCGTCAGCCATCGAGCGAGTCCGATTAGGTTCATCCGGTCAACCTGCGCCCCGATTTCGGCTGATTCTAGAACCGGGTGGCGATGGCTTCAAGGCCGCGGGCCGGGTCGCGGGCCTGCGTGGATGGAGTCTCTCTCGGACCCGCCGGACGGCGCAACGGGGAATAGGATTCAGTCCGTGTGGAAGCGCGAGATCGTCGCACTCGACAGGAGGCGCGCCGGGCGGGGCGCGCGAGGGGAGGTCCAGGGTGGTGAGGATGGCCCGGATGGCAGTAGCTCGATGGCGATAAAGAGTCGCATGCGGGCAGCCTCGCGAATACCCGGCGATCGGTCAATCGAACCGGTGGACCACGAGCGCTGACGTGGGGAGCAACCGCGCGGCGCATTGCAGGCGGCCGTCATGGCGCGCTCGTCCGTTTCGTGGCATGCTCGCCCCGTGACGCGTTGCCCTGCGTGCGCTCGTGAGCTCTCGGAAGATGCCCGGTTCTGTCCGGCCTGCGGGGCGGCGAATGCCTCCGCGCCTCTGCCCCCGACGCGCACCGCGCATCAGGAGCGGGGCGACGCCCCCGCTCGCCTTCCGGAGATCGTCTCCTCGCGCTTCCTTCCGGGAACGCTGCTCGCTCGCCGCTACCGCATCTACGGCCTGCTCGGCGTGGGCGGAATGGGCGAGGTGTACCGCGCCGACGACCTGAAGCTGGGGCAAGCGGTGGCGCTGAAGTTCCTGCCGCAACATGTCGAGCGCGATCCGGACGCGCTCGCGCGGTTCATCAGCGAGGTGAGGATCGCGCGGCAGATCTCCCACCCGAACGTGTGCCGCGTCCACGATGTCGGGGAGGTGGACGGCCACCACTTCCTCTCCATGGAGTACGTGGATGGCGAGGACCTGGCGAGCCTGCTCCGCCGGATCGGCAGGCTGCCCCCGGACAAGGCGCTCCAGATCTCGCGGCAACTCTGCGCCGGTCTCGGTGCCGCGCACGAGCAGGGGGTGCTCCACCGTGATCTGAAGCCGGCGAACGTGATGATCGACGGACGTGGCCGGGCCAAGATCGCCGATTTCGGCCTTGCCGTGCTGCCGGAACAGGACGCCGACGCGGGCCCCTCGCCGGGCACGCCGGCCTATATGGCACCCGAGCAGCTCGCCGGGGAGCCGGCGACTGTTGCCAGCGATGTATACGCGCTGGGCCTCGTCCTCTACGAGCTGTTCACCGGGAAGCGGGCGTTTCCTGGTGGCGGCAGCGTCGAGGCGAGGCGCCGGCGGACGGAGTCGACCCCGACCAGCCCCTCGGCGCTCGTCGAGGGGCTCGACCCTGCGGTGGAGCGGGTCATCCTGAGGTGCCTGGCGAGCGAGCCGGCGCGGCGGCCGGCCGGTGTCTCGCACGTTGCGATCGCGCTGCCGGGCGGCGACCCGTTGGCGGCAGCCCTGGCGGCAGGGGAGACTCCCTCGCCGGAGCTGGTCGCGGAGGCCGGCGCCGCAGGCGGGCTGCGCCCCGGGGCGGCGATTGCCTGCGCCATGGCACTGGCGCTCGCCGTCGGGCTCGTCGTCCTGCTGTCGGCCCGGACGCAGCTCAGCCGGGTCGTGCCGCTGCCGAAGTCCCCCGAGGTGCTGGCGGAGCGGGCTCGCGACCTGATCCGCACCTTTGGCCAGACGGATCTCGCGAAGGACAGCGTCTACGGGTTCGAGTACGCGGACGGCTACCTGAACCACCTCGTGGCGAAGCTGCAGCCTGCCCAGACGTGGAACCGGCTCGCCGAGGGTCGTCCGTCGGCCATGCTCTTCTGGTTCCGGCAGAGTCCGGAGCCTCTCCTACCGTACAGACCGCCCCACGTCGACTACGAGGATCCGCCCCGGACCGTGGGGGGGATGGCCGGCGTCGTCCTCGACCCGGAGGGTCGACTGCTGCGGCTCGATATCACTCCGCCGGAGTCGGACGACGCGACTGGCGGCGGCGAGCCGTCCTGGGGTGCGCTGTTCGACGCCGCCGGGCTCGACGCGGCGGCATTCGCCCCTGTGCAGCCGGAGCGCACCCCGATGGTGTATGCCGACACTAGGGCGGCATGGGAGGGGCCCTGCCCCGGATGGCCGGAGGTCGGGATGCGCGTGGAGGCCGCCGGCTACCACGGCAGGCCGATCGAATTCCGGCTCGTCACGCCGTGGGCGGACGCCACCGCGGCGAGCCTCGGGGAGACGACCGATTCCTGGGTCTTTCTGATCCTGCGCGACACTCTCATCGTGGCGATCCTGATCGGCGGCGCGTGGCTGGCGCGCCGGAACCTGCGGCTGGGACGCGGCGATCGGCGGGGCGCCGCGACGTTCGCGCTCTTCATGCTGGCGGTGTTGTGGCTCGCCTGGGTCCTGAGCGCCCATCACGCCGCCTACCGGACGGAGCTGTTGTGGCTCTTCCTCCCCGGTCTATCCTCGTGCGTCTTCTTCACCTGCGTGGCGTGGGTCTGCTATCTCGCCATCGAGCCGTACGTCAGGCGGACATGGCCTGACGTGCTCGTCTCCTGGGTGCGGCTCCTCGAGGGACGGTTCCGCGATCCGCTCGTCGGCCGCGACGCACTGCTGGGCGTTCTCGCCGGCTCGCTCCTCACCCTCGTCGTCCAGGCCTCGGCGCTCGCGTCACGCTGGTGGGGCCTGCCTGTCCCCCAGTTCGAGCAGCCCCCCTACTGGATGCAGTTCCAGAACCTCACCCGCCTGCGCTACGCATTCGCGAACCTGCTCGAGCTGTCCGCAGCTTGCCCGTTCTTCACCTTCGCCCACGTCGTCTCGCTGCTTCTCGTGCGGGCGGTCGTGCGGAAGCGCTGGCCGACGCTCGTGGCCTACGTCGTGCTGTGGAGCGCGCTGTACGCGCTGCCGACGCCGCACCCCTACGTCCACTTCCTCACCGCCTCGATCGGCATCAGCCTCCACCTCGCGGTGTTCCTGCAGCTCGGGCTCCTCGCGTCTCTGCTCTGTTTCTTCACGCAGGCGGTATTGTCGCTCTTCCCGATGACCCCCGATCTCTCGGCGTGGTACGCCTGGAACACGATCCTCGCGCTGCTCGTTCTGGCCGCGCTCGCCGCCTACGGATTCCGCGTGGCACTCGCTGGCAGGCCTATCCTCCCCGACACGCCCGACGCCTGAGGACGAGCACCTCGTACGGGGGCCCGGCGCTGTTGGTCCGGAACCGGTGAACCCGTCCAGCAGCTTCTCTGGAGCGGCAAGGCCGGCGAGGGCAAGGCCTGCGCGACCGCCGAACTTGTCATTCTATGTCATCCTGAGCGCGCCATGGCGGCCGACGACGCGGGTTGGTGGAAGTCGATAGAGCCCTACCTGGACAAAGCGCTCGACATGTCCGATGACGAGCGCGGGGCCTTTGTGCGCTCGCTCGCAGAGAGCGATCCGACGCTCGCCGCGCGTCTGGCGGATCTGCTCGACAAGCATGGCAGGTTGTCGAGAGAACGCTTTCTCGAGAGTCCCGTCGCATTCCCCGCCGACCTTCCGCTGGAGGGCCGGACTATCGGCGCCTACAGGCTGATATCGCCGATCGGTGAGGGCGGCATGGGAACCGTTTGGCTCGCCGAGCGCAGCGACGGTCGGTTCGAGCGCCGTGTGGCGGTGAAGTTCCTGAGCATCGCACTGACAGGGCGAATCGGCCAGGAGCGATTCAGACGCGAGGGTCGCATCCTGGGCGCACTCGAGCATCCGCACATCGCCGAGCTGGCGGACGCGGGCGTGTCCGAGACGGGGCAGCCCTACCTCGTGCTGGAGTACGTGGACGGAGAACCCATCGATGCGTACTGCGAGCGACGCAACCTCGGAGTCCATGCGCGTGTCGCCCTGTTTCTCGACGTTCTGACCGCGGTAGCACATGCGCACGCCAATCTGATCGTGCACCGCGACATCAAGCCCTCGAACGTGCTCGTCCGAAACGACGGCCAGGTGAAGCTGCTGGATTTCGGAATCGCCAAGCTGATCGCGCCGGATGGGCGTTCGGATGCGACCCTCACCGGCGAGGCAGCGGCCATGACGCCCCTGTATGCGGCGCCGGAGCAGCTCAAGGGAGAGACGGTGACCACGGCGACCGATGTCTACACGCTCGGCGTGTTGCTGCACCAGCTGCTCGTGGAACGGCATCCGGCCGGCCGAGGCCCGCATTCGCCGGCGGACCTGATCCGTACGATCGTGGAGACCGAGTCGCCGCGAATGTCGGATGCCGTGGGGATCACCGACAAGCTCCGCCGCCAGCTTCGGGGAGACCTGGACACCATCGTGGCGCGGGCACTGAAGAAGAATCCCGTGGAGCGCTACGCGTCGGTGACCGCCATGGCGGAGGATCTGCGCCGCCATCTGACAAACGAGCCCATCCGCGCCCGACCCGATACGCTGACGTACCGCGCCGGTAAGTTCGTCCGGCGGAACCGCCTCGCGGTAACAGGTGTGACGCTGGCGAGTGCGGCGTTGCTCCTCACGACGGGCGTCGCCGTGCGCAAGGGAATTGAAGCGCGGAATCGCTTCGACCAGGTTCGCAAGATGGCGCACACGTTCCTGTTCGACTTTCACGATGAGCTGGATCGTGTCGCTGGAACCACCAAGGCGAAAGAGATGCTCGTATCGACGGCGCGCGAATACCTGGACAATCTCGCCCGGTCGGCCGGCAACGATCGCGGCCTGCTGCGCGAGCTGGCCGAGTCCTACGAGCGGCTGGCCGAAGTTCAAGGCGGCTCGTCCTCGGCCAACTTGAACCAGCGGAATGCGGCACTCGAGAACCGGAGGCGAGCGGTGGAGATCCGACGTCGGCTGGCCGGCCAAGATCAGGGAGAGGATGCCAAGCTCGTTTCCCTGCTTGGCAGTGTGACCGACAACCTGCGGAACCTCGGCCGACTGGACGAGGCCCTGGTCTCCGGGGGCGAGGCCGTGGAAGCGGGCGAGGACCTCCTCACCGGCGCCTCGTCCGAGCTCGGCGTCAACGTCGGTTCCGCGCACGTCATGCTGGGCCGAGTGCTGCAGGACCTCGGCCGGTTGGCGGAGGCAGAATCGCAGTTCGACGCCGGCGAAAAACTGATCCTCGCCGGGTCGGGTGGAAAGATCACCGAGAAACTGGTTGCCACCCGGGTCGACCGCGCCGACACCCTGCATGCGCTCGGACGCCTCGCCGAGGCGGTCGAAGTGCTCGAGCAGCTCGAGCGCGATAACGAGCGTTTGGTGGCGGACGCGGTGCCAGGCACGGCGCTCATGCGGGCCAAGCGGAGCCGGCAGGTCACCTGGGCCTCGCTCGGGATGGTCTACGACAACCCCCTCGCGCCGAGCCTCGATCAACCCGAGCGTGCCCTCTTCTACCGCGACAAGCTGCGGAAGGGCTGGCAGGATCTCATCGCGGCCGATTTGAACAATGATTCCGCCCGCGCCGACCTTGCCGTCTGCGACTCGGAAACGTCCGTCACGCTCCTGAAGCTCGACCCTCCCAAGGCCGTCGAAATGGCGGCCAGCGCACTCGCGATGTTCGAGCGGATTGAGCGCGCCAGACCGGACGACCCGCACCTCGGTTTCCGCAGGGCGCGCGGCGGGACTCGCCTGGCGCTGACTCTCCTCGCCGCCGGTCGTCCCGGCGATGCGCTACCCGCGCTTCAGTCATCTCTGCGCACGCACCGTGACCTGCTGGCAAAGGCTGAAGACAATCCCTCCTACCGACGGTCATTGGTCTGGACTTTGACGGTGACAGGACGCGTGGAACGGGCGCTTGGTCACGAAGACCAGGCGAGGATCGCCCTCGAAGAGGCGATCCAGCTCGCCGAGCCGCTGGCCGGGAAGCTCTATCTGCCGTTCTTGCGGATGTCGACCGAAGCCTATGAGGCGTACAGCGAGGTGGTGGTCGGCGAGAAGCGCTGCCAGTCGCTGCGGCGGGCTCAGGAAGCTTGGGACGCGTGGAGCGGAGGGTCATCTCCATGGGTGGACGCGCGTCGAAAGCGGGCGGCTCAGCTCGTCGCGACGTGCCTGAGTCCGCGTCCTTGAGTTCGTGCTTCCATCGCGGACACAACGGTCGCGGCTGCCGATGTGGAACTTTCTCATGGCGCTGCTGCCGGTAGTTTGACTCTCCACGAGGTGATTCCGAAGCGGAGCACGAGATGAACACGGCGGTGATGATGGCGCCGGACAGACCCATGAGGCAATAGGTGATTCTAGCTGCGTTTCCGCTGAACTGAACCCCCTATCCTCCGACTTGCCCCGCCGACGCCACCGTCTTATGATGTTCACGGATCCGATACCAGGGTCCAATGCAGCCCAAGCTTCCCATGCGCTCGCCGATCCGGCAGGGATGCCCATGTGCCGAAGCGCTCTCCATTCCAAGGTCCTCAACGCCGGCCTCGGGGTGCTGCTGACCGCGTCAGCCGGTGCCTGGGCGGTCGAAGGACCTGCCAAGCCTCAAGAGACCGGCCTGACCGAGAAGGTCGAGGTGCGGCTCGTCACTCTCGACGTCCTGGTCCTCGATGCCGACGATCGGACGATCTCGGGTCTCACGGCCGCGGACTTCGAGCTTCTCGTGGACGGGAAGGCGGTCCCCGTCGATACACTCGACGAATCCTGCGCGGAGGGTGGTCTCGACGAGCCCAAGGCAGTGCGGCATCCTGCTGACCGCGCACCCCGGGTGGCGGGAACCGCGCCGAGGAGGATCGCGTGGGTCCTCGACTACCTCCACCTGGGCCGGTTCGCGCGAGAGTCGACGCTCGCGCAGCTCACATCCCTGGCGCGAGGACGAGCCCTGGACGGGGACGAGATCATGGTCGCCGCGCTCACGGGGGGGCTTCGCGTCGAGCAGCCGTTCACGACGGACCACGCTCGAGTCCTGCAGACGCTCGAGCGGATGGAGCGGGACATCACGCTCTGGAACGGGAACTTCGAACATGTCACGGAAGATGGACTCTTCGCGGGGCTTGGCGCCCTGTGTGACGTCCTCGCCTCGGTCGAGGGGCCCAAGGCCGTGGTGCTCTTCAGCGAATGGCAGCAACCCCCACCCCCCCAGGGCCTGAGGTTCTACGAGCCGCGCTTCCGGCAACTCTCCGCACTGGCCTCCGACGCACGGGTCACGATCTACCCTATGGAAGCGGCAGGGCTCGAGGAGCCGCAGTTCGGGTGAATGACCTGCAACGACCCCGGCGGTTCGCCGGCCCTGCATCGCGTCGGAAGTTACACAGGGGGTCGAGTGACGCGGAACACCAACGACCTCACCCTCGCGGTGGCGCGCGCGGAGCGCGATCTCGGTTGCCGGTACACGCTCGGGTTCTACGAGCGGTGGCCGCGCGAGGACGAGCGACATGAAGTTCGAATCAGGGTGCTGCGCAGTGGCTTGCGTGCGGTCTCCGCGAACGGCTACACCTTCCGTTCGCGCTCCGCGAGGAGACAGTCCCTCATCCAATCCGCCTTCATGGTTCCCGGCATGTTCGAGACCGGAGTCGTCAGGGCGCATGTCTTCCCCTTGCAGCCTCTCGACTCGAATCGGTGGCGGAGCCTCGTGGCGGTCGAGTTTCCCAGCCCGGTCTTCGGGAAGGCGCAGCAGGCGGTCCCGACCGAGTTCGGCTTTACCATTCGGGACAAGACCAGGGTCCTGTACCGACTGGGCCGTACGCTCACCCTACAATCGAGGTCGCTGGACGACCCGAACGAGAAGCGCGTCTCGTTCCTGGCCGACCTCGACCTGAAGCCCGGCGAGTACACCGTGACGGCGGTCATGATCGATCCCGTCACCCAGAGGCCCTCGACCACGGATGTGAAGGTCCGACTCCCCAAGATCCCTCGCAGGGGGATGTTCCTCGTGGGGCCCTACCTCGGGATCCGCGCGGACGACGACCTCGTCGTGCATGTGACGGCTTCCCCCGACCGGGCGAAGAAGGGAGAGGTTGCCGCGTCCCCGGATCAGGTCTACGGCTCATCGTCGAGTTTCGAGCCGCTACTCGTGCAGCGTGTCGAGGACCGGCGGAATGCGGCCGCGCTGACCCAGGCGTGCGCCGCGTCCCGGAAGGGACTCGGTGGCGATCGGCTGTCGATCCGCCGGTCACTCCTCCTACGCGACGGCACGGTGGCGGGGACCGTGCCGGACGTGCCGTTCGAGTTGGCGCCGTCGGAACGATGGCAGTGCCAGCCGCTGTTGGACGTGCTGCCCCTCGGATCCGTGCAATCGGGGCAATACGTCTTCGAGGCATCCATCGGGCCCGGCGATGGCGTGGACGCCGATCGCGTCCGGGTGGAGTTCACGGTCGCGCACTAGGCGGCGGACAGGGACCGAGTTCCGAGCAGCCTGAACTAGACCAGCGACTTTTCCTGGCGGCCAGGACTGTCGATCTCGATGGGTGATCGCGTGATCGCGGACTTGGGACGCTCCGATTCGTGGCGTGCTCGTGAGGGATTGACGTCCTCGAGGGACCGGCGAGGCCGCGATGAAGACACCTCAGCCCAGCCGACCAACGCCTACAGCACAGTGGTGCCTACGCCGCGCGACGCAGCGAGACAATCGGCAGGTGCCGGCGCCCGCCGAGGAAGCTCATTTCGAGGCGGGCCTCGTGAGGACCGTCGCGATCCATCGGCGCTTGCGGCGAAGCGCACCTCGATTCAGCCGGCCATCACGGTCGGAGTTCGAGGCGTGGCTTCTCGCAGGCCGGCGAGAGGCCGCCGTAGACTTCGTCAGGCGTCCGAACGCCAAGCGCTCCGTGTGGGCGATGCCTGTTGTACCACGCGACGTAGAGACCAAGCTCGCCGCGCAGTCGTTCGCGCCGCAGTGGCACCACGAGTCGCCGCGTGCATTCGTGCTTCATGCTGCGGATGAACCGCTCGACGATCGCGATGCTCCCGTGCTTTCCAACCGCTCCGTAGCGCAGCCGGATCCCGCGCCTGCGGCACCAGCCTCGGAATCCATCGCTCGTGAACATCGACTCCTGATCACTGATGAGGTGGCGCGGCGCGGCTCCCATTCTTCCTATCGTCCGTCCCAGGAAAGCGCACAGCGCCTGAGCATCGGGTTTCGTCTCGCAGACCTGGAAGCCCTGGACGCGACGCGAGAAGTGATCGAGGACGACGACGACCCACCAGCAGAACGGCCATTCCTGGGGCAGAGCGCCCGGCTGCCACGGCACCCAGAAACCCAACCGTGTCGGAACCGCCGTCAGGTCAATGTGCCAGATCTGATTCGGGTGGTCGGCGCGGACGGTGGGATCGGCCGCCAGAGCAGCAGCGATCGGCTCGGAGGAAACCGGTGTCTCCCGGAGCATCCGGCCCACCGTCGTTGGAGCCAGGTGGAGCCCAGCGCGGCAGAGCATCTCGGCGATCTTGGCCTTTCCCAGCCGCGGGCAAACCACCTTCAGGCGTCGGACGATGTAGCGGACCAGGTCGGGGAACTTGTTGACGGGCTCCTGGATGCGGAGGAGGGAGTTCGGTCCCTCCTCATTGATCCTCGCCATCCAGGCTCCTACGGTGGTGAGCGTCAGGAAGAAGCGATCCGCCGTCTGTTGTGCCGAC